>LSRR01000306.1_pt1 | contig 28387 bp, 44 predicted proteins | sample 1162981 | NCBI WGS metagenome assembly LSRR01 (sample SAMN03256433, study PRJNA305521) | marine metagenome | biome: Estuarine; feature: Estuary; material: Brackish water; isolation source: iron chloride precipitation of viral particles from surface water samples | place: USA: Chesapeake Bay ... | reverse complement strand
TAGCCATGATTTAATCTCCCTTATTAACCTAGTAGGTAAGCTGTGATTGTTGCTGGTGCAGTAACAGCGGCAGTTAAGAAGTTATCTGTATGCTGAATGAGTTGTACATTCAACTTAAGATAAGCGTTTTCATTAATATTAGCCACATCGTTACCTGGCTCGTCTACTGAATTTAGAGGACGGCACATTGCGATACCAGTGGTGCGAGTAGCAGCAGCGATACCGTGGCCTGATTGCCCTGTAAAGGTAGAACCTGTTCCAAGTGTTACAGCAAAGTTTTGAGAACCGTGAAGATCACCAGCAGTTACAGATGCATCTGCTTGTACTTCAAACACGGCACGAGAATCGTCAGCGATCATGGCTACTGCGTCTGTAGCTGATGTGCCTGAAGGCCAGTACTTGCTGAACTTCTGCTCACCGTTAGCTACGTAGCGGCATCCCATGAATACACCCTGAACAATTTCAGTTACAGTCGTAATGACTTCAACATTCCCTGCATTAATACGGACAAGATCGCCCGAAAAAATGTTAGCGGCGTAACCTGATGCGATTGGGTACTCGTTTTGCCCATCGTTGTTCATGTTACTTCCACGTTTGCGGGAAGGTCGGAAGCCTGACAATGCTTTAGTTGCAGTCATATTTTTTCTCCCATTAAATTAAATGACACTACTAGATTCCGACCTAGCCCAAGATTAATCTTGAAACTTAGAAGGACGACCTCTAGTAACTTGTGTTTTACTATTATTACGAATAGGCATACGTGAATCACTTGAGTTCATTAGCTGTGCATTAACTGCGTCAACCATTTCCTTACTTTGATTCTGGTAATATGCCTTACGGCTTAGGGCTTTACGCAAAGGCATCTTTGCCAATGCTAAGTCTCCACGACAGACTGTGCCTTCATACCGTCCCTCTTCTCTCACGAAAGAAGAATGAGCCATCTCTGGAACTTCATCTACAGTAACAAATTCCCAACCTTCGGCCTGACGTTTGCCTACGTTTCGATAATCATCCTGATTCCGTGATAAAATCCTAATCCACCGAAGCTTTAAGCCTTGGTCAAGAAAACGATGTTCAACTGATTCAGGAATATCAAGAAGGTTTGGTTCCCTATATTCATAGTCTTGTTCTCTAGAGTTGAGTTCACGAGACTCCTCATTACGTGATATTGTTGTTCGTGCCATGTTAATAACCTCCACGCTGATTGTTGATGCTTGTGTATTCACCGTCTGCTTTTTCTATTTTTAGCTTTTCGGCTGCGTACTGTTCAAGTGGTATCCCCCATTTCTCTGCAAGTCGTACATCTTCTTGAGATAACTTAACCTTGCGACCAGAGCTAGGATTGGGAGTGCGTGACGCTCCTGCTACAACTTGAGAAGCTTTGCTCGGTGCTTCATCCCGTGTTTCGACTTTCGCTGATGCTTCAAACCTAGAAGGAAAAGCACTTGAAAGTCTTTTATCAATCTCTTCATAATATTCTTCGTCTGAGGGGTCATACCCTTCATCTTTCATGCTGGCATCAATCTGAAGCGCAGCCTGAGTAAGTATATTGTCCTGCCCAAACCAAGGATTTTTAGCAGCCCATGCAATCGCTTTAGGATCGTAGTTTTCTGCTGCTGGCTGTGTAGGTACTGCTTCACGACTATTCGCAAGTTCCTCTTGGTACTTTTGATATGCGTGTTGACTTTGCCGAAGCTGCATAGCTTCTGTTTGAGCAATAGTCATAGCTTCCTGTGCAGCCAACATCCTGTCGGCATCTCCGCTTTCAACGGCTTGACGATAAGCATTCTTAGACATTTCTAACTTATCGGCAATTGAACGCTCATTGTTATCAAGATTACTCTTAATACTGTTAACGTATTCTTGCTCTCGTTCTTTTAGTTTAGCTTCAAGAGCTTCTTGACGAGCTTGCAATTCAGCAATTTGTGCTTCACGCTCTTTACGCTGTCTAACAAGTTGTCGAATACGCTTTTGTGCGCCCGATTCTTTTTCTTCATTTTCTTCTGCCACCCCTTGTTCTTGGGTTTTTTGCTGAACATCTTCGGCATCTCCAAGATCTAGCTGTGGTTGTTCTTCTGAGGCGGCTTCGTTTTCAATTTCAAACTCTACCTTCTCTTCCTCTTTTTCGGCTTGAGGGCTTACCGTTGTCCAATCATCAGACATACATATCTCCTTTTAACGTCAGATGCGATCACTGACGAGTTACGCTTAATTGTTATAATACACTAACTAATTAGGTTATACAATAGCTAGTGAGTTAATTTGATAGATTAAAGGTTGGATCTAGTTCTTTTGGATCATTAATGACCATAGATATTTGATCGTCAAACATCAATAGCATTCTTACTCCCTTATAAAAAAACTTTTGGCCTGTATGTTTTCCGTAACAGACATAATCTCCCACAGAACACCAAGGACCCTTTGGAAATTTCCTGTCATCTTCATAAGCTGTATCACCAATTGCTAGAACTTTACCAACCGTTGTAAGGATGGAAATATCATTTACTGTAGAATCAGGTAGTAGAATACCACCCTTTGTTTGTTTTTTTACGGATACAGGTCTTACAAGAATGTGATAACCTGGGATACGTGGAAGAACAGTTGGGTCTGGTGCTTCATCTGCAGAGATCCACTGATCGTTCAACATTGCTTTATCCATTGCTACTGCTTGCATTTTTACTCCTCGTCATCTTCGTATATCATTTTGTTGACTATACTTTTAATTTCTACAAGAGCATACTCAAGTCCTTGAATACGCCCAACTAGATTTGTATAGCTATGATAATCCGAAGCACCGCCAGATGCAAGCGTTATTTTCACTGATTCAATTTCTTTCGTCAGTGTTCTATAGATTTCTTCATAAATCATTAAATTAGTTTCTGGTAATCAGTACCATAAGGGTTACGTTCAACACGACCTACAGACCCACCTTCTGCTCTCATAACAACGTATTCATAAACAGGGTGTGTTTTTTTAGCCATCTTAATTGTTCCTACTACAGGACCAAACTCTGGAATACCTACCGTTGTTGGTCTGCCTCTAGGATTGTCTCCCTTTGCTTTTCTAACTTCTTTTTTATTTCCTGTTTGCATAGCTGCTTCAATAGCTTCGTCAATACTCATGTCTTGATATTTTTTAGCACGAGTATCATAGGTAGACATTTTTCCACCCTTTTCATATATTGTTTTAAGTGTATATGCATGGTCTGCACCGTTAGGTGTAAAGTTTTTTCCACCCTGTAATGCTACAAGAAATCCATTATCTTCATATCCTTCAGGTGCTTCTAACCAATCCCATTTACCTTTACGGTCAATAAGATTTGTTTTGACAGTTCTGGCACCCTTAATAGGATTACCTACAGGAATATCAGGTGCTAAGTTAGGGTCTACCATCATCTTAGCTTCCCTGCGAAGTATAGCACCTGCAGGAGATTCTACTTCAATGTATGGGCTGTTTAGGTTTGATATATCATCCCCTATAATAGGACGTTTTAATTCAGGATCAAATCCTTCGATAGGTCTAAACTCACCACCAATAGTTCCTGTACGTTCTTGATTGGTGTACATAATCCGCTTAAGTTCTTTTTGTGCTACTTCAGGTGACTTAGCCATTGCTTCAAATAAATCGCCTTGTGCCACTTTAGGTGCAGCTTTTTTAGAAGCTTGTTTAGCAGAACCTTTAATTACTTCCTTAAGTATTTTACTGAGAGCCACTTTGTTTTGCTCCTTCTAATAGTACCTTAGTAAGAACGTCAACCCCTTTCATAGCTTCTGTTTGATCAAGTTGCTCTTGCGTTTTAATCAAATCAGCAATAAGCTTGAGGGCTTCGATTGCACGTTTGTTATTACGATCAGCTTCTTTTTCGTCAGCTTTCAAGGTATTTTCTGCACCAATCCTATAGGCATCAAGAGAAAGTTTCTGTTCTTTAAGGTCAAGGTCACGTTGCTTGAGTGCGCCTTCGACAGCTTCTTTAGCAAGTTGTGCCTGTACTTTTTGCTGTTCAATGTCAAGTCGTTGTGCTTCCATTTGAACCATTGCTTGTTCTGGTGTAGGACCACCTTGAGCAGCCGCCATGTTTGCTTGCATAACTTGCTGTGCCGCTTGAGCCATAACCATCTCAATAACTTGTGGGTTCTGAGCATTTGGATCACCCGCAGGTGCCTCTGCCATCATACCACGTGTTACGCCTTGTACCTGTTCCTGATACTTCATAATCATATGTTCCTGAATGTTTGCCTGAAGAACAGGAGCAATACGTTGCATCATAGGATTACCACCATTCATAGGATCTTGCATGTACATAGTCTTGATTTGAATATGTGCATCGTGGTTTTGTCCAGCAAATGCTTTGATAGGCAATCCTTTAACTGCGGCTTCAATATCTGACACAGGGTCAAGAGGTTGTGCTGCTAGTTTGCTTGGAAGGATCTTGTCCAAGTTAGGAATGTTTGCCGCACTCAATAAAGTACGGTTAAGTTCTTCCATGTTAAACATTCCAGGAGGAGCCGTTTGAGCCAACTGCATAGCCATCTGTGTCATCATAAGACGATGTGCGGATGACGGAATGTTAGGATCACTGACAGGAATAACGTCTACCCGCCCATCGAAGTCACGCCTAAATACATTTTCTGTAATACCCGGAACGTCATATGGATATTTGCTAGGCAAGAACTCATAGTTTAAACGAGCAAGAATTTTAAACTCATCTTTCTGTGATTTATGTAGACGCTTATGAATAGCTGAGAAGAACTTGCTAGATGCTTCAAGCAATGCCATAGTTGTACCGACAGGACCATAGTTAGCCCCATCTGTAATAACTTGCTCAGTCGTATCTGCAAACTTCTGACCTGCCGCTGCAATAAACTGTAGCAACGTAAACAATGTACCTGAAGGTTCTTTGTAAGGCAAAGGCACAATAGACTTGGTAAGATCCATGCCTGTTGCTTCTACTTCTTTAAACTCACCTGGAGCCACTGGATCATTGTCACCTACAATACGTACACCCTTGGCTTTAAATCCACCAGGCAAGTTAGCAAACTGTCCAGCGTCAATAAGGTTACGCAGTGCTGCAGTTGCAGACATGGTAAGGTTGCCAAGGAAGTGAATAAGACCTAGACCATAAAAGCCAAAGCCCGGAACAAACCGATAATGTGTAAAGAACATTTTCTTTTTCTTTGTTTTGTCATCTTCATTCCAGTTACGGCGAATAGACAAAACCATACGTGATTGTTCTTCAACAGTTACAATATACGGACAAGCATATCCATGATCTTCAATGTCCAGATAACAGTGCTGCTCAAGCAACACATACTGTGGATCGTCATCGCCTGAAGGTGACAAACCAAGAACTGTGTCCATCTTTTCAGTAAGAGCAGACTGTTCTGGTTGTTTAGCTTCTGGTAGATCTATTTCGGCATACATACCTGCTTCGATCTGACGATACAGTTCATGAGGACTGCGATAGATTACATGGGTATAGCGGTCCGCCCTGCGTAAGTCTGTGGCATAGTAGGACACGTAGAATTGATCTATGGGAACAAACTCACTAACAGGGCGTTCTTCTGCTGCGTCATAGTAAATTTTCTTAAACGCAGAACCTATGAGTGGAAGATGGAATAGCATCCTCTCAAATTCATCAAAGTATTCGGGCATTTGTTCAGTCAACTGATAGTTCATAAAGTTCTGAACACGTGATGCCTGACGTTGTTTTTCTTCTGTAGCATCGCCTAATACCTGTGTCTTTACAGGTCCAGCGGCTGGGAATAATTCTTGGGAAGCTCTTGACTGAAACTTTACTGCGGATTCAATAAGCAACGGATGCACTGCAGTTGCTGCACCTTCAAATGGTTCTGTAGTTTCGTCAAGCTTAAGGCCAAGCAGATCAAAGCCACGTTCAAACATAGATTCCCATTCAGATCTAGAATCTCTGTCTGCTTCAAACTTTTCACATACTTGATTACCAATGTCTAGTAGTTGGTCTTCGTCCAGCGTTTCAACTAAGTTTTCGTAGAAACCACCCTTTTCCATTACGGCTATACCGTCTTCGTCAACTTCAATTTCTACAGAACCGAAGTCTACTTCGACTTCACCTGTCTCTGGATCTATTTCAATACTTACATTGTCTGTGGGATTTCGTTCAACATCCAGCGCAATGACATTGCTTACTGGTGCGTCAACCTCATAAGGGTTTCTTTCTGTTGCCATTATTTACGTGTCCTTGTAAATTAGTATTAATCAATTTTTATATTATACTCTTAAGCTCTCCAATATGCAACCCTCTTTTTAGTTCTTGGCTCGTCTTCCCAATCAGGGTCTTCAGGATGTAACAAGTTCCAACTGTCCTTCATGTAATGGATAGCCATAGTCATACAGTCAACTTGGTCATCATGTGCGCCATTAGGGAATGACATACATTCTTCAAACAAATCGTCTGCGAACTGTCTGTCTTTTGGTAGCCACACACGTCCTGATTCCATCATAGGCGTTGAAGCGTACACCCTTGCAACCTTGTCACGGTCAGGTAGATAATCCAGTACAGGTAGACCTGCCCTTCTCATATCCTGAATAAGGGATTGACCTGAAGCTTTCTTTTCAATAATACAGACATCTGGTCTATATTCAGAATATAATTCTTGGGCAAGTCTACGTAGTTCAGGATATTCAAACCTCCCCCGGATGTTACCCAGGAGAATTAAATTAGACGTAATTAGCTCTGTACCGTACTCATCCCTTTCAAACTTACTAAAAATACCCCAAGTCTGGATAACGCTGTAGTCAGCAGTCCTGCGGGTACTAAAGGCTGTGTCATAGGTCTGGATAATAAAATCACAGTTAGGTGGTTCGTCATCTTCCCACCATTTAATCCAACGCTTCTTAATAATACCACCATCATCTGGGCTAGGATCTTGCATATACAAAGAGTTCCAGTACCTAGCACCGTTGGTTGCTCGTATTTCTTGTTCGTCAACCCTAAGAACTTCGTCAGGTTTCCACTCAGGAAAGTACGAAGTACCCTCTGGTAGTCCTAGTAAGTCTGCGGCTTCCTCGTCAAGCCACGCAGGAATGCTAATGACTTCCCATTTGTTTGTTGTTTCTTCTACTTTACTTTCTTGCTTCAATAACCAACCACAAAGATCGTCATAATGATACCGGGTATTGACAATAATAATAGAACCATTGGGCATAATACGAGTACGCAAACCCGCTGGATACCATTCCTTGATATACCTACGTCCTGCTTCGCTAAATGAATCCTCTTCAGACATTACGTCATCCAACAGGGCTACGTGTGCGCCTCGACCAGCTACCTGACTTCGTACACCCGCAGCATAATAGGAACCATTCTGGTTTGTTTTCCATTTACCTGCTGCCTTAACGTCACTACGTAGGGCTACACCTTTAAAAATCTTTTGAAACTTTTCAGTATTGACAATATCCCTGACAGTTCTACCAAAATCACTGGCAAGCTGGTCAGAGTGAGACACTGACATAATTTCATGGTTTGCAAAGTTACCAATATACCACGCAGGAAACAATTTACTACAGATAACTGACTTAGATGAGCGAGGCGGTAGGAATACCATCAGTCGTTTGGTAGATCCGTCTACAACTCCCTGTAGTTTTTCACATAATAACTCAATATGTCTACCCATTTGGAAGCCTGAAACAATTGTGGGTGCAAATAGTTTTACAAAAGTTAGGAAATCATCCTTGGCTTTGTGGTTATTGTAGTTATTAATCTTCTCTCGCAGGTTTAAGTAGGCTGACACACCCTGAATATCAGGAAGTTCTTCATTAGTATGGCTGTCTAACATTAAGTAGGTGTACCTTTTATCTTTTTACATTTATATTGTATTGCTATTACAGGCGGTGTATTTTCATCAGAAACAAAATCACTAGCCATTTCAGCTATCCTTGCCTTACATGACATTTCTGTTTCATGAAATCCTCTATTGTCCTGTAATTCTATACAGTCTTTAGAGATTAAGCAAACTAAAAGTAATGCTTCAAACATAATTAATCCTTATGTGTTGTATTTTTGTCACACCTTTTAAAAAAATGTACTGGTTGACAAACAAAAGTATACCATAGCTATTGACAATCATGCAAGTGAATGTTATAATACCTATATAGTTATTAAGAGGTTTGTAAAAGATAGTAATAATAATAAATAATGGTAACAAACTCTATAGAGTTCTTAAGAACTATGTAGACTATTAAGCCCCGGCTGTCCCCCATGTCTATTAGGAACGCTAATATACCTCATAGGTATCCGTGTTTTTTTATTTCATCTATTTTTCCCTACATCATCCGTCATATAATTGACAGTATCTATGGAAATTTCTGTAGGTACCCTTTTTGTGTTGCAAAAATATCACAGTCAATGATTAAAGACCCTTGTTTTTTTGAAAATATGTTTGGGGGTGTCTTTATATATTCTGCAGTCTGCGGATTTTTTTGGTGGGGGTCTGTCAAAAAACCGACACCTATTGAGAACAAATCGTGAACAAAAAAAAGTCAAGCAAAATCTTGTCAATAATTTGACGTGTCAAAACTTTGACGCCTGGAAAAGAACAAAACAAGAACGTGAGGTTTGTCAAGTCATTTATTTGACACTTAGGCTGCCCTATATAATAAAGCAAAGACTAACTAGCCACCCCATGCCTAACAAATTTAGCCACGCCTAACATTTTCTGCCTGGACTAACAAGGTTTGATTAGTCTAATAAGATTTGATCATACGAAAGATCTGTATAGTGTGACATTTTTACAACACCTGCAGCATTTATGTCACAGTCTATCTATTTGTTTTAACGTATTACTACACTGAAACAACCTGTCTTAGCGTGTTAGCACATTAAAACGCTTTTATATATAATATAAAGTCAAAACCATTATTCCCATGATTAACCAGAACGAAACAGGTACGAACCAGGAACGAAACAGGAACATTCTAGTTTTCAAAAAATCACCAAAAATAAAATCCAATAAAATCAATGACATACAAAAAGGGCTTGCACGCTGCTTTTTTTTCATTCATAACATAACCACAAGAACGAAACAGAAAAGCGATTAAGACTATGGCAAGGCAACGATTAAACCCAAATAGGCGAAAAGCGTTAAGAGTAAAAAAGAGCTTATCGCATAACGTGCCAGCTATTACCAATGGTTACAAATTTTGGACAATGCGTCACGGCAAAGAAATGCAAAATTTAGAGCCAATTAGGGAACCATTGCCGACAATTGCGGAAAGGTTACGAGTGAAAAAAGCACACGCTAGGTAATACCTAGTTACATATAGGGCTTGTGTGTCTGAAAAAGACCCGCCCGCTAGTGAGAGTTGGTATAGGCTTGCAATGGTGCAAGGCACTAGGCGACTAGTGTTTCCTTTCATATCATATGAGGTCTATTATGCTTAATTTTCTAACTGATAAACGCAATAACCATTATCCAATTGGTGATGGACGCTTGGCATTTTTTACAAAAGGCGGATATGTTTCGACTAATCGGGCATATTTCCACGTTGGACGTAATAAAAAATCCGGTCAATTCGTCAAACGCCATTGGCTTTTGAAAGTTACTCGCAAGATTGTTAGGGGTTACTAATTGGACTGCAATGGGTTTTTAATAATCCATTGCAAGCCTATATCAACTTGAACGAAAGAGGTTTTGAAATGTTTAAAAATCATCAAACAAAAATAGGCCAGGCCTGCGCAGCAAGTCCTGCAGCCGTTGCTGATACTATGATTTGCGTTATCAATTCCATTCGCACCCATTGGTATTTAGTGGGTAATATGAATATTGACGTTAAACAGAATGGTTTGGATAGTCGATATCTAAACAATGCGGTAAAGGCAAAAGCCTATAAATATATCCAGCGGAATAAAAAAGATATTCATGCGAAATTTGCTGATTATCGGGCTGGTAAAATTGATCTTCCTGATCTGCTTTTATATGTCGCATCATGTCCTAATCTTGGACTAGCAAAGGCAGGTTTTGTTATTCAACTCGCACTAGGTGAAATAGGCTGTTTGGATAGTCATAATCTGCAACGGTTCGGATTATCTGCCAGTACGTTCAAATATGGTGCGAATGCTTCATATGCTTTGATGCGTAAAAAAGCAGAATTATATATCGACACTTGCGAAAAGCTAGGCGGGTGTGAACACCTATGGGATAGCTGGTGCGACTATCTGGCAACTGTTCATCCTACCAAATATCGTGATGGTGAACACGTTTCGCAAATGCACGTTGATTTCATACTAGGTAAATGAGGTGAAAGAATGATAGTAAAATCATATGACAACCCAATGGATCATAAGGGATGCGTGAAAATCCCCTTGTATTGGTCAAAGGATGGGCAATTCTTTTTATCCATAACAAATTTAATGGATGGAATATTTGAAACGCAACCCATGCGTGTATATAACGATGGCACTGTTCAATATCTAGGTGACTATTCTAGGTCTTGTGTCAACAGTTTAGAATTGGTTGAGCATTTAAACTATGCCAACGGTGGCATATGGAGTTTTTGGAATTATCCGAAAGAAGAATTTGATGACGATGATGTTTGCCGAAATGGTAAACCAATAGCAGAATGTGAGTGTTGTTAAATGGAATATGTAATCCTGCAACTGATTATCTTGGGTGTATATATTGTAACCAATATGTAACCTGAAAAAAATCCTGGAATTTCTAGGCGAGAGCTGCAACTTAGGAGATTATGAAATGAGAGTTACAAAACATATGCTGGAAAATAGATTGCAAAGGATCAATCGCAGACTAGGCCAAACATATTGGCTTGGTAATGCACCACATTATGGTGGCTGGCAACTAACAGCCAACAAAGGTTCGACTATAATTTATGGACGTGTACCAGCTAGGGAAATGTTTCGATACCTAGATGGTTTGATCAATGGCATTGACATGATGGAAGGGGCATATAGATGCAAATGAAATTAGATATGATGGATGAAGATATCCTTGAACTGATTGAAGATATGCATCGCTGTACAAGCGACTTGACTATTCAAGACTTATCGGTTATATCAGGTAGATCAGTATATGAACTTAACCAAATCAAATTGGAGATGCAGGAAAATGGATAGAACAACAGCAAAAATTCTTCGTGAAAAACTAAACAACTTATTTGCCGAACATGGCATTGAAGGTTTTGAAATTGACGTAGGCAATGCAAGCTATGATGATGTGTCTGTGACATTCAAGGTTGCCTTGACCGAATCAGGATCAGGATCGAAAGAAGAACGTGACCTTGAAAAATTTGCAGGTTTCTATGACCTCGACACAACAAAAGTTTCAGACCTAAGAGGTAACAAATACAGCCTTGTAGGATACAATCGTAGTGCCAGAACTAAATGCTGGATCATTCAAAAGCTGGGCGTTGGTGAAAGCAACAACAGATATGTCATTGACACCGACACCGCCAAAAGGTTATTCGGAAAGGATGCTTAACAATGAATGTACTATCACTGTTCGATGGAATGTCTTGTGGTCAGATTGCACTAGATAAACTAGGCATAAAGCCTGGCCACTATTTTGCAGCCGAAGTGGACAAGTACGCCATCCAAGTAACAAAGGCTAACTATCCAAACACAATTCACCTTGGTGATGTGAGGGATGTTATGTGGCCTGAGACATTTGAAGGCATCAAGATTGATCTATTGATCGGTGGTAGTCCATGCCAGGGCTTCAGCTTTGCTGGCAAGCAATTAAATTTTGACGATCCCAGAAGCAAATTATTCTGGGAATATGTACGCCTACTAAAAGAATGTAAGCCTAAATATTTCCTGCTTGAAAATGTACGAATGAAACAAGAGAGCATGGACGTAATCACAGAAGCACTAGGTGTCGAGCCTATCTTTATCAATAGCAGTCTTGTGTCTGCACAGAACCGACAACGATACTACTGGACAAACATTCCATTCGATGGCTTACCAGAGGACAAAGGTATTATGTTGCGTGACATACTAGAGGATGGTGTTACAGATAGAGACAAGGCGCACTGTATTGATGCTAACTATTTCAAGGGTGGAAATCTCAAATCATATTTTGAGAAACATCGGCGGCAACTTGTGTTTGATTTTGACCTAAAGAAATCTGGCCTTGTGCAGGTTGGTGAGACGGAAGAGTACCAGCATTACAACAACAGCCAGATCAAACGTGTGTATCATCCTGATGGCAAGGCACCTACGTTGCTTGTCAATCAAGGTGGCAATCGTGAGCCAAAGGTTGCCACGCATGATCCAAAGGGTGGACGCATAGTGAACCGTAGACTGGTCGAAGACATGACGTGGCGTAAGCTGACACCTCTTGAGTGTGAGCGACTGCAAACTGTGCCTGATGGGTACACTGCACACGTCAGCAATACACAACGATACAAGATGCTGGGCAATGGTTGGACAGTGGATGTTATCACACACATCATGAAAGGAATGGAACTATGAGTGGTACAGTAAGCGAGAAAATGAAAAGCCGAATTGAAAAGATCAATGAGCGTGACGGAACAAGCTGGAAGATTGTGCCTGTTCAGGTTGCTAGTGATTGGGTATCACCACCTTACATTGACAAGCCTTGGGATGTGATCAAGGAAGGTGAGGTAGGTTTAGGCAGGTTTCGATTGCTAGAGTACAAGAAGCTGCGGAGACATGGGAAGTCAAGTATCTTTGGTGTAATTGGTGGTAACTTGTACACATCTATCTCATTCAAGCGTCACGTTTGGAAGATTAGAATTTCCAGGATTCATAAAATTGCAAAGGTAACTAAGTTTATGATCGAGGGAATGGAAGATAACAAAACATATTCTCGTAAGGAAATGAATGAGTTACTGCATACTATGGAGAGGTCATGAAATACATAGTTGAATTGATACTAACCTACGAAGTGGACGCACCCGATATGCGCCAAGCACAAACTACTGCATACAAAAGAGCAAGAGACCTTTGCAACAGCGAGTATGATTTGTTTCCACACAGAATCAAGGACATGAAATGTTTATCATCTATGGTTGGAGAGGTGTCTTTGGTAGAGGAGAATTTTGAATGAAGACGATAGAGGAACACATGGAAGCACCAACAAAAGAAATCTTGGATCAGAAGATTACAAGTTACTTCAACAGTTACCCTCGACTAGGATACGACACAAGAATTATCAATGAAGGGGTTGACAAACGTGATGGTTCTGATGTATATACAGTGATTATTTCAAGACAAACATCGTGTGATTAGGAGACACAGACATGGATATTAATAGTAAAGTATTTGACACACCGAAAGAACAAATCGTTGAAGCACTAGGGTTGTTACCTCATTGGGTTCTTGAGTATAACTTTAGTTTGGAATCAAGAGCATCAGATGATATTGTACAATGGATGGCTCATCGCTACGGCTTTGGTGAACTGTACAAGTTTGGTGGCTATGTAACTGAGGATGGAAACTATTGCAGCGAACATGAAGAAGATGATGACCTGCCTTGGATTGCCAAGATGAAGACAAGGGATGGTGACGTATACTTCTATGACTATGCAATCACTGCACTGCCTACGCCTGACGGTTACTACATTACAAGGATGGATTGATATGCCTAAGTTAGACTTAACACCTGCAGATACACCAGAAGAGTTAGAAAATTTTATTGTTTACCTTTTAGAAACAAGTCTTAGAGGTAGTGATGAGGTGTCTTCTTTTTACGAGAAATTTTTAAACGAATCTAAAATCGAATTGTTTGTTGCTGAACTTTTAGATAAACTAAAGGTTCAAAGCCTTACAAGAATCGAGGAGTGAAAAATGAAACGCATTAGCCCTATCAATCCTATCGCTAGAGCAGTTGCCCTATCAAGGCGTAGGGCTAGTGTCGTGCCACCTAAGAAGGGTAAGGGTTCTTTCAACAGGAAGAAACTCCCACCCGTAATAGAGGACTATAAAGGCTACAAAGGTAATTAATATTATCTTTTATTATCTTCTTACTTCTCTTAAGAGGATTATACACCTGTTAAATTTTTATGTCAAGGAGAAAAATAAATTGACATACTGGATTATGTATTGTATGATGCTATTTCTATTGTTGTTCGCTATATTAGGAACACTAAGTTTAATTTTTGTCAGGTAAAGAAAGGGTATTGTCATGACAAAAAGAAAATACAAAAACCATTACGAGATATCTGCAACTGATCTTGACTATGTAGAGACTGTCGCAGCCGTATCAGCAAATGAAATCGACATAGACGAAATCAATTCATTCTTGAATGACACTGAAGATTATCTCCAGGATTTCGATGAGATAAACAAACATCAATTACAAAAGGAACTAGGACTATGACTGTCAACCTCTGGGAAAAAGATCGCAAGCGTTTGTTTCGGGATTTGTATCAGCAATACATTGACGAAGGATATGATGCGAAGGAAGCTAAGAAGTTTGCCAAAGAAGAAGCAGAAGATATCATGGCAGATACAAACGAGTATGTTGATAGTATAAACAAGGCGTTATGGGATGAGTAAAGTTATTACAGAAAAAGAAATACTCATGCACAATATACATGAGTTTCAGAAGAGTTTGCAGGATGCTTACAAAAGAATAGCAGAACTGCATGAGAACTTAGAAAAATGTTTAGCTGAAAAGGATAAGCAGCATGGCTAAGAAATATGAAAACATGACACACGGTGAGCGTTGGGTATATTGGCAGAAGGAACGTGAGAAGGAATACAAACTTAAGCAGAAGCACATCGACTGCCTTATGCCATCACAAGTAAAAGCATTGAAAGACATGGACAAACTATTAACGTCTGTGTTAGGCACTGCAATGTACAATGACATGGGCGGCATGAGAATGGTGTCAATGGTTGATATGCAAGACCTAGAAGAAGCACATAGCTTAGTCAAGTTCCAGTTTAATTTAGGAGATAAAGATGACAGTTAAGGTAATGAATAAGATGGAAGACTTTAAGAAAGTTAAGAGTGCTATTGACAAAGCTGTTAGCGCATCAAACACTTTGACCTTGACAGAAAGTAAGTTACTTGATAACATTCACGACAGCTTAGAGAAAGCACAGAGTGGTATGAGTAGGTTCATTAAGATTGTAGAGCGTAAAGGAGATTATAACTAATGTTATTACATGAGTTCTATAGTGATGAAGATTGCTCTAGGGGTGATGGCTCCTATAGAAAAGCAAGCATCTTCAAAGAGCCTGATGGTTCCTATACTATTGTAAAAATACAAGACGCAGCCATCATCGAAGAACTTAATCTGGCTGGTCATTCTGAACAGTATATGGAAAACATGGCAGAGGATTGGGTTATGGGTGTGAAGAGATGAAAAGATACAGAGTATTCAAAGCATGGTACGAACTATCTGAACAACTCAAAGCATCAGAAATTCCTGGAAGAAACTTTAGGGGATCAAAAGAATACCACATTGAAACATATCGTAACAATAAACTAACTGGTTTCTTTACAAGACCAACACATAAAGAAGCAAAAGAGTTTGCAAGAGAATGGATGGAACTTGATCATGTCTAACGATGACAATAAAATTATTAACCTCTTCACCGTGGTAAATGAAAACTCTGAAAGAGAGATTGACCGTAGTGTAGAGGAAGCATTCAGTAAGGCATTGGAGCAAGACATTAGAGATGTCATGATCCTTGGCTGGACAAAGGACGATCAGTTGTTCATGAGCCTTGCAGTTAATGACGCACCTGACATGCTCTTCATGCTTGAACTTGTCAAGAAGGAGATATTGGATGCAGCACGAGGGTAAAATTTATTTTGAAACTGCGGATAAATTATCAGTCATTGAAGGTGTTGACAACATCAAAGAGTTCATGGAAGACAGAGCATACCTAGCTAAAGCTATGGGATATGATGCCATCATTAAAAATGATATGTTACAAATCTTTGATGAGGGTGAACTATACGGAACTTACTTTCAACATAAGCATATGAACTAGGAGAAAATAAAATGGACATGAATGATTATCAGAAGTTGGCTATGAAAACTGCTATCTTTCCAAGCGACATGGGTGTATACTATGCAACCCTTGGTTTAGCTGGTGAGGCAGGTGAGATTGCTAACAAGGTTAAGAAGTTCATTCGTGATGGTCACTCAGTTGAGAAAGAAAAAGAACTTATCAGTGAACTAGGTGATGTACTTTGGTATGTGGCTGCGGTGGCGGATGTAATTGGTGTAAGCCTTGAGGACGTAGCTAAAGATAATATGTATAAGCTGGCAGAGCGTCAGCGTAATGGAACACTAAAAGGTTCGGGAGATAATAGGTAATGATGACGGATCGTAAGCCATCAGATATAGAAGTCAGACGTGAGGCATGTGATTGTGGATCGTCTGACGGTAAGGTTGTGTTCCAAGATGGACACAAGCATTGTTTCGTATGTGATAAACATTGGAAGGCTAACAGTATGGAATCAAATGTACAACAACAGATCATACCAGTTCAGAAGAACTATGTATCTGTTACAGATAAGGGTGTGTTTGCTCCCATACCTGACCGCCGTATCAAGAAAGAAACGTGTGAGTTCTTTGGTGTCAAGGTAACTCTTGGTGCCAATGGAAATGTCATGGCACACCACTACCCATATTACGACAACGACAAGAGTGTTGTCGCTAACAAAACAAGAACAGTCGAGAACAAAACATTTCGATGTGAAGGTAATGTAACTAACGCAGCTTTGTTCGGACAACAAAAGTTTAACAAGGGTGGTAAGTACATTACAATCTGTGAGGGTGAACTAGATGCCATGTCTGCCTACGAACTGCTTGGTTCTAAGTGGCCTGTCGTATCTGTTAAGACAGGCGCACAAGGTTCTGTTCGTGATGTGAAAGCACAGTATGATTTCCTAAACTCTTTTGAAACTATTGTGATCTGTTTCGATAACGATGCTCCAGGAACTGAAGCTGCAAATAAGATTGCACAAATCTTTGAGCCTATGAAATGTAAGATCATGGACATGAAACTCAAGGATGCTAACGAGTACCTGAAGCAGAACCAACGTGAAGAGTTTACTCGTGGCTGGTGGGCAGCATCACCTTACACACCTGCAGGTATCATTCGTTTGTGTGATCATATTGATTCACTATTTGAAGAAGATGATAATGAAACTGTACTATATCCATTTGCTGGTCTAAATGAAAAGCTATACGGAATGCGTACAGGTGAACTCGTTACCATCACTGCAGGTACAGGAGCCGGAAAGACCAGCATGATGTACGAACTAGAGTATCACATGCTAAAGAATACAGATGCAAACATTGGCATCATTCACTTGGAAGAAAACAAGAAGCAGACTATGTTCCATCTGATGTCCATCCCTGCTAACGATAGGCTCTTCATTAAAGAAGAACGTAAGAAATATACAAGGGATCAGCTTCAGCCATACATTGAGGATACAATCCAGAACCCACGACTTATATCCTTCAACCACTTTGGTTCGATTACGACTGATGAAATCCTGTCTCGTGTACGTTACATGGTCAAGGCTATGGACTGTAAGTTTATTGTCATTGATCACCTATCTATCTTGGTGTCAGGCTTGGACGATGGTGATGAGCGTAGGAACATTGACATGCTGATGACTAAGCTACGCTCTCTTGTAGAAGAAACACAGTGTGGTATGCTTCTGGTGTCACACCTACGGCGTGGCTCTGGTGATCAGGGAACAGAGCAAGGTAAAGAAATATCCTTGTCTATGCTTCGTGGATCACATAGCATTGCACAGCTTTCAGATGCTGTCATAGGGCTTGAACGTGACCAACAGGCTGATGATCCAGTGGCAGCCAATACAACCACTGTACGTGTCCTGAAGAACCGTTATGCAGGTGATACAGGTGTAGCTACATATCTTCTGTACGACAAGGACACAGGACGCATGGCAGAAATTGATAATCCTTTTGACGCCAAAGCAAATGAACCAGACATTGGAGATTATATATAATGTTACAGCCAATCAAAGGTGCAGTGAACATACCATTTTCAAAGCACAGATATCAACTTGCAGATCAGTCAGCTAAAGATGTGATCATGGCCTACCTAATTAAGAATGGTCATACAATTACTGATAGCAAAGAAGATTTTTCTGTTGACATTAAATCAGAAAAGAATTATAATTCGTACTTCAGTGAGGTTGAGGTTAAGTTCTCATGGAACGGTGATTGGAATCCTAACTGGAAAGAAATACGAATACCTTATCGTAAACATAAGCTGATCAATAAGGTTAAATCAATTGGTAAAGATAACTCCTTCTTTAACTTTTACATTCTTCGTTCTGATCTCAAAGCTGCATGGCGTATCAAAGATGATGTAGTTGCAGCATCAGATGTAAGAGAAGCTAAAGGAAGATACATTAAACAAGGTGAACATTTTTTTCACATACCTTATGAGAAAGCGATATTGATAGAACTATGAAACGTATAGCACTTGACATTGAAACAGATGGTATTGATGCAAAGGTAGTACACTGTGTATGTGGTCAAGATGTAGATACAGGAGAGAGGTTTGAGTGGCATGAAAATAACAACGGATTTGGTAGCCTACCTAGATTACTATCTACATATGATGTTATTGTTATGCACAATGGCGTATCATTTGATGCACCAGTATTAAACAAACTACTAGATGCAAAGATACCTCTATCAAAGATACGTGATACTCTAATACTATCACAGATTGTAGACCCTTCCCTAGAGAATGGACATAGCTTGAAAGCTTGGGGTCAAAGACTAGGGGAATACAAAATGGATTACTCTGACTTCTCTGAATTTAACATGGAGATGTTAGAATATTGCAGACAGGATGTTGAGGTAACTATCAAGTTATACAAACACCTGTTGCCTAAACTACAGAAGTTCTCTGCTAGGTCTATCAAACTAGAGCATGACATACGTGCCATCATAGACCGACAAGAGAAGAACGGATTCAGTCTTGATATACCAAAGGCTTCTATCCTTGTGGCTAAACTTGCAGAAGAAGCTGCGGATATTGAACAGGAAATGCAAGAAATATTTCCACCAATTGTTCATGAAAGATATTCGGAGAAGACAGGCAAGAGGTTGCAAGATAAGGTTGAGGTATTTAATCCTGGCTCTCGCCAACAGATAGCCTTTCGTCTGATGGAGAAGGGTTGGAAGCCTGAGAAACACACACCTACTGGACATCCTATTGTGGATGAAGGTACGCTAAAGAATGTTGACATACCTGAAGCACAAAAGATTGCTAGGTATCTTCTACTTCAGAAGCGGGTGTCACAGGTTAAATCATGGCTGGATGTAGTCCAAGAAGATGGCAAAGTTCATGGGCGTGTGATGACATTGAAAGCTATCTCTGGACGCATGGCACATCACGGTCCTAACATGGCACAGATACCTGCCGTTTACTCTCCCTACGGCAAAGAGTGCAGAGAGGTGTGGAAGACTTCTTCACCTACGTACAAACTGTTAGGCTGTGATGCGTCAGGTTTAGAACTACGTTGCCTAGCGCACTATATGAATGATCCTGAGTTTACTAAAGAAGTTGTAGAGGGTGACATTCATACAGCAAACCAGAAGAATGCTGGACTAGAAACTAGAGATCAGGCCAAGACATTCATCTATGCATTGATCTATGGCGCAGGTCCAGCTAAGATTGGTTCCATCGTAGGCGGTGGTGCTAGAGAAGGACAAGCAGTAATGAATAAGTTTATGTCAAACATGCCAGCATTGAAGCGTCTTCGTAATGCAGTGGACAAGGCTGCACAAGAAGGTTTCATTCGTGGTCTTGACGGTAGACTATTGGTTGTGAGACAGCAACATGCCGCTGTCAATCTGCTACTACAAGGAGCAGGTGCAATCATTTGTAAGGCTTGGCTTCGTAAAATAATACTACTAGCGGAGAGAGAAAAGATAGACTATAAACTTGTTGCTAGTATTCATGATGAGTATCAGTTTGAAGTTAACACAAAACATATGGAACAGTTAGGGAGCATAACAAAACATGCAATGAAGTTAGTTGAACAAGAACTGAAAGTAAACTGTCCTTTAGATAGTGAATTTAAAATAGGAAATAATTGGGCAGAGACACATTAACTGTTGACATTAATATTTTAGTGTGGCATAATACTTAAAATCAAGACGGTGATCATTGAATCACATTTAACAAGGAGATTAAAAACAATGAGTGTTATTTCTGGTAAAGCATATTGGGCATTTGTTCATGAAGCTAATACTACTTTTGAACCAACATGGTCTATTGACGTTTCCCTAGATCAAGCTAACAAAGCTATCGTAGAAGCTGACGGTTTGAAGTGGCGTAACAAAGGTGATGAGCGTGGTGATTTCATTACAATCAAACGCAAAGTTACCAAGGCTAACGGTAATCCTAATGAGGCACCTGAAGTTGTTGATCACAACAAGCGTATCCTTGCATCCGATACAAACTTTATTGGTCCAGGTTCTGTTGTTAATGTTCAGTACAGAACATATGAGTGGAACTACAAAGGTAACTCAGGTATTGGTGCAGACCTACAAAAGGTACAGCTTCTGGAACTAGAAGAGTTGCCTGATCCATCAGACGATGAGTTGCCTGTTGTGGAATCAGGTTACTCTGCAGCAGACAGCATCTCTGAAGAGGTTCCTTTCAATAGCTAACTAGTACCAAGGGAGCAGCATTATTGTGAATGGCTGCGGGCTGGCTTGAGTTTGCGGTGGGTACGCCAGATTTTTACAGGGAGAAAAACGTGAAAGAATATACAGAAGAGTATGAACTTATTCAACGTGATCCTATCATGGGAACTGAAACAGTTGTTAAAGGTAGTGCATTAACATGGATGGAACTACAAGATTTAATACTTAGGTTTGTCCATGCATCAGGATATTATTACATCACTGACGTACAGTTTTTAAAAGATGAAGAGGAAGAGTTATGAGGCATGAAGAATACATGAAACAGGCTAACGCACAGTCTGATAATGTAGACATGGTTAATTCACCACCTCACTACAATCATGCAGGTATAGAGTGCATTGAAGCAATTGAAGCTGCACTAACCCCAGAAGAGTTTCGTGGTTACTGTAAAGGAAACAACATCAAGTATACATGGCGTGAGAACTACAAGAATAAAGATGAAGACCTTGCCAAAGCAAACTGGTACTTGACTAGGTTACTAAAACAAAAGGAAAGCTAATGGCTCATATTGACACACTAATAGATGACATTTATAAAACACTTGAAGACGGTATTGAAAACGTAACAATTAAGAAGCGTGATGCAATCTATAAGTGTGGCACAGAGGTCATGGAAGCAATCACAAATGCTGTCACAGAAAAACGTGACACCTCCAACCCAACATTACGTATGTCACAGATTGGAAAGCCATCACGTCAAGTGTGGTATGACATGAAGAATACAAACCGTGAAGCTGTCTCTGGTCAAACAAAGATAAAGTTTTTATTCGGTGACATACTTGAATCATTGCTTCTGTGTCTTGCACAACTAGCAAACCATGAGGTATCGGAACAACAAAAGACTGTCGAAGTAGACGGCATCAAAGGCCACACAGACTGTCGCATTGATGGAGTATTAGTAGATGTCAAGTCAGCATCGCCCTATGCTTTTAAAAAATTCAAGGACAGTACCTTGTCTACTGATGATCCCTTTGGTTATATTGCTCAGATTTCTGGGTATGCAGAAGCCCAAGGTGACAAAGAAGCAGCGTTCTTCGCAATAGATAAATCATCTGCAGAACTTGCTTTGATGAAGGTTCACTCAATGCAAATGATCAACGCTAGTGATCGCATCAGTGAACTTAAATCAGTTGTTGATAAAGATACTCCACCACCACGTTGTTACACTGACGAGGCTGACGGAGCATCAGGCAATCGCAAGCTTGCTATTGGTTGTGTGTACTGTCCATTCAAAAAATCATGTTGGTCAGATGCCAATGGTGGTGTAGGTCTACGTGCTTTTAAATACTCTAATGGTATTCGTTACCTGACAGTTACTGCTAAGATGCCAAACGTAGAAGAAGTTCCTGCATGAAAAAGTCTACTAAACGACAACGTAAAAATTCATACACACACAAGTATAGAAGTAACTCAGAACTATCCTGCAGCGAACAGCTAATAAATAATAAAATTGATTTCAAGTATGAGCCGTATCATATAGGGTATGAGTGGTTTGAGAATAAGAAATATATTCCAGACTTCTTATTACCTAACGGTATCATACTTGAGGTCAAGGGCAGGTTCATGCTAGAGGATAGGAAGAAACATCTGTTCCTACGATCTCAACATCCTGACATTGATATTAGATTTGTGTTTGATAATCCTTACCGTAAACTTTACAAGGGTGGTAAGATGACATACGCAGATTGGTGTGACAAGCATAACTTTAAATTCTGTAAACTGAATGAAGGCATTCCAAAAGAATGGCTAAAGAATGTCAGAAACAGAAATTAGTTTAGTACTATCTAGTGACGCACAAGTAAGTATATCATCGCCAGAAAAGACATTATATCTAGCAGTTATTCTTCAAGCCTTACTAGACGCAACCAAACCTTCCTATGATGGAGAGCCAGAGCAAGCTGTCTTAGATAGAGACAGAGCTATTGCCTGGTTCTTTGCTTCTATTGGTGTAACATCAGAAGACTTCACAGAAGTATGTGATAGTGCAGGAGTAAACCCTGAATACATGAGACAATTTGCTTTTCGTGTATTAAAATCTGGTGAAGTTGACTTTGTTCGTAAGAGAATAAATGCTATTCTTGGTCATTAATTCTATTGTAATTCATATTGGTTTGTGATACTATTATTTTTCGTCACACTATAATCCCGGAGAGATATTCATGAATAACTTTTTACCTACTGATTACCAAAACTTTATTGCCTTATCACGTTACGCACGTTGGAAAGAAGACGAACAGCGGCGTGAGACTTGGCCTGAAACTGTTAGCAGATACTTTGATTATATGCAAGATCATCTTGAGAAAAATTATTCTTATAAGATTAAAAAAGATTTGCGTAAGGAACTAGAAGAGGCTGTTCTAAACCAGAACATTATGCCAAGCATGAGAGCATTAATGACTGCAGGTCCTGCCTTGGATCGTTGTCATGTTGGTGGGTATAATTGTTCGTATGTACCAGTTGATAGCCCTCGTGCCTTTGACGAAACAATGTACATTCTAATGTGTGGCACAGGTGTAGGCTTCTCCGTTGAAAGACACATCGTTGATAAACTACCACAAGTAAATGAAGATTTCCATGAAACAGATACAGTAATCAAGGTAGGTGATTCACGTCCGGGGTGGGCTAAGTCATTGAAAGAACTTATCTTTATGTTGTACTCTGGACAAATTCCAAAGTTCGATGTCAGCGAAGTGCGTCCTGCAGGTGCAAGGCTCAAGACATTTGGTGGACGTGCATCAGGTCCTCAGCCATTGATTGAGTTGTTTGAGTTTTGCATTAAGAAATTTAAAGGTGCAGCAGGACGTAAACTATATCCAATTGAATGCCATGATATCATGTGTAAGATTGGTGAGGTTGTAGTCGTAGGTGGGGTACGCCGTTCAGCCCTCATCTCCTTGTCCAATCTTAACGATGATCAAATGAGACACGCTAAGTCAGGGCAGTGGTGGGATGAGCCTGGAATTAAACGTGAAGGTCAACGTGCCTTGGCTAATAACTCTGTAGCTTACAAAGAAAAGCCAGAGATGGGTACGTTCATGCGTGAGTGGTTATCACTTTACGAATCACATTCTGGTGAGCGTGGTATCTTTAATAGACAAGCAGCTATCAAGCAAGCAGCTAAGAATGGTAGACGTGATACTGATCATGACTTTGGTTGTAACCCTTGCTCAGAGATTATCCTACGTCCTTATCAGTTTTGTAATCTATCAGAGGTAGTAGTACGTGAATCAGATACTCTTGCCACACTGAAAGAAAAGGTACGACTAGCCACTATCTTGGGTACATTCCAAGCAACACTAACAAACTTTAAATATCTACGTAAAATTTGGCAGAAAAACACGGAAGAAGAACGGTTGCTTGGTGTGTCATTGACAGGCATCATGGATAATAAATTGACAGCCACAAATAACGGCACACTAGAGACTGCCCTTGAAGTCTTACGTGCAGAAGCAGTTATGGTTAACGAAGCTATATCCAAACAGCTTAACATCCCACAATCTACCGCTGTCACTTGTGTTAAGCCTAGTGGTACTGTATCACAGCTAACTGATGCAGCTAGTGGCATTCATGCTAGACATAGTGAATACTATATTCGTACTGTTCGTGGTGACAATAAAGACCCACTGACACAGTTCTTAATCTCTGAGGGTATTCCTAATGAGCCTGATGTTAACAAGCCAGAAAGCACAACAGTATTTAGCTTCCCAATGAAGTCACCTAAAGGTGCTATTACACGCACCGATATGACTGCCATTGAACAGCTAGAGTTGTGGCTTACTTATCAACGTCATTGGTGCGAACACAAACCATCAGTAACAATTTCCGTTAAGGAATCAGAGTGGATGGAAGTAGGTGCTTGGGTTTACAAACACTTTGACGAAGTGAGTGGAATTAGTTTCCTTCCTTTTGATGATCATGTATATGCACAAGCACCCTATCAAGATACAGATGCTGAAGGCTACAAAAAATTCTTAGGTATGATGCCAAAGAATGTAGATTGGACAAAGCTTCAAGACTTTGAGAAGGAAGATACTACATCAGGTGGACGAGAGTTAGCATGTACCGCAGGTGTATGTGAGGTTGTTGATATTGCAGCCGCATAAAAAAACGCTTGACTTTATGTTAAACATATACTATAATATATCTTTACAACCAAAGGTGTATTATGTTTAGTAAAAAGAATCCAGTAATATACGTAGGATATGATGCTCGTGAGTACCAATCATATGAGGTTCTCAGAGAATCTATCCTACGTTATACCAATAAGTATGATATCATTCCCCTTGTACAGAACTCATTAAGACGTGCTGGTTTATATCGCCGTACAGTCAGACTTGACATATCAAGTGGTGAGAAGGTTGCAAGGGTAGACGAGTTTGATTGTCGTCCTTTCAGTACAGACTTTACCTTTACAAGGTTCTTGATACCTGCTATCAATCAGTATAGCGGGTGGGCTTTGTTTATGGATTCAGATATGTTTATACGTACTAACATCGAAGAGTTCTTTGATGAGTACACTCAGAACTCTCAGTATGCTATTCAATGTGTACATCATAACTATAATCCAACAGATACTGTAAAGATGGACAATCAAGTTCAACAGAATTACAACAGAAAGAACTGGTCTAGTTTTGTTCTTTGGAATTGTTCTCATAAATCTAATCTTAATCTTACTGTTGATGATGCTAACTTAAAACCAGGTAGCTGGCTTCATGGCTTTGGTTGGTTACAAGACGATGAGATTGGAGCTATCAGCGAAGAATGGAACTGGTTAGATGGCTGGTCTCCTGAATCTATGAATGCAAAGAATGTACACTTTACAACAGGTGGTCCTTGGTTTGAACCTGAGTGGGAACCAAAAAGACAGTCGGACATAGCCTATGCTGCGGAGTGGAAAGAATTAAAAAAGAAGACTTTTATTTTAGGAGAAGATAATTAATGTATACTTTTGTTACATCATTCAGTGAGGGCGGCTATCATGAGTACGCTAAGAACATGCTGGAAAGCGTGGTTGATAAATGGAATCCTAAAGAGTTTAAACTCGTGGCATACTACCATGACTTTGATATTACAAGTGTGTCTCCCCCTATGGCTGATAACATTGAGTATCGCAATCTTAATGACGTAGAAGAAATGCTTGAGTACCGTGAACGTATGAAGTTTCATGATGGTACTGAGGGTGGTAAGATGCCATACAACTGGCGGCTTGATGCAATCAAATGGTGTCACAAAGTATATGCCATGACAGACCTTGCCTTTGAAATTATGGAGCAAGAAGATAATGATACATGGATGATCTGGTTAGACGCAGACACTGTAACTACAAAACGTCTTGATGTCAAACAATTTGAAAAATGGTTGCCCGAAAAAGCAGACCTCGTACACTTAGGAAGAACAGATGCAGACTATAGCGAAACAAGTTTCATGGGCTTTAATTTGGGGGTGCATAATACTTGCAGTCTCCTTGCTGACCTTAGAGGTGCTTACACTATTGGTGAGGTAGTTGCATATCGTGAGTGGCATGATGGGTTTATATTTGAACGTCTGCTTAATATCTATAAAGCACATGGCATGGTAACTAACAATCTATCTGAGGGTGTCAAAGGTTTGGCAGCGTTTGCTCAGTCACCTTTGTCAGAATACTTTGATCATTTCAAAGGTAATTTAAAATCAAAGGTTAGCGATACAACCGTAGCACCTGACGTTAATGGACCTAAAAGATATAAGCAGTTGCTTGACCTTATTACTTTCTACAAGCCTAGTAATATTGTAGAGACAGGTACATGGAATGGTGGACGTGCTATTCAAATGGCAGTTGCAGCATTCAAACACACAGACAAGGTACACTATACTGGCTTTGATTTGTTTGAAGAAGCTACCCCAGAACTAGATCATATTGAATTGAACAGCAAGCCACACAATTCTAAGAAAGCTGTAGAAGCTAGGCTAGAAGAGTTTGCACGTAAAATGAAACCAATGGGTAAAACCTTTACGTTCAAGTTACATAAGGGTGACACAAAGAAAACCCTGAAAGCTTGCAAGTCTATAAAGAAAGCAGACTTTGCATACATTGATGGTGGTCATTCATACGAAACAGTAAAGTCTGACTTTGAAAATCTAAAGCATGTACCTATTTTAGTATTCGATGATTTCTTTTCAAAGGATGCTAACGGTGTTATGCCAGAGAATGATGGTGTTAACCAGCTTATGAAAGAGATTGAGGCATACGGAAAGGTTGTGTTGCCTTCTTCTGATGCAGTTATGGGTGGTGGTATTACACATCTTTGTTTTGTAGCTATGAAGCAAGGTCTTCCCAAGATACCAGATGAACTGACACGTGTTCCTATTGTTGTCACACCAAAAGATTCTCGTCCTAAAGAAGAGATTATTAATAATGTTCTTGAAAATAAAAAACTAATTAAAGATTTTGATTGGATCAAAACAAGTAAGATCAACAGCGAAACTGCCATCATTGTCTCTGGTGGTACTAGCACAGATTGGTGGGAAGTTAAGGATCGTATTGCCAAGACAAATGGTAAAGTGTTTTGTGTTAAGCACAGCTATCCTAAACTTTTAGAACAAGGTATTCAACCATTTGCTTGTGTAATCCTAGATCCACGACCTATTGACGGTGTTAGTACACATGGTGTAGTTCGTAAAGATTTGTTTAACAAAGTAGATGACAAGACAATTATGCTTATTGCATCTATGACTGATCCTTCAGTTACTAAACATCTTATTAAGAAGGGTGCCAATGTAAAAGGTTGGCAAGCCTACTCAGATGCTTTACGTGATATGTCTGTTACAGATAAGATTGTAGTAGACAAGACAACAGGTATTGAAGAAGGCTCTACTCTTATCACTGGTGGTACTTGTGCAGCTATGCGTACCATTGCTATTGCACATACACTAGGATTTAGAAACTTTGAACTGTTTGGTTTTGATTGTTCTGTTGGAGAAGTGACAGAGGAAATGAAAAAGGAAACAACAGACACAGAGAAGCAACGTCCTAAGTATATGCAGGTAGAAACAGGTGGTGAAAAGTTCTGGACTACAGGAGAACTACTAGCTATGGCACAAGACTGTGAAAAGCTGTTTGATAATGATCAGATGGATATGGGTATTAATTTTTATGGTGAAGGTACTCTTGCCGCCGCAGTTTGGAAAGCATCTAAACGTGGTAAGGAAAAGTATTACACAGAGCTACTAAATGTCGCTGCTTAATGATAAACAAGAACGGTTTTGTCAAGCCTATATCCTGCACAGAAATGCTACAAAGGCGGCAACAACTGCAGGGTATAGTGAAACGTCAGCCCACAATCAAGGCCATAGATTACTACAAGACAGTAGGATCAAAGAAAGGATTGACGAACTTACCAACGAAATCTCAACAGATGTCGATGTTATCTCAGAAATCGAAAAGCAATATGAGGTTGCTCGTAATGCGGGGAATGGTAACACTGCTCTCAAGGCTCTTGAACTTCTTGCAAAGGTACGAGGAAACAATGCAGATGAAGTCAGCACCGATGAAGAAACATTAGAAATGGAAATCGTCAATGCTATCAGAGTAATGGGTTTAGAAAAATCTTTTCAGCTTTTTGAACTAGCGTTTCCCGAAGAATTTACTAGCACTACGGACACCGAAGCTGGCAGCGACAATGACACCTAGCGTGTACTGATACCAATCAGGCATAGTAGACAGTGCA
>LSRR01000033.1_pt1 | contig 28862 bp, 52 predicted proteins | sample 1162981 | NCBI WGS metagenome assembly LSRR01 (sample SAMN03256433, study PRJNA305521) | marine metagenome | biome: Estuarine; feature: Estuary; material: Brackish water; isolation source: iron chloride precipitation of viral particles from surface water samples | place: USA: Chesapeake Bay ... | reverse complement strand
GTAATTGGTTACATTGTATTTTTTCATACTCGTCATTGAGAACAGCTTTTTCATTTTTTAAGCTGTCATTCATATTCCTGTGTATGGTTCTAACTGCACAGCCAAGTGTTTTAGCTATGCCGCTTATGGTTATTTTTTTGCCGCTATCATTAATAAATAACATAGCGTCATAAATGGTTTCAGGGGTTATGCGTTTGTTTCTGCCTATCAAAGAACCTACGATGCTTAATTTCTCATTCATCGTTAAACCACATGTATCTTTAAATATAACCTTACGGGCTCTATTCTTAGGTGGTTCGTCTATTCCATTATTATATAAGTCATCGACTAATTTGTTCACGAATGACTCATACAGATCAAATGTAACAAAATTATTTCGTTTATCAGCTATATAATAAGCTAAATTTTTAAGGTCATTACATTGCAATTGTGGATTTAAATAATACAATACCATTATATGCCAGGCAAATGATTTGTTTGAATTGATCTTAGCTTTTGATTGAAACAAAGAATAACATTCGTAAGTGCCATCCTCGTAATAATATCACCCCATTCATATTGCTCAGTCGGTAAATCATTAACTGGATCCTGCCTATACACAATTTTATTCTTCACAAAATATTCTAATCTTCTGTGTGACACTAGCCTCTTATAATTTACTTTATTAAGTACCTAATGTCACATACTGAGCATCAGGTTTAGCTTCGCAATATATTAATTTCTTTTATTTATTTCACGATGCCGCTTTAAATCTTGCCACATAGTGATTGGGTTGACATCTTTATTCCAAAAAGCATCTGATATTTCACGTTTTGGTACACGTTTCATTGATCGCTTATTCATAAATATTTTTTAAGATGATTAATTTTATCTACAATTTCAGCTGCTTTTTCATACTGTTCACGTTCTAATAAACCTTGTAAACGTTTTTCAAGTTTAGCTATTTCTTCTTCAATTAATTCATTTTGTACAGTAGTAAATTCTAATTTAATATCGTTTTCTTCTTGCATTTGTCGTATAAACTCTGCGTCATACTCTGCTTGTTTAACCAGTATTTTGTCTACGATTAAGTCAGCTAACCTGTTCAATTGTTCTTCCGTCATTTAATGTTTCTTTAATGATATAATTTGTGCCTATTTTGTTCCTTTAATGATACGTTATGGGCGTGTTATTAATGGCTCACCAGCATTACGGACCGTGTGTTTTTCGTTTTCATAATAATTCCAGTATGCAGCAACTGAATCGCCTTCAACTTTATATTGATCGGGCATACATTGCGGCGGCTCAGAAAATTGCGTGTATAGCAAACCGCGAGGTGGCCGAGCTAAAACATCACGGCATTTTTCAATAGTTAAATGATATTTGCCATAGCGTTTAGTATATTCTTTGCCAAGTGCTAGCATGTGTAAATATAACCATTTGTAATGAGACAGTGATGATCGTACCCAGATAGTTGAGGGATGATTTTTATGTGCAATACGATATGGTACATTTGCATCGTCGCCATCAATAACATGATGTGCGGTACAAAGCATTTGTGCTGATTCAAGAATCATTTTAACTTTATGCTTATCGTAAAAATACGATGCAGCTTTTACTGGGTCGTGATCTAAATAAAAGATGTTCATGCGATTAGGTCTTTAATGAATAAATATGTTGATGCTATCACAAGTAAATATATACCTGCTACTAATGCAACGCCTGCATAAGCAAGCAAAGTAAATAATATTTTGTTTTTCATATTTTTATTATCTAAAATAAAACGTATTAGGCTTGCGATAAGCTACATATTAAAAACATTACCCAGCCGAGCACGAATGCGCCGAATAAAAGCATTGAGCTGTCACGATATTGTTTTGGTGTTTTTCCTTGATTACTCATAATTAGTGATGTATTAGTCCTACTTTATTTGTTTTGTTAAACCATTTTGTTGCAAATAGATCGATTTTAGAGGCATTTATATATCCAGCTGAGGTTAAACCTTCAGGCGTCATAAAGATGCGTGTGTGGCGATCTATAGTTTTATCAATCATATGCTTTTGCTTGCCAGAATCGCTGAATATTACGTCAAAGTTACTTGGTAATTTAGTACGTTTGAACAGTGCGATCATATTAGTGTATGCATAAAAGCGTACATATGGATTTGCTTTAGCAATTTGCACCCACTTAGCAAGATACTTTGGAGAATAGAAGTCGCCGCTGTCGTGTATACGAACGTAGTCGATTTCACGTTTGCTCATGATTTCTTTATTCATAAGATCAACAAAGTCATCACGGCGTGTTAACTCAAGACGCCACTCGTATGCGGGTTTTACATTACCCCAGGTATAAGCACCTTTGCGAGCATAACAAAACTCTACACAGCTATCCGCCATAGGGCAAGTCATTTTGCCAGTGACCGACTTGTAAGCCGGAATGCCGAAGTTAAAAACTTTGACACCCAGCTTTTTAGAAGTCGATTTAAGCTTACCGTTTTGTGTTAATATCTTAGGCATAAGTCCCTAGTTTAGAGTAAGTTACACCGTTAGCTTTGACTTCGAATACACGATCGACGCGTATAGAGCGATAAGCTTCGTCGTTAACAGACCATACAATAAAAATATTATGATCGTTTGGGTTATAACGTGGATTACCCTGGAGGTTACGTTTTACGCCGCGTCGAGCAAGCATTTTACGAATAGAGCCGTCAGCTTTACGGAATTTGATGCTGAAAAAACGGCCGTCGTCAAGTGACATTAGATTAAATTTTTTCATAGTAGTATATTTAAGTTACAATTATATTATCATTCAGTGATCGTATTTTATTTGCGTCAGTCAAGCAATACCATATATGCTTTAGCATTATTACTACGAAACCAGTCAAGACCTTTACGCATCTGCTTTTGCAAGGGGAATGTAGCAGGATTCATAACACCGCCACGGCGATCGATTGTCCACTGCAAGCCAATGATATAGTCGTACATAGAGAGCTCGTCGCCGTCAAGTGTATAGCATTCGCCGCTGAATGGGTTTTGTACTTCTTCACTTTCAGTGTAGATTACAGGGTCTCCATCAAGAAACCATTTAGGTAGTTTAGTTTTTGTAGCCATAATTATTTTTCTTCGTCGTTATTAATTAATTCTTCATAAATTGTTGCATATTTTTCTTGCCAGTCAAAAATGTGACTAAGCTCTTCATAATCGCTGTCATCAATTCGCAGTGTACTGCCGTGGCGTAAGCAATCCCAGATCGGTTCGTCAAGGCTATCGTTGTAATAGTACACGCTTTCGGAAGGGTAACACGGGCCGTCTTCCCACTTGGCAATCCATATAGTGTAGCCATCAGCTGAGGTTTCTTGATAAACCCAAAGGTCATATTCCTCTCGCATAGTTGTACCAGGGCAAATTGTTGCTTCCCAGTGCTTTAAACAAAAGTCTTTTGCTTCGTCGTCCGATAATTCATACGGCTCTTTTAATTCAGTCTTTGTCATTTTTTTCAATTAAAGTTAGTATATAAGACCATACTTTTTGGTCAATTAGATTTCCATGTAAGATCAGTTCAATATCTTCTTTTTCAAGACTACCATAGCGTTTGAGACTCAGATCGTTACGGTTACGCCACACTTCATTTTGCGCGCTCATTAAACGTGACCATACTTTTTGGTGTGCTCGGCTATGTATTTCGTCTTGCTGCATATCAATTATATTATCCATTAGCGTGCGTATTTTGTTTGTGCATACACATATTTATATATGGTATAACACGGTTTTGTATAAAGTCATTTACATTTTCGCTTGGTATTTGATTAACATATTCCCACAGTACATTGTCACTTATTTTTGCAGTGAGCTCATCGTTTTCATGGCGCAGGTCACGTAGTTTATCATACAGTTTGTTTACGTATTTAGAGACATGTGCGGGCATTTCGTATATAAGTTGGTCATGTTCAATATCATACTCGTCAGGTGTACGATCAATTTTACCCAGGACACGGTTGTATATACTTAAGTACACAGGGTCATTTATATAAGTGTCTTTAGCGTTGCGCAGTGCATATAATACGGTGGCATGATCGCGATTAACACATTTACCTAGTTGCATAAGTGTTATACCTGGATATAGTTGTTTAGCTACGGTATAAAATACTGCACGGCTGTAGGCATATGTGTCGCGATCACGGCGCCGACCAGTAATATCGACGCCCACCGCACTACTACATAACTCTACTAAATTCTTTAGCTTATCATTATTCATTAATGCCATAAATTATCCAGTTAATATCTGTACGGTCAAAGCAATTGCCGTCATACCAATCATATCGCATAAGCCGCTCGGCTTGGTAATATTTTGTTATGTGGTCACCGATGACAAGGCCGATCGATACAGCGAAGCCGGTGTATAGCACAGCAGCGAATATGATATTGCCGTATTTAGAGATTTTATCAATTTTTTCCATCGTAGTTATTTGTTTCTTGTTTGTACAAGTTAGTAATTAAATATCCGAAAGCTTGGTTAACAATTTCGTCTTCATAATTAGGGTTGTCATTAGTATATTTAGGATACAACTCATAAATCTGATCACGTAGTGTGTCGATTATATTGTTAATAACGTAATCTTCACAGTGACTGGCTAGTATTTCTGGGTCGATATAGTTTTTAGTTTTCATTAGTCTAGCGGGAATACGTTAATAATTTTTTTACCAAGTATGCTTTCGACGTCGCGGACATGAGTGTACTTTAGGTCGCCGTAGAATTTATTATTAAGCAGATCGCTGATTAGTTGGGTGCTTATACTTGGGTATTCAGCGGCACGAGCATAGATTTTAGAAAGGTCTTCGCGGTCTAGTTGTTGGATAAGTGATTTGTTTTGCATAGTAGTATAGTTTAAAAGTTACAATTATATTATTGTAGGTGATTCGTATTTAGTTTGTATTTGGGTTAATTTTAAGTTCTTCGTTAATTAGTTTTTGTAGTTCGAAATAGTTTACATGGGCTAGGTATGCTCGGGCATAGTCTTCCATTAAATGCCGCTTAAGTACAAATATAGTGTCGTCTACTATAGTTGACAGCATTGCTTCGGTTACTGGCTCTTTAAATTCAATATCGCCAAGTATTTCGGCCATTACTCGCCAGGTGTTTACATTTGTATATCCGTTCATACTAAAGTTTTTGAATAGTGAATAGTATATATTTCTTCGATCGCATTAGCGAGGTCATCGGAATCAATCACTTTGTCATTCCATGCTTGCAAGTGAAAGCTGATTTCGCGTAGCAGCTCGGTGTATAGCACGGACGTTTTGGTGGTATGCTTTAGATAGTCGCTAAGTATTTGGTTTTCGTTACTCATAATAGTGCTTTTAGTGCGTTAAAAATTCTGGTTATATCGGCGTCGTTTACTTCTCTATTGTCATCGCCGAGCACGTAGTCAACAGCGGGCCATAATCTGTCTTGTGCAGAGTGAAGTAAAAGACTAGCAATTCTAGTGGTTTGTGATGCGGTTAAATTTGGTTTTTCTTTCATAATTAATAAGTGCTTGAGGTTTGTAATAATAATACTGGTATTTCAAATGGATCGGGTAGGTAGCGGAATAATTCTAGCTGCCGTACATATAGGTGTTTTAACTCTGCTTTGGTATAGCCAGGTTTGCCGGTTTTGTTGTCAACAAAGTCAGCTGGGTCATCATCGAAGTGCCAGAGCTTGCGGTCAAGATAGAGCTTTAGTATAAAGTCTACTGCATCGCTGGCGGAATTAATTGGTTGTTTGATATAAGATTTAACATTTGGCATAGTAGTATATTTTAGTAGTTACATTAATATTATCGATCGGTAAACGTATTTAGTTTGTAAGTCTATTAAAATACTCGTCAATTACCCATTGCTTTTCATTAAAGCCTAGTTGGTTGTAGCCCATACCGAATTCTTCGTTTGCTAATGTATCGTAGTCCATAGTTATTTTAAGGTATTAATTAAGTTTTCACAAGCCTCTAAACGTAGAGTAACGTTTTCTTCATCAGCAATGTCACATAGGTGATCGTGCATATGGTTTAAAGCGACTTGTAGTACATTCAGTTCAACGGGTGTTAAAATTATTAGTCCAGTTTTCATAGTTATTTTGTTATATACCAGGTTTCACCTATATTTATCATTCCGTCACATATCACGTCTTTCAGTTCAAGCAGTGATGCGGCAATATGGAAATCAGAGATATTGTCATTGCCGTCACGGTACTCTTCGAGATCAGTAATTAATGTATTAATTCTATTTTTTAATTCAGTGTTCATAGTTAAGGTATTAATAGTTTAGGGAAATTTTCGGATTCTTCAAAGTCGGGTATTTGATCCCATATTTTCTTACATAAGTACACGCATTTTTCTTTTGTTTCATCGTCGCCATAATCATGAGCCACTATAAGTTCGTCATAAATATGTAGTAATTCTACAATTTTAAATTTTACAGTAATTTCAGTTTGCTCGGTCATAATCAGAGTATATTAAGTTTAATAAATCGTGTACTAATTCGTCTTCAGTTTCGCCATCTTCGAGTTGACAACAGTTCATAACGAAGTCTTCTACATCGTGTTTACAGTCAGCGTAAGATTGGTATTTAGCGTCAAATTTAAAAGCTTCGACAGTTTCTTCATCCCAGTGGAATTTTGGTTTGTATGGATTTTCACGTTGTTCAAACATAGTTATTAGCGTTTAGATATAGTTAGTATAGTGTGATCTTTTAAGTCTGACTTTTTTATGAAAGTATAGCCAGTATGGTTAAATGCAAATTCTGTTTTGCTTAAGTATTTTGGTATTTGGTGGATTTTAAAACCTATGAATGTAGTGTTGTTTTTTATTATTTTTAATGTGGTAATAATTTTAGTAGAGTGCATTGTAGTGGTTTTTAGTAGTTACATATTTATTATCGATCGGTGATCGTAATTAGTTTGCAATCACTTAGTCAATAGGTGATAAATTATTTACTTAGTAAAAAAGTAGTGATGTTGTAACACCGTCTCTCTGAACCTATGTGATATTAAAAACTGTGACATTAGGTACTTAATATATATCCTTATAAGTAGCTAACGTCACTATTTTCAGTTTACTCGTTTTGATCTGTGTTTTCTGCTTTCACCGTGTATAGCAAAAAAATATGGCGTAGGGCGGAGCCTACTCTTCCGATCTTATTTCAGGACCAGGCCATTCGGTGTATAGCATTTTTTACTTCATTCCCCTGAGGGGTCTAGAAGACTACTTTTCAGTAGCCTCTAGAGATTCGATCGTAGCTAAGTGACGAACATTAGTTGGAATGTTGGTTGATTGAGACCAGTACTCTCGCTTAATCCAGCATGGCATGATGCTTAGTTTTGGTAGCATAGCTTCAAGCACTTCATCGTGGTTGTAAGTCACTTTTTGATTTTTGTTGTTGACGAAGGTGATGATTTGGTTTCGACCAAGCCAAGACTTTCTTACAACAAAGTTTTTTCGAGTGATTGGTGGAAAGATTTCAGCTAATTGCTTTTTTGACATTTTTGAAATTGCTTGTTGAATTGCATCGTTTTTCATAAGATAGTAGTTTTAATTATTAATTTATTTTTGTTACATTATTATTATCGAAAGTAGATCGTATTTAGTTTGCGAGGTGTATAGCATTTTAAGAGGCTATAAGTTGATCAAGTATTGAGTTGAAAGTTAATTGTACAGACTGGTTGTTGACTTCTTTGAGATAAGTATAGAAAACTTTTTCTATGTTTTGAAAATCTTGAGAGTTGATTTGAATTGATTTTGTTGGCTTTTGCATTTTTAAGTTATTTAAGTTATTATTTATTTTACTTACACTATTATTATCGAAAGTCGAGCGTAATTGGTTTGCGATGCTATACATAGAAAATGCTATATGTGCCCTGCCGGGCAGCGCTATGACTCACCGCCCGTCGGGTCTTCCCTGGTCTACTACCTCCAGGTTAATCTCCTGTCCAGGATCCAGGACCCTTGCCGTAGTCGGCTGCAGGACCAGGACCGAGATCCAGTTTAGTGTACGTTACGCCGCGTGATTCGGCTTGTCGGCGCAGATCGTTGATGTACGCCTGTAGTTCTTCTCGTGTTCTGTATCGTTTCATATTAATATATATCAGTATCGTATTCGTTTAACTCAGTTATGTATTTGTCGTGGTACAGATCTTCAAGATACGTAAAGAAGTCAGTTAGTTGTTCGTGTGTGTCTTTAGAATGTGTGTTCATATTAGTAGTATTCTTGTCTTATTAGATAGTTATAGATTCGTCGTACTTCAGCATAGTTACTGCTGCTTAGTTCTGGATCGTTTTGATCCCAGCCATGCTCCAGGAAGCGATAGGCGATTGTTTGTGGATGTGTCATAGTAGTATTTATTTGTTACATTATTATTATCGATTGATCTCCGTGATTAGTTTGCAAACCAGATGATTCCGTTATGCATTGATCCAACCAGGGTATCATACATATCCTGCAGCTCGGCCGTAGTCCAGGCACTTAGATCGTGTGAGATGCTTAGCTCGGATTCAATCTCGGCTATCAGCCATTCCGGTGTGTTAATTTGTCTTGCATGTTATTATTTATTTGTTACATATATATTATCGTAACAACCACGTATTCCGTTTGCAAATGCTATACGCGCTGCGCTGCAGCCTGCCAGGCCAGTACCAGGTCCCTGGAAAAAGTCAAAAGATCCTGTGCAACTGCCTGAAAACCTGGTATATATGCGGCCAAATCCTGAAAAGGACAGGGGGGTGGGTAAAATGAAACGCAAAAGGTAAATAGCTGACAATCAGCAACATAGGGTATAACCCCCTAACTCTCAACTTCTAATACTTTTCAAAAACGTGACGTTAGGTACTTAATTATATATAATTAATAGGCTAATGTCACATCTTTTAGTGTGACTTACACACTGTAAGATCGGGATATTTTGCGTAAATATACTATAGTATATAATATTAATAAAAATGCCACAAAAATTATCACCAGCAGCTGCTAGAGCTAAGGCAATAAGAGATAAAAAAGCCGCTATGACGCCAGATCGTAGACGGAAGAAGGCACATGCTCAAAGAATGCGCAGAAAAGACAAGCCGGGTAAGGGTTGGGATTGGGACCATGAGGACGGAAGATGGGAAAAAGTTAAGCAGAACAGGGGTAATGAAGGCGAAGGGACTAAAAAAGAAGGTAAAAAAAATTATAAAGTGCCTAAATCTAGAAAAAGAAGTAAGTAATGGCAATAATCTACACGTATGGATTTGATAATAACGTCCAAGACAACGATGCTTGGATAGGAACTAACGCAGATAACAGGAAAACTAAGCAGTTTACTGTTGCATCTGTGGCTAATTATTTAAATACAGCGGGTGTAATATCTATTGGTGGGCAACTAACGTTTAAATTTGTTACATCAGGGGCAACAAATGGGACTATATCATTTATCGGTGGAGGTGGAGCAGGCACGAGTTTCGCGGATATTACTTCTCTTTACGTCTCTACAACAGACGTATCCGGTGCTAATGTAACAGAATGGTTAAATTATTTAATTGGGAGTCAATTATTAATTGTAGAACAAAACACGCCAAATAAATTTGGGCACTATGTTATTAATTCATATGTGGTAACAGGTAATCCAAATTTTTATAATTTAGGGTTAGGATATATTGGAGGTAATGGTGTTTTAGTAAGTGATGCATATTATGACCTTGTTGCGTTAAACATACCAGACGGAACCGGTAGTGGTGTTGATACTATAACAACTACAGATAGTACATTTATATCTTCTACACCGAATATACCTACGGCTGGTAATGTAACTGTGACATCTTCGCTGTCTGCAACTGGAACACCGGATAACACAACATATTTAAGAGGGGACAACACATGGGCAGCTATACCAGAGCCTACAGGAGACAGTGACTTTGTATATTTCACGGTAAAGAACGAGACTGGTGTCACTATAAATAAGGGTAAGGGTGTTATGGCTGTCGGTACAGACGGCAACTCTGGACATATCCTTATCGATGAGATGATAGCAGACGGTACTGTGGAGGCTAAGTTTTTCTTAGGTGTCCTAGAGACCTCTGTAGGCAATGGTGAGTTTGCTAGGGTAATATCATTCGGGCAGCTGTCACAGTTTGATACAAGAGGCCAGAACGGTGAAGACTGGAACGACAGTGACATACTTTGGTGTGACCCTGCCAATCCTGGCGACTTTACAATTGTTGAGCCTGACGGGCCTAATGTGAAGATTGCTGCCGCTTTTATTTTGAACTCATCCACAAACGGTAAGATTCAGATACGTGTACAGGCGAACGAGGGTGTTCATGACCTGCACGACACGAGAATTGTATCACAGCAGGACGGTGATGTCTTGGTATGGAACGACACAGACGGGGTGTGGTTCAACGACAGCACGCTAAATGTAGACTACACTAATTCTAGAGTTGGGATTGGGACAAGCAGTCCAAATCATAAACTAACAATAAATGCATCAAATAATACTACAGCTGTAGGTATAGATTTCCCTTCGGCTCATTTTGATTTTTCTGCAAATAGTAGTAGCGGATATACTTCTAACTTTAGAATCAATGATGTTGGAATGGATATTGGGCACGACTCTGCTTCAAGATCGTTAAATTTACAAACAGCTGACTTAAATAGGTTAACTATACTAGGCAATGGCAATCTTGGTATCGGAACAACTAGTCCTAGTCAGAAGCTTCATGTTGCTGGCACATCTCTTTTAGGAGGCAATACAAACATAGCGGGCTATCTTACTATAAATGCAAGCAATCCAGGGTTGATATTTTATGACACTAACACAACTAGTCCTGATGATAGACAATGGATTATACTCCCAGATAATGGGGTATTCAAGCTAAGAGCTTCAGACGGCACAAGTTATCTTAATGGAGAAAATGCCTTAGAAATATATAGAACAGGCGCGGTAGTAGACTCTGTAGTTTTTCCATCAGGCAATGTAGGTATAGGAACTTCTAGTCCTTTAGCTAAACTAACTGTAGACGGGACAGCATACATTAATCAGACTTCTAATTACTTTGGTACAGCCACTAAAGTCCAAATAAGCGCAGGATCAGCATCTGATAATATAGGTATCCGTTCAAATAAATTGTATTTGTATACTTATACAAATGGAGGTAATGCAGAAATAGCATTTGGAGATAGTAGTCAAAATTGGGGATTAACTGCAAGCGATACCAGGTTTGCTCTTTATAATAATTCTACTTCATCAACATCTATATATGTTTCCAATACTGGCAACGTCGGTATCGGAACGACTAGTCCTAGTGGGAAATTACATGTTGCAGGGTCTACTACTACTGCTCCTATAATTGTTGAAAATGATACATATGCAGATGGTATATTATTAAAATCAGCAGGCTCCGTAGCAGGGACAAGACACCAGCTTTTAATGCAAGACTTAAGCGGGAACGATAAATTTTCAATTAGAAATAGTTCTTCGTCCAGTTATTTAAGTAGTTACAATGGTGAATTATATATAAATAGATTTGGCAATGATACATATATAGGAGACTATGGAAATAATAAATCTTTAAGAGTAAGGTATACAACTGGGAGGGTAGATATAGGTCACGGCAGCTCAACTGGCAATGGATCTAATTTGCTAAATGTAAACGGCAATGCTTCTATAGGTTCTGGGTATTTTACTAGTTCTGCTCCAGTAAACGGACTATTGGTCGAAGGCAACGTCGGGATTGGAACGACTAGTCCAATAGTACCACTTCATGTTATTGGTGATACTGTGATAGAAGATACTTCGGCTGTGCTAACACTTAAAAGCACACAAGTTGGATCAACCTCATCAATACAGTTTGAGTCATTAGCCAATGCTGCTATTGTAGGTGGTGGTACAGCTGATTATTTAAGTTTTTTGACGGCTAGTAACCATAGAATGCGTATACTGGCAAATGGAAACGTAGGTATTGGGACAACTAGCCCTGCTCAAAAGCTACACATAGTAGGTAGCACATACAGTACGGTAGGATTTTTTACGCCAAACAGTAGTTTGGGTTACTTTACAAATCTAAGCAGCACAGCTGGGATGTTGCTTTCATCATTAAATGCTGTTGAATTAGTATCTGGTGGAAATAGCACAATGTTTTTAAACCCAAGTGGTAATGTTGGTATTGGCACGACTAGTCCTGCTTCAAAGCTACACGTTACAGGTACCGTAAGAAGTGAAGATTATTTTTTTGTAGGTAATAATTCCTCGATACTAGCAGGAATTAAACCGATTTACGGTAGTAGCATATTAGACGTGGGATTGAGTTTAACGTCTAATATTACTGGAACGGGAGGGCAAACAGATTTTGTTTTAGGCTCCGCGCAAGGAACAAGAAATAGTACATCTGGAGATATAAAAATTGTTGATATAAGACCAGGGAGCTCGCAAGCTATTAGTCCAACATCTGGCAATGCAAACTTTTCAATCATAAATATTGGAACAACAATTTCTCAATCTAGCGCAACAGGTATTACTCGAGGGTTGTATATAAGGCCAGTTTTAACTTCGGCCTATAGCTGGAGAAGTATAGAATGGAACAACGATTCAGGATGGGGACTTTATGGGGCTGGAACAGCAAGTAACTATATAGAGGGTAATTTAGGTATCGGAACAAATAGTCCTGCTTCAAAGTTAGATGTAAACGGTGGTATTAGAATGGCTGACGACACAGCTACAGCTTCGGCTTCAAACGTGGGAACCATGAGATATAGAGCAGACGCAAATAACAGCTATGTAGAAATGATAATGCAAACAGGGGCCGGTATTGCAGATTACGAATGGGTAGTAATAAAACAAAACACTTGGTAATAACTTAAAAATAAAAAAATGACAACAATTAATTGGAACTGTAAAACAGTAGACGTGTACCCAACAGAGGGTGAATACACAGATGTAGTGTATAACGTGCACTGGATCGTAACAGGAACTTCAGATCAGGTAGATGCTGAAGGCAACCCATACACAGGGCGTGTAATTGGTACAGAAATGCTTGATACAAGCACCATCGTAGACTTCGTACCATTTGCTGATCTTACAAATGAGATTGCAGTGCAGTGGACAAAAGACGCTATGGGTGCAGAACGTGTAGCCGAGATTGAGGCTAATGTGCAAGCGCAGATTGATCAAGAAATTAATCCAACGTCAATTACTATGACAATTGGAGAGTAAAAAACCAAAAAAACAAGTAATATACTTAATATAACCAATGTTAAACTTTTAAAACCAAAACCATGACATTTTATTACAAAACCACATCTTGGAGCAGTAACCCAAGTGTGAACCAAGAGACCATTGAATTTTGGAAGCATTTAGCAACCAAAGCTAATTGGCGAATTGTTGAACTACCAAATGGGTTCTTTCAAACCGAGTTTAAGGACATCGACACGCAGGAATGGCGAGATGTTACACGTCGGGAGTCCATTGAGACCGCAGAACGAGCAATTGATGCATCTATTGAGCATTACGGCAAAAAAGTAGAGCTGTCAAAAGGACCCGTGGTGGTAAAAACCTTTAAGTAACAATTACTATAATCTAATTTAATTTAATCATGTCAGACGCTATTGTCAAAAATCTTAACTTCGGAGACGAGGCTAGGAAACAAGTATTTAAAGGTATTGAAAAACTCACAAAAGCCGTTAGCTCCACTTTAGGGGCTAGCGGTAAATGTGTGATGTTAGAGGACAATACTGGGAAGCCATTAATTACAAAAGACGGGGTCACCGTCGCCGATTCAATTATTTTATTGGACCCGGTTGAAAATATGGGGGCTACGCTATTAAAAGAAGCAGCTCGTAAAACAGTACAACAAGCCGGTGACGGCACAACAACAGCTACGGTATTAGCTCACGCTATTTTAGAAGAAGCTTACGGTGTTGCTGATAAAACAAACTTTAGAGAGTTAAAAGACGGTATTTATTCTGCCGTAGATAAAGTTGTAAAGTATCTAGAAAAAATCGCCATGCAAGTTGAAGGTGATATGATGGATCAAATAGCAACTATATCTACAAATAACGACCCTGAACTAGGGCGTATTATTGCAGATGCATTTAGAGCAGTTGATAACACAGGGGTTGTTATGATGGAAACATCGGCATCTGGTCAAACAGAGATGGAAGTTATAGAAGGAGTTCAATATAACAAAGGTTTAAAAAACTCTCATTTTATAACAAACAAACAAAAGAAAGCAGCAGAGCTTGATAATCCGCTTGTACTTTTAGTTGAATCACCAATAGAATCAATTAGACAAATTCAATCAGTGTTAGAATTTGTTATAACAAATAAGAAGTCTTTACTTATTATTGGTGATGTTGAGCAAGGAGTTTTAGCGGCTCTTGCGATGAATAAAACTAAAGGTAATATAAAAGTAAATGTTATTGATGCGCCAACATATGGCGTTAATAAACAACAAATGCTGAGTGATCTTTCAATGCTAACTGGTGCTACCATTATAAATGAAGATCTTGGCGATAATATGGATTTAATCCAACCTGAACATTTAGGTGCTTGTTTAAAATCTATCACAACATATGAGGAAACAATTCTTCAAGTAGGTGATCAGTCTAACGAAGTACTAGATGTTATATCAGAATTAAAACAAAAGCTAGTTGTAGAAAAAAATCCAAATGAAATAACTAAGCTTGAAAAAAGATTAGCAATGCTTGCCGCTAAAATAGCTACTGTAAAAGTAGGGGCAAATTCTGATATTGAGTTAAAAGAAAAAACAGATAGGGTTGAAGATGCCATCTGTGCTACTAAAGCCGCGATTAAAGAAGGTATAGTTCCTGGTGGTGGTATTGCGCTGCTTAATGCTTCTGAATATGTAAAGCCAAAGTCAATTGGTGAAGAAGTATTGCTCAGAGCCATTAAGGCACCGTTTAACACCATTTTAAGAAATGCAGGTATCAATGATTACGAAGTACCTAAAACGCGCGGTAGAGGTCTAGATGTGGTTACAGGAAATATGGTAAATATGATTAAATCCGGAATTATTGATCCTCTACAAGTTACAAAAAGTGCGTTGCAAAACGCGGCTTCAGTAGCAACTACCATATTGTCAACTGATTGTGTAATTAATAATTTACGAATTAATGAAGGCAATAGGTAAAAATTTGATTATACAAAAAGTAAAAGAAGGAGCAACAAAAACAAAAGGTGGTTTGCTCCTTGCTGAAAGTCATAAAGATGATATACGATATATTGAAGCCAGTATTATTTCTGTGGGTGAAGAAGTTCAAGCGCTAAAAGAAAACGATAAAATTTATTTTGATCGTCACGCTGGCCACAAAATAGAAGTTGATAAAGAAATATATCACGTGATTAAAGCTTCTGATGTGGTTGTTGTTTTATGAAAAGGCTAGACGTAAGTGATTTAAAAGAAATTGGCTTACTAAAACACTATAGGATTATTAGAAAGTGGGCTTGCAAAAACAACAACTTAACAGATGGCGACTTAGAGCTTTTGTTGTATTTAGAATGCGTAGGATATTTTGGTAAGCAAGACTTTATAGATGGCGCTTATTCGTATTCTTGGGACAACAGAAGATGGAATAGATTATTAAAACAAGGTTGGATTATTGTTTGGCGCCATAGAAATGGAACAACACAAAAGTATAATATATATGAAGTGTCTTTTAAATTTAAAATTTTAAGTGCTAGAATATATAGAATAATGCTTGGAGAAGAAGATATACCAACTAGCAGAAAAAATAATAAAATTATGCGCGGTCAAACATACACTGATAAAGTATTAAAAACTGCAATTAAAAACGTTAACAACGATAAATCTAGATGGTTATGAGAAAAAAATTTCCTTTACCACCGCCACCACCTGAAAAATAAATATTATGAACGACGTAACATTTGATCCGATTACCGGGCAACCAATACAAAAAATGCAACCTCAAGTTGATCCTTTAACAGGCATGCCGGCTCAACCAATGGCTGCTCAAGTTCTTAACCCAGCTGTTTATGGAAAGCAACAAGCTATGCAAACGGCCCAAAATATTTTTGGGACACAAGAGCAAAGACAAGGCACGGTTGCTTTTATGAAAGGAGACTTAGACAAAAACGGTCAATTAAGTTCTTACGAAGCAAACCGCCAATCTGCTATAGACAAAGCAATGGCTAACAAATAATAACTATGAAAGCAAAAACACCACAAATAATTAATAAACACGGAATTGTAGGAGAATCCGCTTTATGGGATGGCCCATTAGATGTTGATGGATTTCCAATGGGTAAAGGTTCTAGTTCTGGAAAAGATGGATTAGAATTATCTAAAGCTGATTGTAAATATTCCGCCGGTCCTATTACCAATAAAGCAATGGGTAAAGGTAAAATGATACGATAATGGCAGATAAAAGTAAAATGGCTTGTAACAAGCCTGTGAAATCAGATAGAGCTGGAAAAAAGAAAATGGTAAAAGCTTGTTCAGGCGGACAAGAAAAACTTATTCATTTTGGCGCAACAGGTTATGGGCATAATTATTCTGCCGCTGCTAGAAAATCATTTAAAGCACGTCATAAATGTGGCTCTGCGACTAATAAATTAACAGCACGTTATTGGGCTTGTAAAAACTTATGGGCTGGTAAAGGTGGCAGCACTAAATCTAGCCCAAAAGGGGTAAGAGGAAAATATTAATTAATAAAACTAACAAAATGAAAAAGTGTTACGGCAAAGGCCCTAAAATGGAGTCTGCAAAACAACAAAAGAAAAACTTAATGACAGATATGCCTGTTGTTGAAAAAGGTATGGCTATGTACGGTAAAGACAAAGGCATGGCTATGTATGGTAAAGCTCCCGCTATGAAAGGCAGCTTTATGAGCAAGCATTGTAATTGTCGTTAACATGTCTTTTAAAATAAATCCTCCATACGTTGTAGACAACACACCTATTTATATGGTAGATTTAGGTAATGATGTTATGGGTAGAACAAATAAAAATGGTGTTGTACTTGTAAACAAAAGATTAAGTGATAAAGACATAAAAAAAGTAATTGCTCACGAAAAAGTTCACGTTGAGCAGTTTAAAAACGGTGATCTTGATTATGATGATAACAACGTGTATTTTAAGGGTGTTACATATAAAAGATCAAAAATAAACGAAGGTAGTAGAAAACTTCCTTGGGAAAGTTCAGCATATAAAGCTTCAGATAATGTCTAAAAAACCTTTTAAAGAAACAAAAGTTGGGAAGTTTATAACAAGTAAGCTTCCTGGCTTTGTTGGTGATATATTACCCGACAAAGGAGTTCTTGGTATAGTCAAAAACTTAATTGACAATGATCCAGAGCTTTCAGCAGAGGATAAAGCGGCTATGCGCCAAGAAGTGGTTGATCTTTATAGGTTAGAAGTTGAAGATCGAGATTCTGCGCGTAAAAGAGAAGTAGAAAAGGCCAAAACCGGTGGGCTTGACTTTATGTTCAATGCTACCGGTATTATTGGTCTTTCATCATTTGCTTTTATTATATACGCTATTGTATATTTGCAAATTCCAGAAAACAATAAAGAAGTTTGGATCCATACAATTGGAATAATTGAAGGAATTGTTTTGTCAATTTTTGGATATTTCTATGGATCTGCTGTTAAACAAAATAAAAACTAAATAAATATAAAATGGGACAATTTGGAAATCAACCTGATTTTGGCACAGCTATAGAGACAATTGCCTCTTTCCCAGCTACTCCAGTTAAGCCTTCGGCTATCTATATTGGGGCTATTTCTGGCTTAGCTACAATGACTGTAGTTTGTGTAGATGGAACTAGTGCAACTTTCACAGGTATTACAGGAAGTACTTTTTTACCAGTAATGGTTAAAGAAATTACGTCTGCTGTTAATATTTTACCAGCGGATACATTATTTATTCGATAAGTAAGTTATGGCTATAAACAACCGCATAGGCATAGACTGGAGAAATGGACTTATAGCAGACTTTCTTCAAGAATCTATAGACTTTGAACAAAGAGTTGTGGCCGATGGAGGTACTTTCGAAGCGCTTAGTTGTGTGATAACTTATTTAATATCTTCACCGCAAGGTTACAGAGCACGTCAGCTATATGATGCATATGATGCAAGATGTGAGGCGGCTAGTGGCGATACAGAGGCAAGGGTGTGTACTATTAACGAATTAAATGATTTATTATGAGTCTTTTTGATGACGCAAGTTTAGCAATGATTCCCAGTGCCTATAAGGATGGCAAGTTATATAGTATAAAACCAACTGATGGGAGTGGGGACTTTACATTTACAAGGGGAAGTAATTTAGCGGCTACAAGGGTAGATGTCAATGGTCTTATTGAGAAGGGTAGAGAGAATCTTTTGCTGCAATCAAATCAATTTGATACGACTTGGACAACAAGCAATGCAAATGTAACGGGAGGACAAAGCGGTTACGATGGTTCAAGCGATGCTTGGCTTTTAGAAAAAAGTGCTTCTCTTGGTTATTTGCGTCAAACTGAGCTTAGCGCAAGTGCTGCTAATTTATCTATTTTTGTCAAAGCAAACGATTCCGATTATGTTTTGTTGGCGGCTGATTATGGAACAAGAACTGCTTATTTTGATTTACAAAGTGGCGTTGTTGGGCATACAAGTGCGGGAGTGATAGCAAAGATTTTATTTATTGGCGATGGATGGTATAGGTGCAGTGCTACATTTGGTGCAATTTCAGATGTTAGAATTTACCCCGCTGAAAATAACCTTGTAACTGCAAGTAGTGGTAGTGTATTTATCCAAGACGCACAATTAGAGCAAGGCTTGGTCGCTACTGATTACATTGAAACAACCACAACAACGGCACAAGCGGGTATATTAGAGGATATGCCAAGACTTGATTATAGTGGTGGGGCGAGTTGTCCTTCTCTTTTACTTGAGCCTCAACGGACAAATGTTGTTACAAATAGCGAGTATTTTGGTGCAAGTGATTGGATTAAATCCCGTAGTGTTGTATCAGCAAATACTACAATATCTCCAAGCGGTATACAAGACGCTGAAACAATAACTGAAAACACATTTACAAATAACTTTTCTGGTTTAGAACAAGAGATTGCGGTTGTAAATGGTACTACATATACTCAAAGCATTTTTGTTAAAAGAGGGAATATAGACTTTTTTTCGGTGGGATATTTCATTGTTGGCGGTGCAAATGGTAGAGTAATCTACAACCTCAACACGAAGTTGGTAACTCTTTCATCAAATATAACTTCATCGTCAATTACAGACTTTGCAAATGGATGGGTTAGAATTTCTATAACGTATACTGCCAATGCAAGTAGTACTAACTATTTTGCATATTTTCACACAAAAGATTCGGGCACAACATACTACAATGGAGATGGAACGGGATTCACGCACGTTTGGGGAGCCCAACTCGAATCTAACGCATCCTACCCCTCATCGTATATCCCTACCTATGGGACAAGTCAAACGAGAAGTAAAGATTCTTGTATTAAAACGGGTATCTCAAGCCTTATCGGGCAAACGGAGGGGACTTTGTTTGTAGAATTTACACCGACAAGCAACATAAATACTGAAGTTATTCAACTTCTTGCCGATACTGCACTGGATAATATTGTAACTATTGCTTGTGGAGCAGGATTTATTTATGGGGTAGTATATACCCCCCCTAATTATAGGTTTCAGCCCGTAATAGCACAAACTATTCCCAATAATACATTTAAGGTTGCACTTTGTTACAAAAATAACGATTTTACTTTTTTTATCAATGGGGTAAAAGTAGCGTCGGGGGCAAATAGTTATAGTCCATCATCACCTCTTACGAGAATAAATTTTAATGAAGCTTTTCTTTTTGGGAATCAAGTCATTAACTATAAAAGCGTTTTAGTTTTTCCCGTTAAATTAACCGATGCAGAATTAGCAGCACTAACAACTTTATAAGATGAAGCCATTAAGAAAAGGATTACTAAAGATTTTTATAGTTATTTTGCTTTTCCCAGTTAGCATCTTGTTTGGTTTAATTAGCAAGATTCAAAAATTAGGAGGTGCAGAAAAAACCGCTAACGACATTATAATTAAGAAGATAAAAGCATTAAAGAGATGAGCACATACGACAAAGCAAGTTTAGTTTTAATTCCAAGCGGCACAAAAGAAGGGGTTATATTTTCCCAAAAGCCTACTAATGGAGATGGTGATTTTACTTTCTCAAGGTCAACTGCTGCAACAAGGGTTAATGCAGATGGGTTAATTGAGAAGGAAACGCAGAATTTATTATTGCAGAGTAATAGTTTTGATACGAGTTGGAGCAATTTAAACTTGACGCTAACAGGCAGTCAAGCAGGTTATGATGGAAGTAATGATGCTTGGAAACTTACTGCCGTAGGTACAGGCGGTGGTAGAAAGGTGCAACAAGCAAATACGAGTAGTGGTGTTTTAAGTTTTTCAGTATATGCTAAAGCAGGGACTGCGAATTACATTGCTCTTGAGTGTGCTGGTACGGGAGGATTTTATGAATACTTTAATCTAACTGATGGAACTGATGGAGCAGGAGTTGGTAACATAGATGTCAATGCAGAAGATGTCGGTAATGGTTGGTGGAGATTTACGATTGTAGGTAATCCAAGTGGATTATCAAGTGTTAACATTTTTGCGAGTAACACAAACAATTCTACTGATATTAGTGATGGTCAATACATCTACATCCAAGATGCCCAACTTGAGCAGGGACTTGTAGCAAGGGACTATATAGAAACGACTACTGCTGCCGTAGAGGGAGGTATTACAGACAATGTACCAAGATTAGATTATACGGATAGTTCGTGTCCTGCGCTCCTTTTAGAGCCGCAACGGACTAACATCTTATACCATAGTGAATACTTTGGAGCGTGGTCTGCTTTTGGAGGAGCGGTTCTTACACATAATGATGCTATCAGTCCTGAAGGGATTAGTAATGCAGTAAAAATTTCTACTAATGGAGTATTTAAACAAGACCCTACTGCGGCAAATACTGATTATGTATTTAGTGTTTTTGCTAAAACCAATACTGCTACTTCAGTTACTATAAATTATATAGACCAAAGCGCTCCATTCAGAGGGGGTACAATTATATATACATTTGCTACTGATGCCGTAGCAGTTACAGGTCAAAGCGAAAACAATAGTGTAACTGCGGAGAGAGAGGATTACGGCAACGGATGGATTAGAGTAATAATGAACTTCAAAACCAATGTTGCTAAAAATTACAACTATCAAGAAATCAGATTTTTAGGAGGCGATGGTTGGATTTATGGAGCACAACTCGAACAATCAAGTTACCCAACAAGTTACATCCCTACCTATGGGGCGAGTGTGACAAGGGTGGAAGATGAGTGTTCTGTTACTGGGGTTAGTGATTTGATTGGTCAAACTGAAGGAACAATATTTATTGAGATTGATGAAAACAATACTGAAGACACTCGGTTCTTTGCAATAACTAATGGATTGACAGGTAATAATACTAATTACTTTATAATCCAAAGAGAAGGCTCTAATGCACTTCAAGTAAGGTATTTTAATGATGGTGGTAGTGAACAAACACTTACTACTATTTCAGGATTCCCAATGGGTAATCATAAAATAGCATTCGGCTATAAGAACGGAGAGTTTAATATTTGTGTTGATGGTACAAGTAATCTTGTAAGTTCTACAATCACTATGCCTGTTGATTTCAATACTATTGTGTTTTCAAATCATCCTCGGTTTGGTTCAGTTTATTACAATACAATAGTTAAACAAGCATTGATTTTTCCTACAAGATTAACGGATTCCGAACTACAAGCACTAACAACTATATAACTATGAAAACATTTAGAAAGTACGCTTTTGGCAGTAAATCAGCCGCAACCGCAAAAATCAATGCATTAGGTATTGATGAGGAAGGTAACCCAACACACAATCACGCTATCGTACACTTAGGCAACCTTGTTGTTACCCCAGCAGTTTACGATGAGGAAGGAAACGAGGTAACACCACCCGTTATGACTTCGACCTATCACGTTGATGTATTATGGGATGGTGAGCCAAACCCAGATTGGGATAATCAACTTGTGTGGTGTGCGCCAATGGGTGTGCATACATTCGGCTCATCAAGTGCCATTGCAGAGTGGACAGAGAAATGCAAGGAGTTACATCCTGAATATTTCCCAGAGCCAAGTGAAGAAATGGTTTAAAGCTGTTTTTATTACAGAGTAAGTAATTATTGAATAAAAAGTGTAATATTATAATTATAAATCAATTAAATTTAATAAAATGAAGATTACAGAGGAGCAATTGAAGAAACTTAATGAGCAACAAGCGTTATTAGGAGATATTTTAAATCGCATCGGGCTTATTGAAACAGAAAAACATAGTCTACTTCACAGGGTAGCTGAAGTAAACAAAGAAATTGAAGACACCAAAAAAGAACTTGAAGAGCAGTATGGTGCTGTAACTATTGATCTTAAGACTGGTGAATACGAGCATATTAAAAAAGAAGAAGATGCAGTCGAACATACGGAAGATTAGTATTGGTGCTGATTATAAAAATGACGCCATGCATTATTCCATTGGACAAACTGTATATGGAGGGCACGAGATAGCCTATATTCTTTTTGAAGAAAAAGATAATTCATATAATATTCATATAAGAAAAGACGATGAAGTAATGCCTTGGAAAAAGTTTAATTCCAATATGGCTATTTCTGTTGAATATGATTTAGAATACTAATGAATAGTTTATATGATTTTATTGTAAAGCCTTATAATGATAATCGTTACGATAATTCAATTAAGGTTGGCAATAAAGAACTTGTATTAAATACCAAAATAGAAGCATTTAAAGCTGTAAATAATATAGCTGAGGTAGTGGCTATACCACTTGCTTTTAAAACAGATATTAAAGTTGGTGATAAAATTATTATACACCACAATGTCTTTAGAGTATTTTACGATATGAAAGGTCGCAAAAAAAACAGTAGGTCTATGTTTATAGACAATATGTTTTTTGTTGCACCAGATCAAGTTTATATGTACGGCGATTTTGGTAATTGGAAAGCATTTGGCGATAGATGCTTTGTAATGCCACTAAAAAATAATGACTCTCTAACGCTTGATAAAGAACGAAAGCTTATTGGTGTACTAAAGTATGGTAATAAGTCCTTAGAAGCGCTTAAAATTAATCCTGGTGATCTAATTGGGTATACTCCGTATGGAGAATTTGATTTTATTATAGATGATCAGCGATTATACTGTATGAAATCAAATGATATTGTTATAAAATATGAATACCAAGGAGACGAAGTTGAAAATAATCCAAGCTGGGCAAAGAGCAGTTGAGGAACTAATTAAGGTAGCACAAGAAAAGATCGTTGACTCAGGTGATGATATTTCCGCTGACAGACTTAAGAATGCTGCCGCAACTAAAAAGTTAGCTGTATTTGATGCTTTTGAAATTCTTAATAGAATACAGGAAGAGGAAAATATGCTAAATGATAAACCTAAGGAAGAAAAAGAAGTAAAGTCTTTTAAAGGTTTCGCAGAAGGGAGATCAAAATAATGTATCAGCAAACTTTATATAGAGTATTAGATAACCATATTAACCCTAAAGTAATTAAGAAATTAAATCGCTTTAAAAAATGGGAGTATGGTTATAATAAAGATCACGATGTTGTTGTTATAAGTAAAACTGGCAAAATTGGTGAGATATATGAAATACAAGGATTATTTATAGCTTTACCAGCTGAAGATAATACTCATAGTTTTGGATTAAATAGATGGGAACATACTGAATATCCTAAAGAACTTGAAAAAATAAAAACAGTTTTTGACTGGAAAGAATATCCACCTGAGTTCCAAGAAAAGTGGTATGACTATATTGACAATGAATTCAAACGCCGCGATGAAGGTTTTTGGTTTTACAATAATAACATACCAACATATATTACCGGAACACATTATATGTACTTACAATGGAGTAAGATTGATGTAGGTAAACCTGATTTTCGCGAAGCTAACAGATTGTTTTTTATATTTTGGGAAGCTTGTAAAGCAGATACTAGATGCTACGGTATGTGTTATCTTAAAAACCGTCGTTCTGGTTTTTCATTTATGGCTTCAGGCGAGGTAGTTAATTTAGCTACAATATCTAGTGACAGTCGCTATGGTATATTATCAAAGTCTGGACCTGATGCTAAAAAAATGTTTACAGATAAGGTAGTACCAATATCAGTTAACTATCCTTTCTTTTTCAAACCAATACAGGACGGTATGGATCGTCCGAAAACAGAATTAGCTTATCGAGTACCAGCGTCAAAATTCACAAGACGTAAGTTAGATGTAAACGAAAAAGTAGAAGATATAGAAGGTCTTGATACAACCATCGACTGGAAAAACACTGGTGATAACTCTTATGACGGTGAAAAGCTAAAGCTATTAGTTCACGATGAAAGCGGTAAGTGGGAAAAGCCAAACAATATATTAAATAACTGGCGGGTAACTAAAACTACACTTAGACTTGGTTCTAGAATTATTGGTAAGTGTATGATGGGTAGTACGTCAAATGCATTAGATAAAGGTGGAGACAACTTCAAAAAACTATACTACGATTCAGACGTTACTAAACGAAACGCCAATGGACAGACTCGCTCGGGATTATATTCTTTGTTCATACCTATGGAATGGAACTACGAAGGATACATTGACGCTTATGGAACACCTGTATTTGACACACCGTCAGAACCAGTTGAAGCTCCAGATGGATCAAAAATAGATATAGGTGTAATTGATTATTGGCAGAATGAAGTTGATGGTTTAAAGCACGATCAAGACGCTTTAAATGAATTTTATCGTCAGTTTCCTCGTACAGAGCAACACGCTTTTAGAGATGAAACAAAACAATCACTATTTAATCTAACAAGAATATACGAGCAAATAGATTATAACGAAGACGTAAATAATTCTACTTTAGTTACCACTGGAAGTTTTCAATGGGTTAATGGTCAAAAAGATACTAGTGTTATATTTGTGCCGCATAAAGATGGTAGATTTAAAGTCAGTTGGGTTCCACCTAAATATTTACAAAATAAAGTAATAATCAAAAATGGCATTAAATATCCAGGTAACGAGCATTGTGGCGCTTTTGGATGTGACCCATATGATATATCTGGGACTGTAGATGGAAGAGGATCAAATGGTTCTTTACACGGTCTTACTAAATTTTCTATGGAAGATGTACCGCCAAGTATGTTTTTTTTAGAGTATATTGCAAGACCGCAAACAGCTGAGATATTTTTTGAAGATGTTTTAATGGCTTGTGTGTTTTATGGAATGCCAATACTTCGGCCATATGAGATTCAAAATATAAATGTAAGTGTAAACAGGGTGGAACCCACGCTCGTATGTTATACCATTTTAAAAGAAGAGGTTATCGTGGTTTTGCAATGAATAGACCAGATAAAGTTTGGAATAAATTATCTGTAACAGAAAGAGAAATAGGTGGTATACCTAATTCAAGTGAAGATATTAAGCAAGCACACGCTGCTGCAATTGAAACATACATAGAAAATTACGTTGGATTTTTAAATCCTGGTTATGGTGATATGTATTTTCAAAGAACATTAGAAGATTGGGCAAAATTTAATATAAATAATAGAACAAAACACGATGCGTCAATTAGCTCTGGATTAGCGATAATGGCTTGTAATAAACATTTATACGTTCCAGTTGCTCCTGTTAAAACAGAAGTTTATAATTTAGGATTTAAAAGATATGACAACAAGGGTCTTGTGTCTAAAATAATAGAATAAATGAAGGTATACACAAATACTAATAGTTCTTTTCCTAGCCAAGTTGTTAGTGATGCAGAAAAAGCCAGCGTAGAATATGGCTTACAAGTATCTAGGAGCAATTGAGCAAGAATGGTTTGATCAAGGAAGAACAAATCAAAACCGTTATCAAACTAACTGGAATAACTTTCATCAGTTAAGGTTGTATGCTAGAGGAGAACAATCTGTTCAAAAATATAAAGATGAATTATCTATTAATGGTGATTTATCTTATCTTAATTTAGATTGGAAACCAGTACCTGTTATTTCTAAGTTTGTAGATATTGTTGTAAACGGTATATCACAAAAAACATATGATATAAAAGCATTTGCTCAAGATCCTGAAGCTTTAAAAACAAGAGTTAAATATGCTGATAGTCTTGTAAAAGACATGGTTGGCCAAAATATTATTCAAACTTTAAAGCAAACAACTGGTGTTAATTTATCTAAAACAAATTTACCACCGGATCAACTTCCTAAAACAATGGAAGAAGTTGAAATACACATGCAACTTTCATACAAGCAATCTATTGAGGTTGCCGAAGAAGAAGCTATTAATAATGTTTTAGATTTTAACAAATACGATGAAATTCGTAAAAGAGTAAATTATGATTTAACAGTTCTTGGTATTGGCGCTGTTAAAACTAATTTTAATCCTTCAAACGGAATAACTATAGATTATGTTAATCCAGCGTATATGGTTTATTCATATACAGAAGACCCAAACTTTGAAGACATATATTATGTTGGAGAAGTAAAAGCAATTACAATACCTGAGTTAAAAAAACAATTTCCATATATTTCAGAAGAAGAATTATATGAAATTCAGCAAATGCCAGGAAATAGACAATACATAACTGGATGGGGTAATTATGATGAAAATACAGTTCAAGTTTTATATTTTGAATATAAAACATATATGAATCAAGTTTTTAAAATAAAAAGAACTGAAAACGGTTTAGAAAAAGCTTTAGAAAAAACAGATGAATTTAATCCTCCGCCAAGTGATAACTTTGAGCGGGTATATAGAACTATAGAAGTTTTATACTCTGGTGCTAAAGTTATGGGTACTAATACTATGTTAAAGTGGGAGTTAGCAGAAAATATGACGCGTCCTTATGCTGATACCACCAAAGTTGTAATGAATTATAATATTTGCGCGCCAAGACTCTATAAAGGTCGCATCGACTCATTAGTTAGTAGAATTACTGGGTTTGCCGATATGATTCAACTAACACATTTAAAATTACAACAGGTAATGTCTAGAATTATACCAGACGGTGTGTTTTTAGACATGGACGGTTTGGCTGAAGTTGATCTTGGAAATGGAACAACATATAATCCAGCTGAAGCGCTTAACATGTATTTCCAAACTGGTAGTATTGTTGGTAGATCACTTACTCAAGACGGTGATTTAAATAGAGGTAAAGTACCGGTTCAAGAATTAACATCGTCATCTGGTCAAGCTAAAATTCAATCTTTAATACAAACATATCAGTATTATTTACAAATGATACGTGATGTTACAGGTTTAAATGAGGCAAGAGATGGAAGTAATCCCGATAAAGATGCTTTACTTGGTTTACAAAAAATGGCTGCTAATGCTTCAAACGTGGCAACCCGACATATAAATCAAGCAAGTAATTATTTAACATTAAGAACTTGTGAAAACATATCTTTAAAAGTGAATGATGTTTTGGAATATCCCTTAACAAAAAATTCACTAATGCAAAGTATTTCTAGTTTTAATGTTGAGGTTTTAAAAGAAATAGAATTACTAAATCTACATGATTTTGGTATTTATTTAGAATTAGAACCAGATGAAGAAGAAAAAGCACAACTAGAGCAAAATATACAAATAGCTTTACAGAGTGGAAGTATTGACTTAGACGATGTTATAGATATAAGACAAATAAAAAACTTGAAGTTAGCCAACGAGCTTATTAAATTAAGAAAGAAAAAGAAAGCTGAAGCAATGCAACAGCAGCAAATGGCTAATATCCAAGCGCAAGCACAAGCAAACGCGGAGGCTAGCGAAAAAGCGGCTATGGCTGAAGTTCAAAAACAACAGGCTCTTACACAAGAAAAAGTTAGTATCGAACAGGCTAAATCCCAATTTGAAATACAAAGATTACAAACAGAAGCTCAAATTAAAAAAGAGTTAATGGCCATGGAGTTTCAATATAACATGCAATTGGCTGAGGCAAGGGCTAAGGCTGAAAAAGTAAATCTAGATGCTATTGAAGAAAGAAAAGATAAAAGAATTAAAATGCAAGGAACTCAACAAAGTGAGTTAATTGATCAAAGAAAAAATGACACATTACCTAAAAACTTTGAGTCAGCGGGTAATGATGTATTAGGTGGGTTTAATTTAGAACAGTTTTCCCCAAAATAAAAACTATTAATTAATTATATATTATTTTATTATGTCAACACAAGTAAGACAAGAAGGTGATTTCAAAATGAAAAAACCTAAAGCCAAGCAATTAGGCGAAACAAAGACAGAACCTGTCAAGGTAGATTTGTCGGTTAAAAAAGAAGAACCTATTAAAGTAGACTTAACAAAAGAAACAGATGCCATTCAGGAACAAGAGTCAAAGAGCGGCTTGTTGGAGTCAGTGGACGAGAGCCAAGAAACTCGGCAAGAAGCCACAGTGGGATTGCAAGAAGTGGGAGAAGGAAACAAGGAAGAAACTCCAATAATCCAAGAAATAACAGAAGAAGAAATACAAGAAAAATCAGAGACTTTAGTCAGTGAGTTAAATGATGCTATTGATATAAAGCTGCAAACTGGTAAACCTCTTCCTGAAAACGTTGAAAAGCTTGTTGCTTTTATGGAAGAAACAGGTGGTAATATTGAGGATTATGTGCGTTTAAATGCTGATTATTCTAATGTTAGCGAAACAGCATTATTACGTGAATATTATTCTAAAACAAAACCTTATTTAGACGCCGAAGATGTAAATCTTTTATTAGAAGATTTTTCTTGGGATGAAGAATTAGATGATGAGCGGGACATCAGAAAGAAAAAACTCGCATACAAAGAAGAGA
>LSRR01000040.1_pt1 | contig 29552 bp, 45 predicted proteins | sample 1162981 | NCBI WGS metagenome assembly LSRR01 (sample SAMN03256433, study PRJNA305521) | marine metagenome | biome: Estuarine; feature: Estuary; material: Brackish water; isolation source: iron chloride precipitation of viral particles from surface water samples | place: USA: Chesapeake Bay ... | reverse complement strand
GGGAGGACCTATAAATTTCATGGCATGAAGCGTCTTATCTGTAAAAACAAGTATCTGTTGTTTGGCTTCAACGGCTTGAACGAAGGTTGATCCACCACCAAGTCTTAAATCACCTGCTGTATTGGTAGCTGTTGGAAACCATTCAAGAGGGTTTTCTTGTGATGAGAATCTAATCAACAGTGGATCTTGTACCCCGTTCCCTTGAGTTGCTGTATTACTTGTATTTAATCCATCACATCCAAAAGCAATAACATGTCTGTCTTGGTCAGATACAAGTATCTGTTTAGCTTTTTGAGGTACACTGGTTTTTGTACCTGCAAGAGTGCTTAATTCAACTGTTCTCGTTCCTAGACCATTTGACTTATCCCAATAATATAAAGAACTATCTCTTGGATTAATTATTAAATCTTCTCCAAAGTTATCATGCGACCACAACCTAATCTGTGCACCGGGAACCGTGACACTCGCTGCATTGCCCCATCCAACAAAATCATTCTCTGGATCTTCGTTGCCTAAGGCTAATCTAACAAGAGCATTGTCTGCATGAGTCGTGGCAGTCGTGCCACTATGTCCACGAGTTACAACCATTGTATTATCATCGGCTGATGCTGTTACCCTCATCAATTCATTACCTACAAGAATAACATCTCCTTCTGTGGTCATACCTGTTTCATCATCAACGTCAACATCTGTTTCACTTGCATCGAGAGCTTCATTTAACTGTGTTGCCAAAGCACTAGAAGTTGTACCACTCCATTGACCTGCACCCCAACCAGTTCCACCTACGGTCACATCAAGACCTGTGTTTATTTGATATGTTCCAACAACACTCGCACCACCATTACCTGTGTCTGATGCGTTAGCTGCTATGCTTGAAGTAATCTCATAAGAGTTGGAACTTACCAATCTTGTAATTTGGTATTCTTGATTAAGAACATCGGCTGTTATATCGCCACCTAAAGTAACTGCTCCCGAAAAAGTAACAAAATCATTTTCATTTGCACCGTGGGCCGTGTCTGTTACAGTTATGGTTGTTGATCCATCTGTCGCACTAAAAGTAACTTCTCCCGCAGAGGTTGTATTTCTAATAGGCGTAATGTCATTAAAAGACTGACCTTCTTCTATGTAATATTTAAGATGAGTTCCCACACCCATAAAATCTGAGCCGTCTAAAGCCACCCAGTTATGCAACCGTCTTGCCGACCCTTGAAAAGTGTTTTCACTATATTTAGACCAACCACCTATCTTTTCGGGGAAGCCAAATCTAAACCTTACCTTATCACCATCAACATAACCACCTTCATTACTTTCAGATGTTATGTCAGAAACAATACCAGGTTTAAATTTTAACTTAGTTATAGGCATTAAGCTATTCTCCCTGCTACTGTTCCATTGTTTGTCAATGATACATTACTTTGCCCTAAAATGTAATACCCTGCTTCTCCTGCATTAGTTCCCGCTGATCCAACTGTTGGTGCTGTTGATGGATAAGAAATAGTGGTTCCCGAACCATTTGTACCCGTTGCTCCATTAGTTCCTGCTGCTCCTAATGCACCACCATTTCCTCCTGCACCTCCAGTACCTGCATTAGTTCCACCGCTTGCACCGCTTGCACCATTTGTTGCCGACTGTTGAAAACCTTGACCAATTCCTCCTGCTCCTCCAGTACCTGCTGTGGAAGGTGTGTTCACACTAAGATTCAATGTTGTTCCCATATTATTATAAAAGAATTGACCATCTGGAGTTGAAGATCCATACGGACCTTGAGTATAGTTACAAAAATAATAAGTGGTATTTGCAGCTAAATTAGCTTTTACACCACTCCAACTTAATCCACTGCCATAATCAGCCCCACCTTGACCAACACTTTTTGTATCTTCTGATGTACTTATATTAACTACAGGTGTTCCACGGTGTCCTGTCTGTCCATCTTCTGGAAAAGGATCGTTTATGTAAGAAGACAAAGAATATTCTGCTGCTGTATTAACTTGAAAGGAATACCACATTGGGCCTCTATTAGAAATGGTTGATGTTACAGAAGTTCCTTGTTGAACATTCAATCCCCATTCGCCACTTCCTATACCAGACCATGCTCTTGGTCCAAATTGTGTTAGAACAGAATAAGGAACAAAGTCGGGTTTATCACCTACTTTATCCACAACACTTGATATCTGAGCAGCGGTTGCTTGACTACCGACACCACCAGCACCACCATTTCCGCCACCGCCACCACCACCTTTAATGTTGGCTCCACTATTATTTATTACAGTAATACTAACGTCTGCTTTTAAAGCCGTACCACCATCCGTTTGAGCGGCACCACCTTGCCCATATAAATTACCAGAATTATTCACTGTAATAGTACCTGCACCACCAGTTGTTAAATCCAAGGCGGGTGTACTAGAAGAGCTACTATAGACTGTTACACCTGCATTTATGACTATAGTCTTAGGGTAATCAACAGAATAATCGTCTCCAAAAATACCTGTGCCTGATTGTTGAGAGGCATCTGAAGAAAAAGTTTTTTGCCATCCTTTGGCTTGCGAATAAAAATCATTAAAACTTATTGCTCCACTTGTAGGAACATTTGCCGCTAAATTAGTTGCTGTGTTATTTGCAGCGTTAGACTTAACATTTGTATTGGCTCCACGATAATAACTAGCCATGTCAACGGCTCCACTGCCACCAACAAATTCAGTTCTTATATCTGAAGCTGATATTGCACCCGAAGCCGCTAAAGTCATTATGGAGTTCCAAAAGCTGTTATGTTATCTGCTGATGTTACGGCACCACTTGATGCTAGTTTAAAGACTGTTGTTCCATTATATTTGAAAAGTAAATCATTGTCTCCAGCATCTAATTCAATAGACCATTTACTAGAGCCAAACAAAATAGCGTTACCATTCGTGTCTAAGTCACCACCAAGTTGTGGTGCTGTATCATTAACGAGATCAGTTGGAACTAAAGCTACATTGGCATTGGATCCTGAACCATCGGCATACACAATGTTTGTTGCACCATTAGCTATTGTTACAGTTGTACCTGATCCACCACCTTGTTTAATCGTGGCTGCTTGACCACTGCTGTTTTTAAATATATACCATTTTTGTTGATCGTTGGGAGCTATTGTTACATCAAAAGCACCTGCTGGAGTTCCTGACAAAATAACAATTTTATAGTGTCCATTAGACAATGTACCATCAGTTGCTGTTAAAGTAGTCGCACCTGTAATAGCTAAAGTAAGAACTCCATTTACCGTTCTATCTATGATATCTAAATTATTATTAGTGGTTGTACCCCAGGTTCCAGCTTGTTCGCCAGCCCCTATCTTTTCTAAACCACTATTACTTGTATATGTGCTTGCCATTGTTACCTCATACTTCTATTTCTGTCCAAATCTCATCTCCAGAAGGATTGATTGTTGTATATGTTTCGTTGTCCGCAGGTTGTATATTAATATATAAAATAGCACCTTCAGTTGTTTGAGTAAACACGGTTGTTTTAGATACTGAAGCCGAAGCTGTAAAATTAGCGTCTGTTCCCACTTCAAATTGTGGCTCAAGTGTTGCATCTGCCAATCTTACTCTTGTACCAACAGATGTTTCTGTAAAATTAAAATCAAGATCTGCATTAGCTCCAGCACTTATATACATAGCTGTTGATGTTTGAGTGGCAGTCGAACTCATAGAAGAGACACCAGACATGATACCCACACCTGCATTTGCAGATGATGCAATACCACTCATTTCGGACACACCTGCTAATAAAATGGCTTGATCAGAAAAAGCCCTTTCAGCAAATGTAGATGCACCTAACATCAATCAGCTTCCTGTATTGTGTTGCCTTCAGCTACCCATTCTTGGATTGCTTGGTAGTGTCTGTTGGCAGGGTCTAGTGGTACAGACATTTCTGTGCCATCTATTGTGGCTCTAATAAGAACATTATCTGTATCTTCAAAATTTCTTATGTATTGTGCTGACGTAATATTCATAACTTCTCCTATAACTCTGCATCAAATATTAAATTTCCACCATTAATCCATAATAGTTGATTAGCACTAACACTTGTATTTGAATATATTCCTGCGTGGTCTGTAGCAAGAGATATAGCTAAAGGAGTACCACCCCAACCTGTAGTTGAAGTAAAAGTACCTGAAGTGCTAAAACTTGGTACAGCCCTCATTGTTTGTTTATACAACCAAGTGGAAATAGGTACTCCTGTGTCATTATTATATCTTCCAATTAGATGATATCTTAAACTATCTGTTTTTTCATAATACCTCTGACACAAAGCTAGTTCTTCCCCATATGACCTATGCTCAAATGGTGTGGCTTGTGAGCCTACTTCTAGTTGGATGCCAGTGATTTGGAATGTAGCACTTGCTGTAGCAATTAACTGAGTTTCTCCTGTAACACCATATTGCGAAGTTGTTGATGTCCAAGCATTTGCTGTTCCAACATAATTAGAACCATTGCCAAGTGACCACCAAACTTTAATACCTGTTGTATTATCAGTCGCCCAAGTTCCTGTTGTATCTCCTGTAATAGTTACAGTTTTATATTCCCAAGTATTTGCTGATGAAATAGCATAATTATATGGGTAAGACCTATTTTCATCGGAATTACTTATGCTACCACTGAATGTTCCAGTTAAAGAACTTTTTACCCAAAATGATAAGGTTACAGTTTTAGCAGCAGAAGAGCCAAAGTTTAATTGCGAAGTGTTATAACCTTCTATTCTATGGTTTATTAAATAATAATCAGTGCTAGCAATGCTTGAGTCTGCTGTCCCAACAGTTACTTTAAGACTATACTGATAATCATCAGGTGAGTCAGTTGTTTGTTCAACATTAATTTCACCACCACCAGATTTATATGTTCTAAATCGGTCAAGAAGATATACTCCATCTCCTGCTGAAGTTAAACTCGTTCCCCTCTGTGCCACCTGCATTGCACCATTGATAATCATATTCCTTCGCCCACCAAGCTGACTATTGGTTAGGACTTCACCCATCTTTGCTAATTCTGCTGCTTTGGTCATGCTAAGTCTCCGTGTATTGCAAAGGTACTAGTGCTATCAGATGTATATTGTGCATTAACAGATATATCGTAAATTTGAAACTCTGCGAAACTTGCATCAAAAGTTTTAATGGTAATTACTCTAGTGTTGTATGTAGACATTCCTGATGTAGAATAATCAGAACTACTCATTGCATTTGTAAAGTTAGCATCATAGTCTCCTGTGCCATCATCATTGTAGCTACTTATATTTGTGCTGTCTGCTGAACTTGGAGTTCCTCCAGAATAAGTTACTTTTGCCCAAGCCTTTGCAACACCCTGATTAATTACAGACATAGCAGTAGAGTTACCACTACTTGCATCTGTTAATGTGTTTACTCTTAATATACTAGCCATTATGCAAGGTCTCCATTAATACTCATCATAACTACAGCACTATCTGTTAAACTAGCACTAGACAGTTCAAGTACAGCACACCTACACCCACCTGCATTTTGTTCTCCTTCACTATAGTGCATAGCAAGATGATTAGATGCAGAATCACAACCAACCATTGTAGTGTAATCGTCATTGCCCATATTATTTGTAAAAGCAAAATCATAATCACCTGTGCCATTATCCGTAGTACCAGATTGATTAAAACTATCTCTTGTTGATATAGTACCAGTACCTACTATATTACTAAAAAATTTACACAACCCTTGTTGCAGATTAGTTGTTGCAGTACCTTCGCCTTGCACATCAATAGAACCTGCTGTGGTTACACCTGTAAATTTATCTACTTTAAGTTCACTTGCCATTATGCGAGGTCTCCTATAACTTGTCCTGCATGATAAGGACCATCTTGAATATTAAAATCATGGTCACCTTGAGCAAATCCATATGTAGAAGTTGAAAAGTCATTATCTTGTACCCAAGTGGAAAAACCTATTGAGCCATCCCCTCCAGAATCACTTAATGAAAATACAGATACACTCATAGGGTTTGTCATAGTAAATTTTGTCTGTCCTGTACCTTCATCTAATAAAGAAGAATGATTGAAACTTTCAGACCCAATTATTGCAGTAGTCGAGCTTGTTCCATAACAAACATAGGCTTTAATCACACCACTAACTAAATTCTGTGTAGTTGTTCCATCTACATAAGTAGAATTAGAGCCTTTAATCTTAACATTCGTGCCACCACTACCTGCTTTATCTACAATGGTGTCTACATTTAATTGACTTGTCATACGATACTCCAATATCCATTAACAGTAACTGTTGCGTTCTGTGTTATAGGACCTGCTGATACACCATTCTCATCACTGTCTATTGTAATGTCTGCACTTATTGTCTGTCCATTTAATCTTATAATACTATCGTTGCCTTTGAATGGATACCTCGTGTCTGACTCTGTTTTAGTAAAAGAATTTGCTACAGAAAAAGTGTCATACACAACCATTTCTACTATGTCGTTTAAACTTGCAGCTTGTACGAGTACGACAGTTGTACCTGTAGTTGCAGTGTAGTCATCTCCTGGAACAAGCAAGATACCATTTTGATACACATCCATGTACAAGCTATCAGTGTAACTTAGTGATAGTGAGTTGGCATCCGAACCACTAAAACTAGTTTGTCCAGCAGTTGCTTGATACTGGAACCTACTTCTTACACCAAAATTTTCTGAACGACCTATGTATGGCATCTGTTACTCCTAAATGCTATTTGCATCATCTCTTTGCTTGCGTGTTTGATAGTCGCTTCTTGCTGTTACAAGTGCAACAAAGTCTGCTTGATTAGATGGTATTGGGTCTGTGAAGCTACTGTCGTTCATCAACCTTGTAGTCCACTCTTGTTGAAATCTTTTCCAACAGTTGTTTATTTTGCCATCTATAGCACCTTGTATCCATTCATCTATTCCTGCATTGTCTGTATCGTTATACAAATCATTAGATAAAATCTTCTGTTGTACATCTGTTAATGTTATTGTTTTTGTATGATTTGCCATTTTATAACTCCTTTATGTTACGTTGTTTCACTTTGGCTAACAAACTAAATACCCTGAGAAAAAACTAAAAGAACCAATTATATCTAACTGAGCAGTTCCAAGACTTGGCAAATAAACTTTCATCTGTGCAGTATCTCCTGCATCCATATCTACAAGATGTGAACCACTAAATGTAAAATAATCTAAATCTGCATCAAATCCATTATTAGTATAAATAAATGGAATAGTTCTGTTACTTGTAACAAGTTCTGGACTGGTATATTGAGTAGTATTATCTACTGAGTCACATCTTAAACAGAAATTAAGTTGATATTTACCTGTAACTGGAGCAGTAAATGTTGATGCATCAAAATCTGAATTTTGGTCAAATATTGGAGTTCCAAACGTAATCGTAGTAGTTGCGTTTAAGGCAAGATTTGTTTGACCACTTGCTTGAACTAAAAAAGCAGGTTGAAGTGGCTTGGTTATTTGACCTGCGTTCATTTCCATAATAGTAGCACCTGCAGCATTACTAAATCTTAAAACATCAGAGCCACTACCACCTATTTGACCTGCTATGTTTCCTGCATTTTTTAAAACTAAAGTATATTGATTTGCACTATTCAAAGTAAATCTAGTGTCTCCACTATCTGAACCATGTGTGAGATTACCAGTTCCAAGAGAACCTACACCTTCTCCTGTAATTTTAGTTAAAGCCATTAACTACTCCTATGCGTATGGACTGTCACCTAACAAATCAGCATCCCAAGCAGCCTTGAGTTCAGATATTGTTGTAGCATCTGCTATTGCACTTGCAGCAGGTGCATCTCTTAGTGAGTTCTTCTTAGTTACACTTGCAGCCTTTGCAGTTGCATCGTCAGCTTCCATTGCTTTCATATAAATTACATCTTCAGCTTCTAATAAAGGCTTTCTTACTTCCCTTATCTTGTCCTTGAATATGTCTTTAGCTGTTGCTAAGTCTTCAGATATAGTTGTACCTGATAATGTCCACGCACCTCTGAAGTGCCTGTCAGATGGAACAGTGGCATCTGAAGCAGATATAGTGTTGCCATCCTTGTCTACGATGTTAGTTGTTGCCATTAGTTTCTCCTTTAAGCAGCTTCTTCATTATGTGTGGTTATTTCTTCATTGATTCTCCAAGCATTTCGCCACACTCTTGTGCTTGGCAGTTGTGACTTAGTACAAATAACCATTCGTGGTTTGTTTGCCTTGTCGTAATCTCTCCATACATGCTGTGGTATGTCTTTCATAATTAGGTACTCTATTGCCTGTTCTTCTGTCATTGCCTCAACTGGCTTTGTGTTGTGAAGCAAATACCCTCTTGTATGTTTAACAAAATCTGGTTTTGCTTCATCCTTTTTTAACTCCCAGTATACTTCAACGGGAGGTAAAATACCACCTTGCAAAGCACAAGCCATCCAATTAGGGTCAGGGTGTGTAACCTTTGCAGGTTCATCAGGTGTCTCTGGGTCTTCCCATACTACACAGTATTCTGTTCTGTGTGGCTCTAGTTTTTCTTTTGCCCAACACAATCTATCCCAAAGATGTGTGCCTTGAAATTCAGGTGTAGTTATTGTCATGCGAGGTCTCCTAAAATTGAACTACATAATGCACCATCAACAAAGGCACTACTAATTGTACTGTAGACAAGAGCTTGATAGCCACTTGTAGTAGCAGAACGTATCATTGTATCTCTAGCATCACCATCTTCTTTATTGCCTACTCCAGTTGTAATAGAATAGTTATCATCAGATGTATTAGATGTTAGAGTTATGTTTTGTTTTCCTGTAGCAGTATCTGTTAATGTGCTTACATTAAGAGAACCATTTAAAGTTGCACCATCTGCACTTCCAGAGTGATATACCTTTGCACTACCACTTACAACATAATCTGTATCCACAGACTTAGCTGTGCCAGTTATCTGTCCACTTGTCTGTAATGTATCAAATGCTATTGTTCCATTTGCCATTACTCACTCTCCAGTGCTGTAACTTTTGCTTCAAGTGTTTCTATTCTTGTCATAGCTTCTTGAAGTGCTTTGATTGCTTTCATGTAAAGAATAGAATATTTAACTGTTTTAATTGTTTCCTTATTTGTAATATCATCTGGGTCAGCCCATTGAGTTTCTGTAACTAATCCATTCATTCCTGCTGTTTCAAGTTCTTGTGCTATAACACCAATTTTGTCTGCTGAATCTAAATTATCTGCTTTCATACTATACTTGCGAACTTGTAATGCTTTAATATCATCCCATTGACTACTTACATCAGATATATTTTCTTTGAGTTTTTCATCTGATATTGTTCCATAAGACCCAGTTGAATTTGTTACATTACCAAGAGAATCAATTTTCATTCTATTAGTACCATCACAATAAAAGAATAAAGCATCACTACTATGGTCATATTCAAAAGCACCTCTAAATGGAGTAGCTGTATTATCAGCAAATTGTATTCTTCCACCATTACCAGTACCACTGGCAATAGTTATACCATTTTCTCCAGATGTTGTTCCTATAACTAAATCAGCGGCAAGACTTCCAAAATCATTAGGGTTATTGTTTCCGATACCTACTTTATCATTACCACCATCAACAAAAATCATATTTACATTGCCATTTGATTCAACACGAAAATCTCTGTCTGCTGAAGCATCATTAAAAACAACTCCAGTAGTGTCAACAGTTGCTACTTCTGCATCAGCTATCTTAATAGCTACCTTATCATTAGTAGATAAATCAATTCCACTGTCATTATCGCCTGAAACATTGTGTAGTTTATCTGCTCTTATTTCACTCATGCTAAGTCTCCGTTTATGTGGGCACAACTATTGTCCACATCTATAGCACCACCATTTTGATATGCAGTAGTGCATTGTATTGAGCCAACAGCATAGCTTACAAAGGCAGTTTCCCTTAAACCTCCACTAGATGTTGAACCACTTGATGTTCCAACCATTGCTGTTGCAGAACCAAAATCATTTGTTATTGTTACTGTATATAAACCAGTTCCGTTATCTGTTCCACCACTTACATTAAGTGAGTCTGCAAAAGTATTGTTTGATATTAAGTATCTCCAAAAACACTTCGTCAACCCTTGCTGTAAACTAGTGGTAACTGTTCCACCTTCTGCTACTACATTTATAGTGGCAACAGCAGTTACACCTTTTAGTTTATCAATAGCTATCTCTGATGCACCACCACGAGTTAAATATGTATCTACCTTAATTGTACTCACGATATCACCAACCTTCCACCACTGTTCACTGTCAATGTAACACCACTATCTACAGTAATTGTTCCTGTTACCTGTGCATTTTCTGTGGCTAGTATTGTTGTATCAGCAGTTAAGTTTTGTGCATTTGTTCTAAACAAACCACCTGCCTTAAAGTTACCTTTGTTCTCGGCTGCTGGTGTAACTGTACCTGTCTGTGGTGCTAGAAAATTTACAAAAATATTCGCAGTTCCAGAACTAGGTGCAGCTGTAAATGTCAATGTTGTGCCATCTGGTATGGTGTATGCTGATGTGTCTTGTACAACACCATCTACAGATACAAGCACATCTTGTACTGAACTTACTGATCTGCTTAATGTAAATGTGGTATCCGATCCATCGCCATTGAATCTATCTACGGCAGTTGTAGCCTCGAATGTTGTAACTGGGCTTTTACCAATAAAAGGCATTATGTTATCTCCATAATTGATAAAGCAATATCTGTCGCACCAGATGCAGTAAGTTTTAATACATCTGTTGCCTCCATATTTATTTTATTCCCTGCTAGTAGTTCTAAAGAAGATCCTGCTGGTATAGGTGCATTTGTAATTAATTCTACGTCTTGGTTAGCTTCGTTATTTGCTCCTGCTCTGTTTGCAGTGTCAGAACTTAATGTAACAGTTGCAGTAACTTGACTCGTTGTCGTATTGCCTAGCATAACACCTAAGACAACTGTAGTTGTTGATGCAGCTACTGTATAAATAACATCTTCAGTCGTCACTCCTGCTTTTGTTACCAACTTAAATGTATTTGCCATATCTTTATCCTAACGGCTATTGCTAATGCCGTTGCTTGCTTCTGCTGTTTCTTCTGTTATTGCCGCTATGTCACTTAATACTTCACTAGCACTTCTTCCTTCCACACTAGTGCCATTGATTCTTAAAAAGTCATTATCAGATACTGTTGAATCTGCCACCAAAGTATTACCATTAGATATACCAGTATTTGTTACGGCAGCTGTGCCAAGACCTAATGTTGTTCTTTGTGCAGAAGCATCTGCATCATCTAACAGTGCTTTACCTGCTGCTGTTAAATCATAAGTTGCAGCAGTACCAGATCCAGTAAACTGTATACCTTTATCTGCCGCTGAAGTTAATCCTGCGACTGCTGCTAACTCTGCATCATAAGCTTGTACGTCTGTTCCAATAGTTAAACCAAGAGAAGCTCTAGCGGTGGCTCCAGACTCTACTACAAAGTTTGCACCATCTCCTACGATAAAATTACCATCAGTTGGTGTTAAACCTGCTACATCAGCAAGCTGTGCATCATAAGCTTGTACATCACTGCCAATAGCCACACCAAGATTAGTTCGTGTTGTTGATGCGTCTGTTACATCAAGTGAGCCAGTAACACTTACTCCTGAACTTGTTGTTTCGATCTTTTTAGAGTTGGCGTGATAAAGCTCAACTGCACCATCAGTAATAAATTTTGCCATTCTGTCTGTGGACAGATGTTTAAAAAATTCAACACTACCATTAGCTCCAACATAAAGATTGCCAGTTCCACGCTCAGAGATATAAGAGTCAAGTGTATCGTGGTATATTTGTAAATCACCACTTGCACCAAATGACGCTACATCATTGTCTGCAAATAGGATATTGTTACTATTAGTTGATAAATCACCACCAAGCTGAGGAGTTGTGTCATCTACAAGGTCTGTAGATATGAGACTTATTCTTCCATCTACATAAGCCTTAATTGATTGTTGTGTTGCTAAAGATGTATTGCTGTTAGAAGATAATGCATCCTCATCAAGAATAGCTGTAACTGTTGCACCACTAGCTAGTTTTAAATTACTGATATTTGTTACGTTACTTGCATCTAAAAACACTGTTTTTGCAGCTGGTAATGTACAGAATATAGTTCTGGTTCCAGCTGCCCAGTTCACGGCACTACCAGAATTAGAACTGGCTAATATTGTTGTTCTTGCTAAAGTTGTACCAGAAGCAGTAAAAGTCCCAAGACCAACCTCAAAATCTGTGTTGTCGGTACAAGCATAATAAGTTGTATCACCATCACTAAGATTGGCAGTAAAAGTCTCAAAACCAGTAACGGCCCCACCTAAAGTGTAGGTGCCCGTTCCACTGGTAGTCGTTGTTTCTTTTACTCTATCTGATATTACTAGTGCCATTATTTCAACTCTACAGTTAGATTCCCTGCATTAATTCTAAATATATCACCATCTGCTATTGTTTTATTAGCATCCAATGCTCCAACAAATAATATGTTACCACTAGAAGAAGCATCAGCCACAAACACATGAGTGATTGTTTCAGTTGTGCCACCAGATGCTGGAAACTCAATATTAGATGCGTTTGTTGCAGTCTGTGTGTCTGTAGCATCAGATCCAATAGTTGTCCAACCAGAAGCGGCTACTTGTTGTCTTGCATAATTTGTAAAAGTTGCTTCTGTTAATGAGCCAGTTTCTGCGGCAGATACGGCTGTTGCCAACCCTACATAAATACTATCTCCAGGACTAGAAAAACTTAAAGAATTATTTTTAAAAATAAAATCTAATAATCTTCTCTCTAAATAGTTGGTTGCTGCATTTGCTGTTGCCATTTTTAGCTCCTATGTTCTCGGTCTTGATGGAAGACCCATTCTATAACCATCTGTATTTTCTCTTGCTTCTCCAAAATCTTTTAATCTCTCCATGTACTGCATATACAATTTATCATAGTTTTGTATTACGTCTGGTTCACCCTTCATAAAAGTATAAGCCTCCGTAAGAGACCCGTAAAGTAATGCGAAAGGTGCATTTTCGCTTATCCAAGTTGTACCACTATCGGCTCCTGCGGTCAAACTAGTGGGTCTATAGTAATAGTGTAATTCTACAGCATAATTAGAGTCTGGAACGGGTGCTACAACAAAGTTAGATATGTCAAATTGTGCATAATATCTCGGAACTCCTGTAGATGCCGAACCATTATATGCTTCTTGTAAAAAGTTAACATCTTTATGAAGTAAAAATTGTTCACTACCTGCTGTTGTTATTTGAAGAGAAAAAGAAGACAAATAATCAGATGGTAGACTTAAATATTTATCACTTACGGTAAATGAAGAAGTAACATTTTTTCTAAATAAATCTAAATCTACAGACTTAAATATTTTTTCTTCTGCTGCTTTAATAAAATTATTCAAATTATTCACAAATACAGTTTCATCATTATCTGTGTAATCTTGTATGGCTGTTTTTAACTGTTGCTAATGTAAAACTCATTTTATGCGCTCACCGTGATTGGGCCTGCTGTAGCTCGACTTCCGCCTCCTACAATTCCCCCTATTGTAGCCGTTTCTCCATTAGCTGTAAATGTATAACTATCGGTATTGACAACTGTAATACTGTATCCGGAGGCTTGTTCTAAAACAGACTTGGTAAAACCATCAAAACCGTACACATTTCTGAACCTAACAATATCCCCCGTAATTCTTCCATGTCCAAACTCTCTTACGGATATAAGACCAGACCCCGCCTCGTTGGAAGTAAACGGATTAAGAACTAAAAGAACTTGTACAGGATTTTCTATTCTACTAGGTCTAGAATCTCGTAAAGCTTCTGGATCGGCTACGGTTCTAAAAGGACCTAACTGAGGGTGTTTAGCTTCAAATTCATCAGGTCCTACTAAAGATCCGTTCCATTCTTTTTTTAAATCTCGATATTTATACCTCATACCAGATCTATCTGATATTCCATAGGCATGTTTTCCTTTAGCAAATTTAGCCATGTTTCTTATAATCCATCTTGATTTTTTCTTCTAAATGACTAATTAAAATCTTTCTCATATTCTCTGCTCTTTGTCTGTCTGTAAAAGAATATTCACGAACATCATCCTTACTTAACGTAATAGAAAAGTTATAAAAAGCTCCAGACTTTTTTATTGTTGAAGCACTGCCAGAAGCTATCTTACTAGTATTAACTAAGGTTCCAAATTTTGTTTCTATTATATTTGTCATTAGTTAGACCTTAAATATGAATATTGAGGGCTTACCGTGAAACTAGACCTGTCTCTATCTTCTCCTATTGCTCTTTCAAACTCTTCTTCGTAAATAGCTTTTAACATTTGGGTTCTTTGGGGAGCTTTTTTTAATGAAAGATAATACGCTAAACCTGCCGACAAACACGGATAAAATCTAAAAGGAATGTCCATAGTATTTGTTTGAGAATCAACATCTTCTATTCTAGTAAGAGCATCATAGTAAATAACATCGGTGCTGTTTTCAGGAGTAGGCCAAATTTTTAAATTAGGGGTTATCTGTCTATCAAGAAAAAATTGAGTAGGTCTACCTGTGGTAGCTTTATTAGGTATGGCTAAATCATCTGATCGACTAATCCTTGTCATAGAAAAATCAGTACCAGATCGCCTTACAACTAAGTTAAGAACATCGATTACATCTGTTCCTAAAGAATATTCTCGATCTCCTGATGTAAGTGCTTGCGTTCTTTGAGATATAGTCCACTGATTTAATCCCCTATTTGCCCACTCTGCAAACATGAGATTTAAAGATCTTCTAGCTGTAGTTAAATCATAACCTGTTCTTACTTCTAAGCCGCATCTTTCAAAAGCTTCTTCTATGTATTCTGCGGCATCTAGCTCAAAATTTGTGGAATTAGATGTTGCCATATTAAGTCCTTACCCTTGTTTGTTTACGTCTATTTTCCATAACAACCCCACATCCTCTTGCAACAATAGCGCCTTTTTTTGTTTTACCGTTGAAGGGTCTTTTGGCCTTAGTAGAAGGAACTTCTCCACCAAGAGCCATTTTTGTAACTTTTGCCGCCTTGGTATTAGAAACAAAAGTTTTACCTTTTGAACCTTCTTTTTTCTTTTTCTTAGCAGTAGAAGCTCGTTGAGACTGCGATAAGCTGTTAGCTTTAGATCTAGGTAAACATCTATCAGGATTTTTCTTATCTTTTGAAGTACCACATTTACCTTTAATCTTACCGTCTGTACCTATTCGCACCCAATCTTGTTTTACCCAATCTTTAAGAGCACCCATTACTTTTTCCTTTTTGATCCTTTAGCATAATTAGGATCTTTGCAATACTTAGAAGCAGCCATATTTGCGTAAGCGCTTGGATATGTATCAAAAGTACGTTTAGCCCACGCTTTTCCAGCTGGGCATATCTTACTGCCTTTGCTTTTAGCCGCACCACCTTTTTTAAAATAAGTTACTTGAAGTTTAGATGGTTTAGGCCCTGTTTTTACTTTGCTCATCATGATATTAACTCTTGCACTGCTGCTGCTCCTATAATTAAAACAGCTAACCCCCACATACGAATATCAAGACCCTTTAAATGAGCTTTTTGATCATCTAATCGTTCTTCTATTCTTTTGTATCTAAGGTTACATTCGGCCTCATGTTTAGCTAGTTCAAACATGACTTGTTCGGTAGTCAACTCTTGTTTTTTAACTCTTCCTCTAGGCATCAGCACTTCCACCTTCTTCTAGCTTGTCGTAAACGACTGTTTGGATCCTTAGCTGCTTTTGGAAATTTTTTCATTTGTCCGGCGCTTCTTGCACAGTATGATTTCCTTCTTTTGGCAGCCACACTTCCTTTTTTTACTTTACCTGTAACAGCGGTTTTTAGTTTACTTCCAGGGTTTTCTCTGCGGTATCTAGCAACTCCAGCCTTAGTCATTCCCGCTCCAGATTTAGTGGAGCGGAAATATTTTTTAGTTTTGGGAGGTTGCTTGTCTCTCTCCCTAGTCATAGCTCTTTCTCATTTCAAGAGTAATAGTGTATGTATCTCCTACTGAATGTCCGACAGTAGTAAACATTATATCTCCTGTTTTTCCAGAACCTGCATTATTAGGTAGGCCTCCAAAGCTTGTATAATCGTGATAACCACTTTGGTTTTCACCTAGTTCAATTATAAAAGCATCGGATGTGGCATCAAAAAACAATCTTGTTTTCATACCAATACACTGCCACCATATTTTTTCAATAGTAACAGCTGTGCAAGATTGACCATGACTATTTGAGGTTAAAGCACTCACATCTACTTTTTTTACAGCTGATTCTCCAGTACCGTCAGAAATATTAGTAAATTTCTGTATGACTTTCTTATCGCCGTCAAAAATAGTTTGAGAGGTTACTGCATCCGCCATTTAACCCTCCTATTATTGATCACCAAAAGTTGGTGCTGTGGCAGAAACTACATTACCCCAAACATACCAGTTTGTTGAATCTTTAGCTGTAATGTTTATTTCCATTATACCAAAGTCAATTAAAGTAAGTTTTGAGTTTGAGTTTCCATCTGAATACACAGACACATTATCCGCATTTGTATCTAAATGTTGTACGCCGCCAATAAAAAAGTTTGTGTCAGAACCTGTGTCGATAATAACATTTTCTGTCTCTTCTGCTGCACCACCATATATTAATTTGAAATTAGCACCTGCAACTGGGCTTGGAAGTGTTATTGTACGGTTAGCTGTAACAGCTGGAACAACCAAAATTCTTCCACTATGTGTTGCATTGTCAAGTGTTTTATCTTCGTCACCTAACGCAACAGGGGCACCCCCGTAAGTGGTTACTTCTGTTATAGTTCCTGTAGCAGTATTTTTACTTACAGCTTTAATAGTAGATTCAGATCTAATAGGACCTGAAAAAGTTGTATTAGCCATGTTTATCTCCTTGTCGTGGCAAATGTCAGTTACCCCATGTAACTGTCAAGGTTTAGTTTATTATACACAAAAAAAGAAGGGCGGCAAGTGCCGCCCTTAAAACTGGTGCATTAATTTGCTTGGAGGCTACGCTGCACCAGGTGTTCCGAATAAACATCTCCAGTCTGAAAAACCAAAGCTGTATCTTTCTCTTGCCTTAAAACGCATATTTCCAGTGTCAAAGTCACCTTCCATAGCTGTCTTAATAGCTGATCTGTTAAAGTATTTCAAACCGTTTGGAGCATCTGTCTTGATAAAGAATGCATCTGTATCAGTTAAGAAATGGTTTACAACGGCACCTTCCGGTAACATTCCCATGTTCTTAATTGCGTTTGCATCGTTATCTGCAGTTCCCGGTCTTAAATTACTGTTTAACACTCTTTCAGCAATAAATTGTAATTCTTTTGGAATTATCAACTTAGTACCTCTTACAGCAATTTTTAAGCCTCTCTCATCCTGTAAACCAGCAATGTCAATCAAAGCTTGCTCTAGCGAAGTCTCGTTTAAGTCTGCCGCTGTTGCTAATATGTTACTTTGATTACCGCTGATTGTTGGGTGAGCGTTACTTAATAAAGCAACTCCATCGCCACCTGCAGAAGCTCCTGCAGTGAAAGCGTTGTTTAACACAGCTGCAGCTTTAATTTGCTTTGTCTGTGCCATGGATCTTGCTAATGCTTTTGTGTAACGACCTGCAAGTCTGTCATAAAGATTATCCTCGATAGCTTCTTCTGTGATTGAGAAAGCTAAAGCAATAGTCTCATGTGTGTATCTTGCAGTGAAGGTTTCTTGTGCGTCATCGAAGCTAATCGCTCCACCCTCTGCTTTAGACGGTGCAGTTGAAAAGCCTGCTAACATCACTTCTTCTTCAAACGCTCTATCTGATGATTCCTCATCAAATATCTCTGCGTGTTCGTTTTCATAACGATCGTACTCTAGACCAAACAGGGCGTTAAGTCCAGGTTCTAGCTCTTTCGCTAATTGTGCTCTTGATATAGCCATTGTTTAAACCCTCCCTATATACCTGTTGTAGCGAAGGTACCAACCGCCGCACTTGTGTTAAGATTATAGTGACCGTTCAATCTTACGATATACTGATGACCTAATGCAGAATAGTCTGAATTAGCCGCATCTTCGTAAAGACCAACAATCCTTACATCAAGTGTATTAGTTGTAGCAGCTGAACTGATATCTAGCATATCACTAGATCTACCAGTAGCTGTACTACCGTTATTTACACTTGCCATATCACAGTTGACAAAAACATCTGCAAGAGCTGTTGCTCTATCAGTGTTTGTACCATCTGCAACTACAGCATAAAGTTGAAAAGGATCGTCATAGACGAATGCTTTCACAGGGAAATCTGTGTCCACACTTACTGCGTTTGCTCCCGGCCAATAGTTTTTAAAAGTAGTTTTACCAGTAACAGAGTCAACAAACTCTACGCCTGCTAATACACCTAAAGGAGATATCGCTTGATCAGAGATAATGATAGTTCCTGTAGAAGCAGGACACACGATCCCGCCATTGTATATAGCTGTTGCATAGTTGCTTGCAATCTCGTACTGTGTTGTGGCGTTATTATTTGGGTTGCCACCTACCTTTCCTATCGGACGAAGACCATAACCAGCTGTTAGATTATTTGCCATTTATTTTACTCCAATAATGGGGCCATCCTATTGTTTTTTAGGACCGCCAAAGGTTACACGAGATTGACGATCTGGTCGATTGATCGTCATAGTTGAATGTGCGTTTTCTCTCATCATATCTGAATCCACTGCTTGCATCTGATCTGCTTTCCTTTGATTAAAGTAAGCTGTTCTTTCTGCAATAGTCTCAACAGGCATACGAGCTAAAACTAACCCACCTACTCCGAAAACACCTTCATATTTACCCGAATCTACTATAGGGGCTTCAAAATCTGGGTATTCATCTGCTCTTACGAGCTCCCAACCTTCTCTAAGTTTTGCGGAAACATTCTTGGTGTCATTGAAACCACGAGTTTCTGCTCTTACCCATCGATGTTTAAAGCCATCTGGTGCGGGTGGTGCATCCAGCATGGATGGTGGAGCCCACGGCTTACGCGCTGCCGCCTTCTCCCTTGTCTGTGTTGCGCGAGGAGTTCTTTTAATAGAACCTTCAAACATATCGTCTTGTTGTGCCATTTATTTTACTCCTTAACGTATTTTGCGTATTGTTCTAGACTTACTCCAAGTTTTTTCGCCATAGCGACTTGCCTCTGAGTTAGTCTAACCTTGTTCCCACTACTGCGCCCAGTTCCAACGGACCTATTTACAGAAGCAACCGTCTGGGCGGGTCGTTTGCTCTGAGTTCCGTCTTTAAACTTATGAGGAAATTCTTCCTTCATACGTCTGTCTAGTATATCATAGTACTCATCGCTCTTCGGGTCAATACCTTCTGACTCAACAAGTTCTTTATGAATACCAAATGCTGCATAAGTCATGGCGCTGTCTTCGCCAAACCAATCATTCCTCTGTGCCCACCTTTCAGCCTTTGGATCAGGCCTTGGGGGAGATTGAGATACCGTTTGCTGGGCCATAGGCTGCGCTGGAGGCTGTTTTTGTCTTCTCTCGTTAGCCCACCTAGCTTGAGCGGCTCTATCGGCCTCTACGGCTAATTGTGTCATTTTTCTTTGAGCAGCTACAGCAGCTTCTGTATCACCAATTTCCATGGCGCTTCTTAAAGCAACTTCCGTTTGAGCTAACTCTGATTCTACGCGACCACTATATTGATCAACGTAGCTATTATCCATTTGATTAAGTCTTTGAGCGAGTTCTGCGTTTTCTCTAGCTTTTAATTGCGCGAATCGAGTAGCTTCTTCAGCGTTTTTCTCAGCTTCCCGCATCTTTTTTGTAAGTCTATTAATTCTCTTCTGAGTTTGGTTCTCACTCTTTTTAAACTCATCTTCAGTATCTTGATCATTTTCAGAAACCTCTATTCCTTGGTCTTGAGACGTATCTTCAACCGTAACTTCAACGTCTGGACCCTCTTCTTCGTCTAAACCTAAGTCTAATTCTGCTTGTGATTCTTTTCCACTCATAATTACCTCTTAATAATGTAAAATGTCTTCGGGGTCCATAATTTTCGCTAAAATCTCGTCATCATTCAAAATTCTGACTTCTCCGCCGTCTATTTTAAAGCGAGATCCTGCATATCGGGCAAACATTACCCAATCCTTCTCCGCGCACCACGGTCCTGCCGGAAACTTTTCTGTGTCTTTATACGCCAAAGGTCCTGTCTTTAATACATAACCTACTTGAGTCGAAATCTGACCTTCTTCTACAATTTTGTCTGGTAATAGAATACCACCTTCTGTCTTACCCTTACCTCTGTAAGGTAAAATAAGTATTCTCCAACCGGTAGGTTGAGGCATTCTGTCTATTAAACTTTTTTCAATTAAACTAGGGTCTAAGACTCTATCTTTTGGGTCTACATAAGCCCCATTTAATTCTGTTGCCGATGTTTCCATTTAAACTTCCTCTTGTTCTTGCTTCTCTAAAAGATTTTTTATTTCACTCTCTAAAAAATCTAAGGACTTTATTTCACCCATAAGACCTTTGTAATGCATCATGTCCTTTACATTATCAAACTCTAACGTCTCACGAATAATTTCTCTTCTTTCTTTTATAAGCCTAAATACAGCTTGTGCAAGATAAATCTCATTCATTTCTATAAAAACCTAATATTTTCTTATTCTATCGTATATTCTTCTATATAATCGGGCTTACTTTGACACACTGGGCATTTATATTCAACAAATTTTATTATTCCTGCAAAAGGAACTGGTTCTTCAATAATATATTTTTGAAAAGCCATTTTATGAATATAGCAAATATTATCGTCCTTGGGCACGTCTCAAACCGGTTACATGTTTTCTGTAAAAATAACTAGAGATCTTATTAAAAAATTTAAATAATTCTAAATTTATGCGGATCATTATTTCGTTAATCCCTTATACTTTTCAAATGATCTCAAACTGCCAAGTCCGAGCATCCCCATCAACACAGTCATCAAGCTACCCATATCAAAAGTCGGTAGTTCTGGAATAGCCACTCCAATATATGCACACAAGAATATAGTTACTGGTGCTAACACAAAGTGCCAACACAAAGCTATGCCACAGGTCCAGCCAATAAAAGGTCTCCAACCAGCAACAAAAATAGATTTATGTTGTGCTTCTGCCTTGTTGATTTCTAGCTGACCCTTGGCTAACTCCTGAGCGTGTTTTTCTGCCATGGTCGCAATTTCATGCGCCAATTTGTTTTTGGCATCTTTATCTTCAATAAATTTACCAACTAAGTTGGTTACTGGTCCTATCAACGCTGTTAACATTATTTATGATCCTTATGTTCGTGGCCCATCCATATACCAAACACACCTGTCATTACACCCATAACAACCGATACAAAGGCGGATTGAGCAGCTGTAGGAACTTCAAGTTGCATGAACCATTCAGCACACCTCCATGACATGACTGTGCTACAAAGCATCATTAGTCTTGGTAATATTTTCCATTTCAGAAACTGTTCAACTGTAATCATTAATATACCCTCACTCTATTTGGATCGACTGTGGCCTCTAATTTACAAATACAATTATATTTTTTATCTTCTATAAACTCTTGGTTATTCAATATTTTTTTATAATATGTGCAATCGTTTACCGATTTAAAGTATATTGATCCCTGCAGAACTCCATTCATGTAACATGCAAGAATAAATGCGGTCATTGTTATAAAAGATCTTTGTAATAACCAGAGTTTGGGGCGTAAACCTCTCCACCATCAGCCATTTTTACAGGTTTGACTTTGTCTCCATGACCTTCTCTGATTAAAAATTGCTCAAAACTCATGGAATCTGAGGCAGGACCATCAAAAAACTCTTTCCTCAAGTCTTTCTCGGTTCTTTTATCACTTTCTTTAGCCATTTTATATACCTCTTACTTTGGTAGAGCGTCCTACAGCTCCTCCTAATTTCTTTTTCTCAACACCTTTGGATTTATTATATTCATCCACAGAATCAAAGTGATCCCTTATCTCTTTGACGGCTTTAGAAGCCAAAATAAGAGCTCCTGATCCTAAATTAACTTTTGAATTTCCGTTACTTTTAGCCATTATTGACCTCCTTGGTTGTTTTGTTGTTTCAATAACTCTCTCTGCATCGCAGAATCAATCCTAGCCTGTGTTATTTTTTCTTGACTTTGTAGTCTTTGCTGGAATTGATCGTCCCTCTGCTGTACTTTCTGCTCTTCAAGACCTAGTTTAGCCCTGTCTATCTGAGCGTCATTCTGTTCAGCCTGCGCTTTCACCTGCAATTCTTTCTCTTTCAACTGAACTAATGGATCAGGACCCTGACCACTTAATTGACCACTTAGAGCTTTTAGTTGCGACATACCCTCAGCTACATATTGAGCTGTCTTAGCTTCTATATCAATCATCTGCTCTTCTGATAAAGCCTGACCACCACCGGCTTGAATCAAGTCAACCGCAGCTCTCTCACGAGCTCCTATCTTAACATGCTCCATTATATGTTTTTGAAGGGCTACCGCCATTTGTGGAGATTGAGCGACTAGAGGTGTGGATCCAAAAACCATATGCGCCATTATGTGCGCCTCATGATCCTGCCCTTCAAAAGCTGTTAGTTTAATTTGATCTAAAACATCTATGTTCTCTTGAGCTGGGTCCTTCGGTATAGCCTCCGGCTCTGGTGTGCGTTTTAAGATCCTATCTATATCCCTTACGCCCAGCGCCTCGTACATGTCTCTAAAAATCTCATACATGTTGTGCATGTCAGGAGCTGCTGTAGCTAACTGCATTTTAGTTTGAGCTAAAGATATGCGCTGGGCCTGACTGAAAACATTCGGATTAGATACAGGTAATACATCTACCCTGTCATCAAAATCCTGTCTTCTAATACTGCTATCAACACCTGTTATACTATAAGGATATTCGTCAGGTAAAAACTCTGACATAACCTTAGATAACAACTTAAACTCAATCTTCATCGCATAATGTAAACGCTTATGTACAGCAGACATGACCCGTGAGCCCTGTTCCAACATCGCTATAGTCGTTCCTACCGCTGCATTTTGATTTCCATCACCAACCTTTAAGTCTGTAATCGTAGCAAATCTCTGTCCAGCATCGACTACAAAACCTAATAACTGCATCAAAGTCTGATCAGGACCTTTGAAAGGTAAGGACATTAAACTCGCTTTTATATCACCACCGGGGGCATCTACATCCCTAAACTCTCCCGGTTGCAAAGGCTCATCATCATCCCTGATCCGTAGGCCGCGGGCCTTGAACCCTGCTGGTAAGTTCGATAAGGTACCTGCATCTATCAACTGTCTTAGTGCAGCAGTCGCGGTTCGCGAAAGACCACCAATGGTATGAATAAGTCCTAGTCCGTAAAAACCAAATCCCGGAAGAAACTTGTAATGTACAAAATATTGTATCTTTGCTTTTTTCTTATCGTCTTCTCTGTAATTCCTACGAATCGATAGAATTTGGCCATTATCTTGTGATATAGTGACAATGTAAGGAATTTTTATGCCTGTCGGCTCACCGTCCTCGTCTGTCTCTTCATAACCTTCAAGATCCAAATCAACATGACATTCTAATAAAGTACAGTCATAATCTATCTGTGATGGATACATTCCATCAATTCTCTCAATCTCCTCAGTTAAACTTCCTGCTTCGTTTTGAGCAGGTATCACAGGTATGTCCCTATAAAATCCAGAAACTTGACGCTTTCTCAAATCATTTAAACTTAATTTTAAAACTTGTGTGATATTAGGACAAGTTTCCAGATCCGTGGTGTTGTAAGGTACAATCAAATTCTCAGCTGGAACAAACTTACTTACAGCTCTTTCTAAGTTCTCATCATAATAAACTTTCTTAAACGTACTACCCGCTAACGGTAAATAAAATAACATCTGATCCAGTTCAGGTGTATACTCTTCCATAACACAAGTTATGTAGTAGTTCATAAATTCCTTTACTCTTTGAGCTTGATCTTCTTTTGCAGGAGTGCTCGATCCAAGCACAGTAGTTCGCACGGGGCCAGTTGGGGGCAACAACTCATTGAAGGCTTGGGCTTGGAACTGCGTTGCCGATTCCGCCAAAAGCGGGTGAGTAACCCCACTCGCGCCTCTAAATGGCTGTGATCTTTCCTCGTAGCTAAACCCAAGTAATTCCAAACCATTGGCGAAAGCATCTTCCCACTCCTGTCTACCACTTTTGTTTTCATCAAACTCACCTGTTAACTCACTCGCAATTCTGCCAAGTAACCCATCAGGCATCTCTTCAGCTAAGTTAGCATAGAAGTCTTCAGTCGTGCCTCGTTGATCTCGTGGCTCAAAATCAACGATAACACTTCCATCATCTTCTTCCATAATCTCTACGTCTTCTGGGATAGGACCCATGTCAAGACTGTCTGGCATCTCTATCTCTACTTCAGCAGCTAATTCATCTTCGTCCAGCTGAGATGGTACATTTTCCATCATGCTGCCTATTGGTTCTCTTGCCATGTAACTCTCCTTTTGGGTACTATACCATGAATTTTATAAAAGGTTCAATACCTTGTGGTCCACGGTTCATGTTTACCGCTTTATCCTTCAAAGATATTACACCGCCTTCTTCTTTCATTATATCAGGGCTCTGTCTTTTGTTAGCTATCATTTGACTTAATAGCTTACTAAAGCTAGTTGCTTCATCATCATTTTTAAATTGAATGAAATCTTTTTTGTTCAAAGAGGCTTGATAAGCGTCTTCTATCGTTGGATATCTAACTAACTCTCCTTCAACTAAACGTATGGTAGGAAATAATCTACCATCAATAGAAGCTGTCCGAACTGTTTCTAAACTTTCTGTCATAGGCGTAGAAGGATCTAAAGCACGGCTTAACCATGCAGGTCTTTCTCCCAAAGGTAATATGGCTCCGCCTTCTTCTTTCATTATATCAGGATTAGTTCTCTCTTTTGGATCATTCTTACCAAACTTTCCCTTCAGGACAGCTTTGCTATCTTTAGGTCTATCTATTAACATAACGTAACTTAAATCACCTTTAGATTCAAAATCATTAATATAAGGTATATGTGTAAACCCTTTCTCAGCCAACTCTCTTGAAAGTTTTTTCATAGCTTGTCTTATGTCATCGTCTGAAACATTAGGGTTTTTAAAAAATAAATCATCTTTTGAAAATTTATTATCACTAAGCCTAGCAAGTTGGTTAGCTTTATATATATCCAACTCTTTCTCAGTAAAAGGTTTTTTTGTTTCAGGGTTTAAAAAAGGCTTACTTAAATCTGCTTTTAAAGGTATAGATCCTCCAAGAAAATTCTCGTTGGTAGGTTTAATACCTCGTTCTTGTATATCCTTCAATATTTCATCAGTGGTTTTACCCTCATATTTTGTACTAAGATCCGGCATTATACCATAGTTTTTTGTAAAAAACCTGTCAGATGCCGCTTTTGGTGTAGACCCAACATGTGGACCTAGATCTAAATAAGGTAATTTATCTAAATCAAATTTAGAAAAACCTGGTTCCATAGAAAAATGATACACATCAACAGGTGTATTAGATCTAAGAAAATTTCCTACAGATTGTTTTTGTCTACCCGATCCATATCCTCCATCAGGCTTTACTTCGCCTGATTCTACAGCCTTTTTAAAATCTACTTTAAAGTCTCTTAAAGGTATATCGCCAGCAGCTTCTTTGACCACACCTTTGTAAAGATCAGATCCTTCTACTACAACCTCATCATAACCCTCAATAGTGTTCTTTATACGGTTTACATGAGTAGGATCCTTCAAAAGATTGTTTGCTATCTCTTTATCCATCTTTACATCGTAGTTTGGTATCTTTGTGTCTCGTCTTATCAGACCATATTTAGCAGACATAATAGCTAAATCTACGTTCTCTTCAGGGACCCCGATTTTCTTCATGGTCTTATACATATCCCCTGTATAACGATCAAAAGCTTCCATATCTCCCGGATCTGGGCATTTGTCTGCACTACATGACACAATCAAAAGTTTACGACCCTTTTTAATTTCAGGACTGAATAAACTGCCCGAGCCTAGATTTAAATCATCCGGTACTTTACTAACCTTACTAGTACCTTTTATAGCCTTACCTGCAGAAGAAATACCTTTAACTACCGCAGCAGGCACCATGAGAGCTGGGAAAAACGGAGAAGCAGCCAACATTACATCACCACTAGCGCCCAAAGTCTGTAACCCTGCATCTAAATAATTACCGCTTTCTATGTTTTCACTGAAAGAAGGCATGGTATCACCTACTTTATATAGATCAGGGGCAAACCCCAAAACATCTGAAATACCTGCACTAGGTAACATATTGGCTCCAAAAGCCATTGCAGCATAGGGTGATATACCAGATCCTTGACTATCACGTTCTTCTAGTCGTGATAAATCAGTCTCGTCTTCAACCGTAAAATCATCTTCATAATTTATAGGAGCCTTAGCCATCTCTTCCAAGAACCTGTGCTAACTGGGCCATGAGCCGTGGGTCGCGGGATTGGGTTACACCCCCTTGTTTCATAATCCGGTTCATTACCAACATTTTCCTGTCAGCAGGAACCTCTTGCATTTCAACTGTTGTCTTTTTCATTAAACTAGAAACTCCGCCGCCGTCGGCGAAAAGTCTAGGTTCCTCTGGAATATTAAATATTCCTTGCATAGGAGACCCTGCGTTAGGGTCTGAAGGCCCCTTAGCTAAAGCGGCTTGTATTCTAGCGTTCTCTTCTGGACTTTTTAAATCTCGCTGTTGTTGTCTACTAAGAGCTTGCTCGTAAGTCATTTCAGGTAAAACGCCTAAAGTAGGTCTTGCACTTTGAAATTCAAGAGCAGGGTTCGACAAAGAATAAGTATCTGGTCCAAAGTTAGATAAAAAAGGCAGTCTATTGAGCGTAAAGTCAGGCTGCGGTCTATCGTAATCTTGAGGTTTAGGAAAACCATTAGGAAATAAGTCAGTTTTCATAGTAGGGGAAATCCCTATCCCTGTAATGGGAGGTCCTGTTAACTCTGCTTTCATATTTTGTATTTTCGGGGGAACGTTTTGACCACCACTACTGCTACCACCTAAATTAAATCTTTCAGAAGCCATTTGGTGAATTTCATTTATAAAAGGCTCAACTTGATTTTGGTCTATGACTTCACTCAAAAATTGACGATAAGAGTCTAAGGGTCCATTACCCCCATGAGAGGTTATCTGTCCTAGCATAGCTAAGCCGCCTTCTCTCATATAAACTTTATCAGATTGAGGTGTATTTAATATTCCAGAAGGATCCGCCAATCCGCCTTCTGACTCGCTACCACCGAACTCTAGAATTTTTCTTCTTATTTCGTCTTCGGGATCTAAATATAGCTCAGGAGAACTTGTTGTATCTTGGTCTAAAGGGTCCAACGCATAAGGATCCTCTTCTAACATCCTTATAATTTCATCGTATTCTGTGCTTTCCTTTTGATTTTCCATCAAGTACTGATCACCATAATCCGTACTACTGTCAAAAATAGGAATATCGTCTTTGTTTGCGTTGCGTACTACACTTTCAGCCATGTTCACCTCAATAATAAGCCCTTACCTGAGCTGACCCATCACCCTCTTCCCAATCATCTGTCGGCAACTGTACAAAATTACCCTGCCGATAACGCATTAAGGCCTGTGTCATGCTATCCACAAGGTCATCATACTCTCCATTTGGAAAAGCTGCAACCTCTTCTATCATCTCATCTGCAAAAGTTTCGTCAGGGACCCAAACCATCCCTGCCTCAAACAAAGGAGATACAGAATGTAATCTAGACACCTTATCATTACCTTTACTCGGTGTAAAGTTAACAACAGGTATACCCATATTCCTTAATTCATGCGTCAAAGGTAAACCCGTAGCCTTAGCTTCTATAATTACTGTCTCGGGGTCCCAATAATTATATTGTTCTAGGGCAACTTTCTTTAATTCAGGAAAATCCCACCTGTCTTTCATGCTATCTAACAAAATTAAAGCAGGTTGACCCCCTACCTCCTCCGGATAAAACACTCCCCACGTCGTTATAGCACTAAAATCCGCCGTTTCACGCTTTGAAAACGCCGTATCATAACTTTGAATAACATATTGTAGGTTGGGAACAGACTTTTTCTCCCATCTCTTCCACCATTCTCTCTTAATTATCGCATTTTCTTCACCAGTCGGCTGCTGCTGGTACTGAGCATTCCATTTACTAGGCGGAATAGACGCTTTTACAGCCGTTAAATCGTCCAAACTCCAATATTCTGGCCAACAAGGCTCACCATTATCAAAAATAGCAGGTAATTCTACTATCTCCCATTGATCAGCTAGGGGATCCTTAGCCATTGAGCGGATCAACTGACCTGTTAAGTCCTTCTCTGACCACCTTGTCTGTACCACAACAATACTTCCACCCGGCTGGAGTCTCTGTCGGGGGCCCCCTGTGTACCAATCCCACGCATCTTCAAAACCATTGTTACTCATAGCCGTTTGTTCAGAGTGAGGATCATCTATTATAACTAAATCACCACCACGACCCGCTAAGTTCGAGCCAACACCCACCGCATAATACATACCACCCTTGTTTGTATCCCATCTTCCTGACGCTTTACTGTCTACCGCCAAGCTCACATCTGGGAATATCGTCTTAAACTCATCTGTTTCAATAAGGTTCTTGACCTTTCTACCAAAATTAACAGCAAGTTCTGTCGTGTGTGTCGCTTGAATGATCTTCATGTTCGGGCTACGGCCCATCATCCACGCAGGAAACAAAAAGGATGCAAACTCAGACTTAGTGTGTCGGGGTGCCATATTGATGATTAATCTTTTTAATTCCCCACGAGCAACTCTTTCTAACTTTTCTGCAATTATTTCGTGATGTCTTCCTTGAATAAAGCTCGGCCAGATACTTTTTACAAAACTTAAAAATGTATTTTGGCACTCCTCGTTCTTTTCTAACTGAGCTAGTCTTAGTTCGAGTTTGAGGATCCTTTCGTCTTGTATTCTACCATCCATGTAGGGGTCCCTTAGCTAAAAATTATATGCGATTTGTGGGTTATTATAATATAGTTAACGACTATATCAAATTATTTATAATTGTTTGTGAAAAACTTAGCCCTTGCCTGCGTAGCCAAATGCCGTGGATCACGGGAAATTTTTTGTTAATCCCTTATTTTAAGCCATTTTTTAGCCTCTATTGTCTAGGGTACCTTGACCGCTGATCTTCGCCGTTGCCCCGCTGATCATTGTTTATTTTATCGCCCTGATGTCTTTTATTTTATCGCCCTGATGTCTTTTATTTTATCGCCCTGATGTCTTTTATTTTATCGCCCTGATGTCTTTTATTTTATCGCCCTGATGTCTCGCAGATCTCGCCAGCTGGTCGGCGGGGCTTGGATCTTTTACAGCTGATTAGCGGGGCTTAAAACGTAGGCTTTTGTCTGGTGCGTTTTGCTGTTTTCGCTTCAGCTCCCCCAGCTGGTGCCGTTGCCCCGTTGATCTTGTGCAATGTTCCGGGCTTCATACGTTTTAAATCACGTCTCAGCGTCTACGGTCGGC
>LSRR01000013.1_pt1 | contig 29697 bp, 44 predicted proteins | sample 1162981 | NCBI WGS metagenome assembly LSRR01 (sample SAMN03256433, study PRJNA305521) | marine metagenome | biome: Estuarine; feature: Estuary; material: Brackish water; isolation source: iron chloride precipitation of viral particles from surface water samples | place: USA: Chesapeake Bay ... | reverse complement strand
ACCGAGGTGTGTCTGACACCGGCGTGACAACCGGCACTCCTTTGACCGTTCCGACAACGGGCATTGAAACGCTGCTGCCTCCGCTCGCCGAACCTGTCTACCAAGGACCGACGTTCACGGGCCCCGGCTACACGCAAGATGTCAGCCAGATGGATGTGGACGAGGACACCGGCTTTATCACCGATGACCGGGGCGTGGACTACACCGTCGCCACTCCGCTTGATACTTCGGTTGGTATCCAAACCCTGCTGCCGCCCCCGCCATCTACGATTATGGCGCCCCCGACGGGGGAGTTGACACAATCCCAGCTTGCCGCTCAGCAAGCGGGCATCGCTGAGCAACAGCGGGCCTATAACGAGATGCTTGAACGACTGCGCGCGGCAGAGGCTGCCCGTGCCGCAGAGGCTGCCCGTGCCCGGATTTTGCCAACAACACCAGCTCCTGTAGACTTCCTCCCTTCGCTTGATCTTCGGGACGAAAGCGGTTCGCTGCTGCCTCCGGCGCGCGATCGTTCTGGAACCGTGTCTATTGGTTACGACATTGGGCAGATCGATCCGGGTTTGGCTCGTGCTGCGGGCATCGAAGAAGGGCAGCCTGCTTTTGGGCAGACTACGGGACGCAGTACGATTGAAAGCCTGTACGGCCTTCAGGACATGGAAGACATCACCCCGTCGCTGGATAATCTGGCGGATCTGACGCTTGCCACGGGTCGGCTCGACCAGACCCAGCAGCTCTTGGCAGCCCGCCCCGATCTTGTGCTGCCTCCTCCGGCACCTCAGACTGTTGTTACCACCGGTCAGGTCCCGGTCGGCACTCCGGGAACTGCGCCGCAAGACGTTTACATGGCGAATGAGGTGCAGACTCTTATCGAGTCTTCCCCGCAAGCTCGGCAAGTTTATGACGCAATGGGTTTGACGCCGTTTGTGGCGGGCACCTACAGCATTGGGCTTCGTTCGGGCACGCAATCCACACCAACTCAAATTATCAACTACCGCGATCCTCAGGGCAATGTGTATTCACAAGCGGAGGCTTTGGACCGTCTTCAAGCCGCCGGAGCACAGACAACCACGCTTCCCGGCGGGTATACGACGATTGCGCCTCTGGATGTAACGACCCCGACCATTCCTGCGTTGGACCTTGGTCTTACTCCCGTAGACGTCGCTGTCCCGGTCACAATGGCCCCGGGAGGCGGGGGAGGCGGGGGAGGCGGGGGTGGAACTCGCGGCGGCGGCGCAGGTCGCGGCGGGGATCCCCGTGACTTTGGTTTCGTGGCGGAAGAGGCTGCGGCCTCAAGAGGGTCGCCTGCAGGCATTGAAGGCCTCCTTGAGCGGAGTCCGACGCTGGGACAGCCCGCGAGTACGACAGTGCCGCAAGCTTCCGACATCGTCATGCCCGGAGTGGAAACATCACCTACGGTGTCGCGTGAGCCGCCCCCGGAAATGGTCCCACCCGGCGGAGAAGAGGCTCCTTCAGTAGACATCACCATCGCCCCGCGCGACGAAGTTGGTGGGGAGCCTGAGGCTGCTGAAGAGGTCGAGATTCAGGTAGACACCGGCGAGGATGCTCGCATGGGCACGGAAGAAGACACTGGAACAGGCCGCGAAGAAGCTGGAGCACCGGGAGGTGCTGATGGCGACGGAGGAGCCGGCGAAGGTGTCGAGGTTGATTTTTGCGCAGGCGAGAAGAGGCACTGGCACTGGTGGTGAGGCGGCGGTGAGGCACCGGCGAAGGCACAGGAACAGCGCGGTGAAGGCGAAGGCACTGGAACGGGCACTGGCGGCGGCGAAGGCGCTGGCGAAGGAACGGGTGTTGGTGACGGCACCGGCGCTGGTGAAGGCGACGGTGAACCGTCCGGAGAAGAAGACACCGAAGTCGTCATTGACGAGGAGGAGGAGGAGGAGGAGGAACTTCCAGTCGAAGAGGAGGAAGAACCTGCCTTCGAGTGCCCACCCGGCTTCCGCCGAGTTCAAATGGCCAATGGCGGTTTTACCTGTGTGCCCGAGGTGGTTCGTCCCCGCGTTGGTCCGTATACTCAGACGGTTGACGTCAGCGGACTGGCTGGTCGCACCGTATTCCGCCCCGGCACTAGGAGCCGTTAATGAACCTGCAGGCTCTGCCTGAAGAAGCGCTCAAGGAGATCTTGGCGCTAACGGAGGCCAAGAAGCGGCTGGACTTGCGTGAGCAGGCCCAAGACCGCTTCATGCCTTTTGCTCACCATGTGTACGAGAACTTTATCGAGGGCCGGCACCACCGGATCATCGCTGAAAAGCTCGAGCGCGTTGCGCGCGGGGAGCTGAAGCGCCTGATCATCAACATGCCGCCTCGTCACTCCAAGTCGGAGTTCGCGTCATTCTTGATGCCTGCATGGTTCTTGGGCCGAAATCCAAAGCTCAAGATCATCCAAGCTACGCACAACACCGAACTTGCTGTCCGCTTTGGCCGCAAGGTCCGAGATCTAATCGACGACCCGGCCTATAAAGACATCTTTCCAAACACGATCCTGAAGGAAGACAACAAGGGTGCAGGCAAATGGGGGACTGATAAAGGTGGCGAATACTTTGCTGCTGGTGTGGGCGCTGCAGTTACAGGTCGTGGCGCGGACCTGTTTATCATTGACGACCCTCACTCGGAACAAGACGCGCTAAGCGAAACGGCGTTTGACCACGCTTACGAGTGGTACACATCTGGTCCCCGGCAGCGTCTGCAGCCCGGTGGCGCTATTATTGTCGTCATGACCCGCTGGGGTAAGAAGGACCTGACCGGTAGATTGTTGCAGGCTCAGACCAGTGACAGCATGGCTGACCAGTGGGAGGTCGTGGAGTTCCCCGCGATCATGCCCAGCGGCGACCCGCTTTGGCCGGAGTTCTGGGACAAAGACGCACTGCTCTCGATCAAAGCCTCGTTGCCTGTGCAGAAATGGTCGGCGCAGTGGCAGCAGCTGCCCACGGCTACAGAGTCCGCCATCGTCAAGCGCGAGTGGTGGAAGATGTGGGAGAAAGAAGACATCCCTCCGCTGAAGTATGTTCTGCAGTCCTACGACACCGCGTTCTCGAAGAAAGAGACGGCTGACTATTCGGCTATCACAACGTGGGGGATCTTCGAGCCGGAGGAAGGCGGACCAGACAACATCATCCTGCTGGATGCGCGGCGAGGCCGGTGGAACTTTCCGGAGCTTAAAGAGGTTGCCTACGAAGAGTGCGAGTACTGGGATCCGGATATGGTCATCGTCGAAAAGAAAGCCACGGGTGGACCGTTGATGGACGAGATGCGAGCACGGGGTATCCCGGTGCTAGGCTTCTCCCCCGGTAGACGCGCGGGCGGCGGTGGTGTAGATAAGACAACAAGAATGCATATGGTATCGCCGCTGTTTGAGGCAGGAGTTGTTTGGGCCCCGGCCGACAAGAAGTTCTCCGACGAGGTCATTGAAGAGGTGGCTTCGTTTCCGAATGGTGAACATGACGACTTCTGTGATAGCATGACGCTGGCCCTTATGCGTTTTCGGCAGGGCGGCCTGATCGCCCTTGAGGGCGAAGATGACGGGGAAGAGTATTATCCTCGTAAACGGGAGTACTACTGATGGCTATGCCACCCCGCCCCATGGGCTCACTTGTGGATTCAGCGATGGCCCCTGCGGGGGCTGCCATGGATGCGTCCGCGGTTGACGTTGCTGTGATGGCTCCAGAAAACTTCGAGGGCGGTGCCTCCGTCACAGACGACGGGCAGGGCGGTGCGATCGTTCAGGCTCTGGCTGCAGCCATGGAGCAGATGTCTACGGAAGAGCTGATCCCGCACGACGCCAACCTCGCGGAGTTCTTGGACGAGGGCTACCTCGGCGAAATCTCAAACGAGTTGCAAGGTGCGTATGAGGACGACTTGTCTTCCCGGTCCGAGTGGGAAGAAGGGTACACCAAGGGCCTAGATCAGCTGGGCGTGAGGTACGAAGAACGGAGCCAGCCTTTCGAGGGCGCTTCCGGCGTCACGCACCCGCTGATTGCGGAGAGCGTGACCCAGTTCCAAGCACAGGCGTACAAGGAGCTGCTGCCTGCCGGCGGCCCGGTCCAGACGCAAGTTATGGGCGTACAGGACCAAGCGCGCGAGGAGCAAGCTTCGCGGGTCAAGCACTTCATGAACTACCAGATCACCGAGGTGATGGAAGAATATGATCCGGATATGGATCAGCTCTTGTTCTATCTCCCGCTGTCTGGCTCGACTTTCAAGAAGGTTTATTTTGACGAGGCCCGCCAGCGCGCGGTTGCTAAGTTCGTTCCGGCGCAGGACTTGGTTGTGCCGTACTCGGCCACTGACCTACAGACCGCGCCGCGCGTAACGCATGTGCTGCGGATGGATGCCAATGAGATCCGCAAGCTGCAGGTTGCCGGGTTCTACCGCGACGTTGAACTCTCAAAATACGAGGGTGATTCCGACACTGTTCGCGAAAAGGTGGACGAGATCCAAGGTACGAGCAAATCGTACACAGATGACGTGTTTACCCTGCTTGAGATGCATGTCGATTTGGACCTCGAGGGCTTTGAGGACATGTCGCCGGAAGGCGAGCCGACGGGCATCCAGCTTCCCTACATTGTGACGATCGACGAGGGCTCCGGTCAGGTGCTGTCGATCCGTCGCAACTACGACGAGGGCTCTGATCTGGCGCGCAAGCGGCAGTACTTTGTCCACTACAAGTTCATGCCGGGTCTAGGCTTCTACGGGTTTGGCCTGATCCACATGATTGGGGGCCTTGGCCGCGCGGCGACCAGCATCCTGCGTCAGCTTATTGATGCCGGGACGTTGGCTAACTTGCCCGCAGGCTTCAAGGCCCGTGGTGTGCGCGTTCGTAATAACGACGAACCGCTGCAACCGGGCGAGTGGCGGGACATTGACACTCCGGGCGGCAGCATCAGGGATTCGATTATCCCGTTGCCGTACAAGGAACCTTCGGCAACTTTGGCCCAGTTGCTCGGAGCACTGATTGACGGCGGCCGCCGGTTTGTGTCGCTGGCTGACCAGCAGACCAGCAACATGAACCAAGAGGCTCCGGTCGGCACGACTGTTGCGCTGCTTGAGCGCGGCATGAAGGTCATGTCGGCGATCCACAAGCGCTTGCACTACGCGCAGAAGATCGAGTTCCGGATCTTGGCCCGCATCTTCCGGGACAATCTGCCTCCGGAATACCCGTATGATGTTGCTGGCGCCGAGCGCACGATTAAGGCGCAAGACTTTGACGAGCGTGTGGATGTCGTTCCGGTATCGGATCCAAACATCTTCTCGATGGCTCAGCGTGTTACTCTGGCGCAGACGCAGTTGCAGTTGGCACAGTCCAACCCGCAGATGCACAATCTGCATGCAGCGTATCGCCGGATGTATCAGGCACTCGAAGTCCAGAACATCGAGGAAATCCTGCCGCCGCAGCCGCAGCCGGAGCCGCTCGATCCAGCTGTCGAGAACGCTCGCGCGTTGATGGGTGAGATCCTGAACACATTCCCGGATCAGGACCATGACATCCACATCCAGATCCACATGATGTTTATGAAGACTCCGCTGGTGATGACGTCACCGCAGGTCATGGGTACGTTCTACGCACACATCATGGAGCACGTCTCGCAGAAGGCGCGGCAGATGGTGATGCAGGAGATCCAAGGTCTGATCAGTCAGGTCCAAATGCTGGCGCAAACCGGAGCTATCGATCCGGTGGCCGCGCAGCAGCAGGTCATGCAGGTTCAGCAGCAAATGCAGAACCCAGCGGAGATCGAGAAGCTGGTGTCGATGCAGCAGATGCAGTTGATGCAGCAGGTCATCGCCGAGCTGGTGCCCACGGGCCAAGATCCGATGGCCGATCCTCTCGTGCAGATCCGCATGCAGGAGCTGGCCATCAAGCAGGGTGAACTGCAGCGTAAGTCCACCGAGGACCAAGCGCAGATCGCCATGGAAGCAGCGAAGATGCAGCAACGCGCTGCTACTGACGCCGCCCGGATCGAGAGCCAAGAAGACATCGCCGAGGAGCGCGCAGCCGTTAACCGGGAGCGCATCGAAGCGCAACGCGAGAACGCAATGATGAGGAATCGAAATGCCCCTCAAGGAAGGTAAGTCGCAGGATGTCATCAGCAGCAACATCCGCACTGAGATGGCTGCCGGCAAGCCGCGCGATCAGGCCGTAGCTATCGCCCTGTCCAAGGCCGGCAAGAAAAAGAAAATGGCGCAGGGTGGGGTGGTTCAGTCCCGCTTTAGCTCTTCGCCACGAGCCAATGTATTCAAAGGAGTTTTCTAATGCGCAATATCAATGAGATCATCGTACACTGCACTGCAACGCGACCCGATTGGTGGTCGGACCGCTCGACTGAGGAGAAGGCGCGGGAGGTCCGTCAATGGCATCTTGACCGTGGTTGGAAAGATATCGGCTACCACTGGCTGATCGACCGCGATGGCACTGTCGTAAAAGGTCGCGATGAAAGCGTAGTTGGGGCGCATGTGAAAGATCACAACGCCAACAGCATCGGGGTCAGCCTGTTTGGCGGCCACGGCGGCAGCAATGACGACAAGTTTCAGGACAACTTCACGCCTGAGCAAGATGCATCGCTGCGCCAGTTGATCCGCGACATCAAAGATCGTCACAACATCACCAAGATCAGCGGCCACAACGAATACGCCAACAAGGCTTGCCCGTGCTTCCGCGTTACCAACTGGCTGAACAATCGCCCGACCCCCGCGCCGCGCACTTCGGCCGCTCAGTCCACCACGGTGCAGGCGTCTGCCATACAGATCGCCTCCGGTGCAGGTGCTGCTGTCAGTTCCGTCGCTATGCTTGAGGGCACAACGCAGCTTATTGCTATAGCTTTCGGCGGGGTTGTCGTCCTGATGGGCCTCTGGATTATGCGCGAGCGCCTGAAGAAATGGGCTGACGGACTCCATTGATGCTTGGTGCCCGTATTCAACTCTACCTGTTCATCGGCGCCGCGTTCATTCTCGGCGTCGTTGGCATCTACGCCAGTGGCGTACAGCGTGGGATCGATCGCACCAAACGCAAAATCGACGAGCGCCGGCTCGAGAACTTCCGCACCGCCATGGAGGTCGAGGAAGAAATCGAGATCTTAAACGACACCCATCTGGCTACTCGTGCGAAAGAGTGGGTAAGAAACAAAGATGAGACCGACCTATGAGACTGCCGCGGATCGCTCCAACGAGCGGGACGCCATAGACATCGTCTGCAAGGCGTGGCGCTGCCGTGCAGCGAAGCTGCCCCGCCACCACAGCGCAGACTTCGTTCTCCTCGGAAAGGACGACTCGATCAAGGGCTGGGTCGAGATCAAGACGCGCAGCTTTCTGAAGGGCACATTCCCCACCTACATGATCTCCGTCCAGAAGATCGCCGACCTGACCACCTTGGCTGCTGTGTCCGGTGTCTCGGCCGTTCTTGTGGTGGCTCTGAAAGATGCCGTCCTCTACCACCGCATTGCCCCGCCTTACCCGCTTGCGATGGGCGGCCGCAAAGACAGGGGCGATCCGCTCGATCAAGAGCCTGTCTTCCACATCCCATTCTCCAGCTTCGAGGAGCTGCCTCATGAAGATACTATTCATTAGTACTGCTCTCTTAGCCTTGGCTGGATGCGCGCGTCTGACGACTGACAGCTACTGCGATATTGCATCGCCGCTATACTTCGACACCGACGAAACCGTCTCGTGGTTGTTGCGAAATGATCGTACACTGTTGGTGGACATCATCGTGCACAACGAGACAAACAAACGGATATGCGGTACGTTACGAGACTAAGTCGGTTCGTTCATGACATGATCTTTGAGGACACGTCCGAGTCCTTATGTTCTCGTGCGTGGCGGCTGCAGGACCAAAGCCGTTTCTGGAAGATCTGGACATACATCTTTGGCCGACTGCACTGTTATCACTCTTACACTCGTTACTGGTTTTAACGATCTTCTTGCTGTACATTTGCACAAAAGGAGAACCGCCATGCCTAATAGATCTATGCGTCCCCGCATGCGTCCGGAAGCGGACGAGAGCACAACCAAGGCTCTGACCGGAGAGTTGATCCGTCCCCGCATGCGTCCGCGCGACAAAGCGGAAGAGTTTGAGGCCGGCCGTGCGATTGAGCGCGGCAACCGCGCTTCGCAGCGTGAGGCTCAGATGTTTGCCAAGGGCGGCAAGGTCAACGGCTTTCCCGACCTAAACAAAGATGGCAAGGTCACCAAGGCCGATGTTCTGAAGGGCCGCGGTGTAGAGGGTTTCGCCGCTGGTGGCATGGTCCGCGGTTGCGGCATGGCCCAGACGAGCGGCAAAGGCTTTCGCGGAGAGTTCTGATGGCGACGATCGTAATCAGCCTGCTGCCTGACGGCGCCATCCCCGTCGATGAGTACGAAGAGACGGAAGAGGGCAACAGCTGTCCGCTGCCCACGCAGGACGAAGAGCTGAACGCAGAGAACCGTCAGGTTGCGGTGGACGAGGCGAACTACCGAGAGCCGAACACCGGCGCGGCTTTTCGCATGGATCAGGTCTGTGGTAACTGCGCGGCGTACAATCAAACCGAGGACATTCTTGAGTGTCTCGGTCTGGACGACGACATGGAAAGTCCCCCATTGGGCTACTGCCAGATCTTCAAGTTTGTGTGCGAAGCTGAAAACACCTGCGATTCATGGGCCGAGGGCGGCCCGATGGTTTCCGAGACACAGGAAAAGTATCGGGACAACTTTTGATGGATGTTGTTGACTTTGCCCGGGTCGTATACAAAAGATTGCGAGAGCGCGAGCAAGATATCGCAGACGCTCTCGCAAGTGGTGCTGCCAAAGACTGGGAGCAGTACCAATCCTTGGTAGGTGAGATACGGGGCCTCACTTACGCGCGGGAAGAATTTAGAGCCCTGCTGGAGAAAAACGCAGACGATGTCGAAGACATTATATCTTCCTGAACATCTCGCGCAGAAAATCAAAAAGGATCGGCAGGGGTCAGACGCCCCTAGCAGTTCTTTGGATAGCGCGTATGTGGAGCCCAAGGATCGGGTCCTAGATCCCTCTCTCATCGAAAAACCTCTGCTCGACCGTCTCCCGCAGCCCACCGGCTGGCGGGTTTTGGTTATGCCGTACCAAGGACGCGCGACGACTACGGGCGGCCTGCACATTCCGGACGAAGTTCGCGAACGCGAATCCGTGGCGACAACTGTTGCCTATGTACTCCGGGTTGGGCCGCTGGCCTACAAAGACCCCAACAAGTTTGGCCCTGACTGCGCGCCTTGGTGTGCCGAAGGACAGTGGGTCTGCATCGGCCGGTACTCTGGATCCCGCTTCAAGATCGACGGTGGCGAAGTCCGCATCATCAATGATGATGAGGTCATTGCTACGATCGTGGAGCCTGATGACGTCAAGCAGGTTTGAGGACACAGATATGACCGAAGAGCAGCAAGATAACGAACGCGAAATCGAGGCCACAGAGTCCGAAACGGAAGAGCGGCTTGCACCGCAAACCGCGGAACCTGAGGCCGGTGGTTCAGAGGACGAGCTGGGTGAGTACAGCAAGAACGTCCAGAGCCGTATCAAGCGCCTGACTGAGAAGTATCGCAAGGAGGAGCGCGACCGCGAAGAAGCTGTCCGTTTGTCCCAGCAGCTTCTTGAGGAGAATAAGAAGTTGAAGAGCCGCATGCAGCAGCTCGACACCGGATATCTCTCCGAATACGGCACCCGTTTGCAGACGCAGACTGATGCCGCAAAGCGCGCATACAAAGAAGCATATGAGGCCGGTGACCCCGACCGCATGGCTGAAGCCCAGATGGCGATGTCAAATCTGGCAATTGAGCAGCAGCGTTACAACAACGCAAAGGCTCGGGCCGATCAGGATCAACGCCTGCAAACAGAGCGCGCACAGGCGCCTCAGGCGTCGGCTGCTCCGGCTCCTGTTGCCCAGCAGCAACAACCTCAACCCGACCCCAAAGCTAAGGGCTGGGCAGAGAAGAATACATGGTTTGGCGAAGACCGCGTCATGACGACAGCAGCCTTTGCCATCCATCAAGGACTCATCGAAGATGAGGGGTTTGACCCAAATAGCGATGAGTATTATACTGAACTTGACAAAAGAATGCGTCGGGAGTTCCCGCACAAGTTCCAGAGTCAAAAATCGGGTGGTGGAACGCAGGTCGCCTCTGCTGGTTCTTCCGCATCCCGCAGTACTAAACAGGGGCGCAGGACCGTGAAGCTCACGCCGTCGCAGGTCGCCATTGCGAAAAAGCTGAACGTTCCTCTCGAGGAATACGCCAAGTACGTAAAGGATTGACCCATGACTGATCGAGCACCTCGCGAAACACAAACGCGTGAAAAAGAAGCGCGCCGTAAACCTTGGGCACCGCCCAGCCGTCTTGACGCACCAAAGCCCCCAGCGGGGTATGTGCACCGGTGGATTCGAGTCGCTATGCGTGGCGAAGAGGATAAGACCAATGTCTTCTCCAAGCTGCGTGAAGGATGGGAACCCGTCCGCGCCGACGAGTATCCGGATTACCAAGCCCCCGTTATCGACGAGGGAAAGTATGCCGGTGTCATCGGACAAGGTGGTTTGATGCTGTGCCGCATCCCTGTCGAAACTGCTCAAGAAAGATCCGCGTACTACGGGCTCCGGACCCGCGAACAGATGCAGGCTGTCGATCAGGACTTGATGAAGGACCAACATCCTTCGATGCCGATTTCCGCTAATCGGCAAAGTCGTGTATCCTTCGGAGGCCGCGCTCGCGACTCCGAATAACCGCAACCAAAGGAGCTGACCAATGGCCAATACAAATGGCGCATTCGGCCTTCGTCCCATCGCGAAGATGGGTCAGAATGCCAACAGCACCGGTGCATCCGAGTACCGTATTGCCGCAGGCAACACGAACGCGATCTATCAGGGCTCACCCGTAAAACCCCTCTCGACCGGCTTTATCGACATCGTCGGTTCGGCTGAGGGCGGCACGGTTGGTCTTCTGGGCGTGTTCTGGGGCTGCGAATACGTTTCCTCGACCACCGGTAAAAAAGTGTTCTCGAATCAGTGGCCCGGTTCGGGTGCAGACACGAACCATCCTGTGAAGGCATTCGTCTACGACGATCCCTCACAGCTGTTCGTGATTGCAACCTCGAACGTGGTCGCAGCAGCGGACACTGAAGCAGAGGTTCGTGCCGCTGTGTTTGCAAACGCAAATTTTGCGTTGGCAACCTCGGGCGTCGCTGCCACCGGTATCTCGTCGGCTACGCTCGACCTGAATACCATCGCCACCACTAACACGCTGAACCTGCGTATCATGGGTATCCAAGAGGATCCCGAGAACGCCGACTTCACTGTTGCTGGTATCCCCGTCATCGTTCGCCTGAACAACCACTTCAATTCGCCGAACGGCGCAATTGCTGGTGGCACTGTTTCGACGACCGGCGTCTAAGGAGGGCTGAAACATGGCTATCTCTCGCGCACAACTAGCGAAAGAACTGGAGCCGGGTCTTAACGCCCTCTTCGGTATGGAGTATGCTCGTTACGAAAACCAGCATGCTGAAATCTACACCACCGAGTCCTCGGATCGTGCATTCGAGGAAGAGGTTATGCTGTCGGGCTTCGGCGCGGCACCGACCAAGTCGGAAGGTTCCGCCGTCAACTTCGACGACGCGAACGAAGCATACACCGCTCGGTACAACCACGAGACCATTGCGCTTGCCTTCTCGATCACCGAGGAAGCAATCGAGGACAACCTGTACGACCGCCTCGGCAGCCGTTACACCCGTGCCCTCGCCCGCTCGATGGCTCACACCAAGCAGGTCAAAGCTGCTGCCGTTCTGAACAACGCGTTCACCGGCGGTGCAACGGCCGGCGGCGACGGTGTCGCACTCTGCGCCACCAACCACCCGCTGACCAGCGGCGGTACGTTTGCTAACAAGCCGACGACCGATGCTGACCTGAACGAAACCTCGCTCGAAGATGCTCTCATCTCGATCGCAGGCTTCGTGGACGAGCGTGGCCTGAAGGTCGCCCTCCGTGGGATGAAGCTCATCGTTCCGCGCCAGCTGCAGTTTGTGGCTGAGCGTCTGATGGTCTCCAACCTGCGCGTTGGCACTGCAGACAACGACGTCAACGCTATCCGCTCGATGGGCATGCTCCCCGAGGGTTACACGGTCAACGACTTCCTGACCGACCCCGACGCATTCTTCATCAAAACGGACGCGCCCCGCGGTTTCCTCCACTTCGAGCGCACCCCGCTCTCGACGAACATGGAAGCCGACTTCGACACGGGCAACATGCGCTTCAAGGCGCGTGAGCGTTACAGCTTCGGTTTCTCCGACGCTCGTTGCGTGTTCGGTACTTCGGGCGCAGGCGCCTGATATTTACCGGAAGTTTGGACTGGGGCGGTCTTCGGATCGCCCCTTTCTTTTTGCGCATAGCTCCTGTATTCTTTTGGCATCCCTGACAGCTGCACGAAGCGGCTGACATTTGCCACGACAGGAGATCCTCATGGCTAACACGACTTTCTCGGGACCGGTACGTTCCGAAAACGGTTTTAAAACCATCGTTAAAAACGAGACCACCGGTGCGATCACCGAGATCGCAACGCTGGGTACGGCGCCTGTTGCGCTTGCTGACGGAAACGTCACGCTGACCAATGCTACGCACAGCGGCCGCGCCCTGATCGTCCCCAACGGAACGCAGGACAACACCTACACGCTGCCTGCTCCGGTGGCCGGCTCGTACTTCACCTTTGTCTATGGTGGCGGTGCAGCAGACGCGACCGACTTTATCATCAACACCGGCTCGGACACCAACTTCTTCATTGGCGGCGTGACCTTCCATGACACCGATGACGGCGCGGTTTCGGTTGTCTTCTCGAACGGTAGTTCAAACTCCAAGCTGCAGGTCAATGTGCCGGCTGCCGCTCAGATCCACGTTATGGGTCTGGACAGCACCAACTGGCAGATCTGGGGAACCGCTGTCGGCGCAACCGCTCCGGCCTTCGCCGATCAGTAATAGGAGGTCGGCATGGCCGGATCTGATGTAAAGGCCAAATATATTGCGGCCGACACTACTGCCGCCGATGCCGACGGGGTCTGCCAGTCGCAGACCCCGCGGCTGGTGGTGAGCAAAACCTGACCATCAACGGGGCATTGTCCTCGGGCGGCGTAGCGACGTTTGTCGCTGCCCGCTTGATTACGATTGCCTCGGCTTCGGACGACAGTGGGCGCACGTTCACGATCACTGGAACCGATGTGAACGGTAATGCGCAGACGGAAACGATCGCTGGTCCGGCCACCACGGTGACCGGGACGCTGTACTTCCGCACTGTCACGCAGGTGACGGTGGATGATAACACCGCCGGTGCTATCACTGTCGGCATGGCCAACGACGCCATCGATGTGATCTACGCAGGTCGCGCGCGTTTGCGCGGGATCTATATGATTCACTCCGGCACGGCTGGCTTGCTGTCGTTCCGCGATGGTAGCGCCACTGGCACGGCCCACCTGCAACTGGCGACAGTTGCATCGGCTGGTAGCGACCGCGACATCATCATTCCTGATGAGGGGATCATGTATGACAGCGGGGTCTACCTTCCGTACACGGCTGGGACGACTGTGTTCTCCAGCTTCACCGCTATGTACAACTGAGGTGAGGCATGCCGGTCTACGACATCAGATCGATATCGCAGGTCGGTACAACGGAGCCGTTTGAGCTTCAGGTGGCCCGGGGTCAAATCCCGGGCCACCTCTTTCGGCATCGCATGGGTCGAGTTCCGGCGATGTCGGTCAACACAACAGGCACCGTGTGGGACGTTGACGACACGATTTACCCTTGGAGTGCTTGGGACACCGCTGGCACTGTGACGGTAAGCCGTGCGGATGCAGGTGACGCGAACAAGAATGTTATCCTTACTGGGTTGGATGCTGACTATAACCCTGTCAGCACGACGATCACCCTAACCAACCCTACCGGCAACACTTCCTCGACCGTGTTCAAGCGCCTCGACTTGGTGCGAATGAACGGTACTTCTGTGAATGTTGGTCAGATCAACGTGCTTAAGGGTGCGACCACCGTGGGCCGCATTCTTGCTGGCATCGGCCAGTCGCTCAAAGGTACTTACACAGTCCCGGCCGGGTACACTGCGTATCTCACACAAGGCACGATGACTATTCAGAACGGTGCCGACGGCAGCGGGTTCTTCTACTACCGTCTTTTTGGCGAACGGTTTCTAATCGGCCATACGTTTGAGGTGGCCAGCTCGCAGTACTATTACCCGTTTTCTGTTCCATTTGCGCTTCCTGAAAAGACCGACATTGATGTCCGTGTTGCGGTGCGCTCGAACAATGCGCGCGCTACTGCCGCGTATGACATGTACCTCGTCAAAAACGGAGGTCCGCTCTGATGGCTAAGTCCCCCGCATGGCAGCGCAAAGAGGGTAAAAACCCGAAAGGCGGCCTCAACGCCAAGGGCCGAGCTTCGGCTAAACGCGAAGGCATGAACCTCAAGCCTCCTGCGCCGAACCCAAAAACTAAAAAAGATGCGTCTCGCCGCAAGAGCTTCTGTGCCCGGATGGAAGGGATGAAGAAGAAGCTCACCAGCGAGAAAACCAAACGCGATCCGAACAGCCGGATCAATAAATCACTGCGAGCGTGGAATTGCTGACATGGGAAATGTGAACATGACCCCCGAAGAATTTGAGGCCATGCTCGACCGGGCAGCCAAAAAAGGCGCGCGCGCCGCGCTTGAAGAACTGGGACTCCACGACCAGAATGCGGAGAGGGATCTCGAGGAGATCCGCAATCTGCTGACTTCGTGGCGCGACACGAAAAAGGCGATCTGGTCTACCGTCGTCAAGGTCGTGACCGTCGCTGTTCTAACATTCATCGCCGGCGCAGTTGGCTTTTACGTCAAGAACAACGTGGGACAGTGAAAATGAACCGTGCTAATATGGCCAAGCAGATAACGGAGGTTCCGATGGCTGGATGCAAACCCAAGGGTATGAAGATGGGCGGCAAAGTTATGGCCGGCTACAAAAAAGGTGGTAAGGTCAAGATGGCCAAGGGCGGCAGCGTCGATCAGTCGATGTGCAGCCCCCGCAAGCAAATGGCGATGGGAAAGATGAAGTAATGGCCAAAGACGCTTGCTACAAAAAGGTTAAGGCCCGGTACAAGGTCTTCCCCTCTGCGTATGCAAGCGGGGCCATTGCCAAGTGTCGCAAGGTTGGCGCTGCCAACTGGGGCAATAAGACCCAGAAGAAAGCCAAGGGTGGGCTCGTTAAAGCGAGGACGTTCTAATGGCTGTGCGCAAAACCGAGAAGGGTGCCGCTCTTAAGCGTTGGTTCAAGGAAGACTGGAAGGATGTCCGCACGGGCAAGCCTTGCGGTCGCCAAGAAGGCGAGAAGCGCGGTACACCTTACTGCCGGCCGACAAAACGTGTAAGCTCTAAGACGCCAAAGACTGCGGGCGAGATGTCGTCTTCGGAAAAGCGGCAGAAAGTCTCGGAGAAAAAACGCCTTGGCCAACCTGCTGGCAAACCGCGCCGTGTGTCTCCGGCTAAGAGGAACAAGTCATGACCACGTCTGGCACCAGAACATTCAACCTCGATGTCGCTGAAGTCATCGAGGAAGCGTATGAGCGCTGCGGCTTAGAAGTCCGCACGGGCTACGATGCCAAGACGGCTCGTAGGTCGCTCAACTTGATGTTCGCTGATTGGGCCAACCGCGGCCTAAACCTTTGGACCGTGGCCCAAGGGACGACCACTCTTACGCAAGGCACATCGACCTACACGCTAGGCGCGGATGTTGTGGACATCCTCGAGATGGTGCTGCGTCGTAGTGGTACGGATTACGAGGTCGAGCGGATCAGTCGCGGAGACTATCTGACGTTCCCGAACAAGACCGATCAGGGCCGCCCGTCGCAGTTCTATTTTGATCGCCAGATTCAGCCGGTGATCACCCTTTGGCAAACGCCTGAGAACTCGACCGACCAGCTGATCTACTACTACGTCCAGCGTATCGAGGATGCAGGCAGCTTGGTCAACACGACCGACATGCCGTTTCGCTTCCTGCCTTGCATGGTTGCCGGCTTGGCCTACTATTTGGCCATGAAACGGGCGCCGGAACGGTTGCAGATCCTCAAGGCGGTGTACGAAGAAGAGTTCCAGCGCGCGGCTGAAGAGGACGAGGACCGAGTTTCGCTCAAGCTGCAGCCCAGCGCCCGGTACATGAGGACCTAATGGCTTTTGCTTCGGACAAAAACGCCTACGGCATTTCGGACCGCTCCGGGTTCCGCTACCGCCTGCGCGATATGCGCAAGGAGTGGACAGGCGCGCTTGTCGGTAGGGATGAGTTCGAGCCCAAGCATCCGCAGCTTTACCCGCCCAAGGTAGGCCCAGACCCGCAGGCTCTTCGCAACCCTCGCCCGGATCAGCCTGAGGCCTTGCAGGTCTATGTCGGTGTGCCGACAGTTGAAGCACCCAATCTCCAGCGGCCACGCATGGTCGGCGCTGTGGGCCAAGTTACGGTGGTGACGACATGAGCTTTACATACGCACAGCTGAAGCAGGCGATTCAGGATTACACGGAGAACGACGAGACGTCCTTCGTGAATAACTTGCCTCTGTTTATCCGCACCGCGGAAGAACGGATCCTGAAGAACGTCCAGCTAAGCCTGTTCCGCAAGAACGCGACTGCGTCCGCTACGATCAGCAATCCGTATCTTGCTGTACCCGGGGACTACTTGGCTCCGTTCTCGCTCAGCCTGCGCGGGGATAATGGCGACCGGTTCTTCCTTGAGTTCAAAGATCCGAGCTTCTTGCAGAGCTATACCCCGGACTCGACCACTATTGGGGCGCCTCGGTACTATGCGGTCTTCGACCTCGACAACTTCCTGCTGGCCCCGACGCCTGATGCTGCCTACACGGCCGAGCTTCACTACTTCTACCGCCCTGCCAGCCTGACCGCCGGTGCCGAGGGTGGCACGACATGGCTCAGTGAGAACGCCGAAATGGCGATGCTCTATGCGGCGCTGATCGAGGCCTACATCTACATGAAGGGCGAGCAGGACGTCATGGCGATGTACAACTCACGGTTCCAAGAGGCGCTGGTCGGCATTAAGATGCTGGGCGAGGCTAAGGAAACCACAGACGAATACCGCAAGGGCAAAGTCATTAGGGATAAGACGTGATGTTTGAGTTCAAGCTGAGCGTATCGAAGGATCAGCCGATCGTCGATGTACGCACGACGGACAAGCGCGGCTTTACGCCTGATGAGCTGGCGGAGCAGTGCGTAGCCAAAATCATCTCGGTCTCCGACACAGCTCACCCCGGGCTGCGGGATCAAGCTCGTGCTTTCTCGAAGCACATCGAAAAGGTTGTCGCGTTCTATTTGCGGCAGGCTATTCGCAGTGACCGCACAACTGTGTATAATGCGCTGACAGACGCGGGCCATCCCGAGCTGGCAGAACTTATAAGGAGACTCTGACATGGCCTTCACTGGCAACTTCATGTGCACGTCGTTCAAGCAGCAGCTGCTGACGGCTACGCACGACTTCACCAACACCACAGGCAGCACGTTTAAGCTGGCGCTGTACGACAACAATGCGTCGTTCACCGCAGCAACGACGGCCTACACTGCCACCAACGAGGTCGGCAACTCCGGCTCGTATGCGGCCGGCGGCGGCGCTCTGACTAACGTCACGCCCACGACCAGCAGCACGACGGCGTTCACCGACTTTGCCGATCTGACTTTCACTTCGGCCACCATTACGGCTCGCGGCGCGTTGATCTACAACGACACTGCTGCAGGTGACCCGGCTGTGGTTGTACTGGATTTTGGTTCGGACAAAGCCTCGACCGCGGGTGACTTCCAGATCGTGTTCCCCACTGCTGACGCAAGCAACGCCATCATCCGCATCGCATAAGAGGGCGCCGTGACGAATGTGACGGTCCCCCTTAGCGGCTGGGGCTTCGACCCTTGGGGCAGCGGAGCGTGGGGCGAGAGCCCTGCACTTCCGCTTGCGCAGGGGGGAGTTGGATCCGTCACTGTTGTGGCCAACGCTGCCGTTGCTGTCACTGGTGTTGAGGGCACAGGTGGCGTAGGCACTGCGGATGTCCGCATCATAGTCACTGTCCCGGTTACTGGTGTTGAAGGCAACGGACAGGTTGGTCAGGTCACGCTGATCACCGATCAGGTATTTGCCGTCACGGGCGTCGAAGGCACCGCAGCTGTTGGCGAAGTCACAGTTGTTGAGGGCACTGGTGTTTCGACTACGGTCACAGGTGTTGAGGCAACCGGCAGTGTTGGAACCGCGTCGGGTATCGGTAGCGCCGATGTCCCCGCAACGGGTCTTGAGGCGACTGGCGGCGTCGGCACTGTTACGATCATCGAAGGCGCCGGGATTGATGTCAACGTCACTGCCCCGGCTTTGGTGGGTGGCGTCGGCACGGCCGCCGTCATCGGTGACTCCACGCTCACGCTTACAGGCGTCGAGGGCACGGTTAATCCCGGCGAAGTCACGGTCACCACTTTCCAGCGGATCCCGGTCCAAGTTCCGAATATGTTTGCCACAGGGCAAGTCGGCACCCTTACGGTCAACGCCGATGCGGTCGTGGCCGTCACAGGCGTTGTCTCTAGCGCGTCTGTAGGTTCTGTGCTAGTTTATGGAAGAATTATCCCAGCACCGGGCACAGCTTGGTCTGCCGTAACCCCCAGTCCGGGAAGCTCGTGGTCGGAGGAAACGCCTTCCGCCGAGCAGACTTGGACAGAGATCGCAGCATAAAGGTACGACATGGCCACGTACACGACAAACGGCGGTATTACCAAAATCGCGACGGGTGACGAATCCGGTACGTGGGGTAATACGACCAACCTGAACTTTGACATCATCGACCGGATCACCAATGGCGTTGGCGCCATTACGCTTTCGGGAACGACCCACACGCTGACGACTTCGGACGGTTCGCTGTCTGACGGTCAGTACAAGGTCCTTGTACTCGGTGGCTCGCCCTCCGGCACCAACACCATCACTGTCGCCCCGAACGACGCGCAGAAGTTCTACATCGTCAAGAACAACTCTGGCGAGTCGGCGATCTTCACCCAAGGTTCTGGCGCCAACGTAACAGTGGCTGACGGCAACTCTGCCATCATCTACTGCGATGGCGCAGGAGCAGGGGCCGCGGTGGTAGACATTACGGCAACGATCCCCGCCGCTGGCGCGCTGCTTGCAGCAAACAACCTGTCGGATTTGGCGGATGCGGGAACAGCTCGCACCAACCTTGGCGTCGCTATTGGCACCAACGTTCTGGCCTACGACTCCAACTTGCAGTCTTTTGTCACAGCGTTTACGCTTCCGACTGTTGATGGTTCGAGCGGCGAGGCTCTTGTTACAAACGGCTCGGGCACTATTAGCTTTGGTAGCGCCGGCATTTCAACTGGTAAGGCCATCGCAATGGCCATCGTTTTCGGCTGAGGAGAAGATAGATGGCAGCCCCGAATATTGTTAACGTCACCACGATCACTGGCAAGTCTGCTGTGGTCAGCCTGACAACCACCAGCGCAACTGCGGTGGTGAGCAACGCTGCATCGAGCGGCAAGGTCTTCAAGATCAACTCGCTGGTTGTCTCAAACGTGGACGGCACCAACGCAGCCGACATCACGGTCAGCTACTACAGCGAAGATGATATCGGTGGCACGGCAACCGAGATCGTGAGCACGATCAGCGTTCCCGCTGATGCCACACTCGTCGTGATCGACAAGAACACTTCGATCTACCTCGAAGAAGATCGTTCGATTGGTGCCACCGCAGGTACTGCAAACGACCTCAAAGTGCTGGTTTCCTACGAAGAGATCAGCTGATAGGAGCCCGCTATGTCGAAACGTGTTGGCGGGTTCATCAATCAAGATGGCCTGAATGCTCCTGATGAACCGACGAGTGTAAGCGCTTCTGCGGGTGACACGGAGGCCACTGTCAGTTTCACGGCACCATCTAATGTGGGTGGCTCTGCCGTCACGGGCTACGTTGCCACGTCCAATGACGGCATCGGCGCTACGGGTTCTTCTTCGCCAATTACGGTCACTGGCTTGACCAACGACACCGCCTACACTTTCCGTGTCTGGGCGCTTAATGCGTTTGGGTATTCTGCGCCGAGTGGGGCGAGCGGGAGTGTGACGCCTGCTTTTATTCCAACTGCTTGGTTTGCGGGCGGTGGATCTAACGTCATAGACTTCGTTGCGATTGCCACAACCGGAAACGCAACGGATTGGGGGGATTTGCAGTCATCTGTCAGCAGCACAGCGGGTTGTTCCAGCCTTACTAGAGGCTTGGTGCAAAGAAACTACAGTGGCGACGTTGACTACATTACTTTTGCAACACAAGGCAATTCAGTTAGCTTTGGTAACTTGAGCAGTTCTAGGGATAGTACAGGTGCTTTGGCCAATTCCACTAGAGGCGTGTTCGCTGGTGGCGAAGGAAGTCAAGCGTTTAGCAACATAATGGATTATTTCACAATTGCCACCACTGGAAATGCCACAGATTTTGGTGATCTTTCCGTTGGTCGTCGCGACCCCTCTGGTTATGCCTCATCTACTCGTGGGTGTTTCAACATGGGGCAGATTTCACCCGGAGGCGTTTGGACAAACACCATAGACTATATTACTATTGCCACTACAGGAAACGCTTTAGATTTTGGGGACGCCACACAAAGTCTGGGTAATTCGGCGGGCTGTTCATCTAGCACTAGAGGCATCATAATGGGCGGAAACAACCCGTCTTCGTCAAATGTTATTCAATACGTCACCATTGCATCGACTGGGAACGCCCTTGATTTTGGCGATCTTACAGTTGCTGCAAGTGGTTGCGCTGGTGCCTCCTCTGAAACAAGGGGTCTTCGCGCAGGCGGTGAAAACGTAGGATCCACGAGCAACAGCAATGTTATAGATTATATTACCATTGCCTCAACAGGGAACGCTACAGATTTTGGCGATCTCACAACCTCAAGAACAGAGGTTGTTGGCCTCTCCAACGCCCACGGAGGACTCTCCTAATGCCCAATTATCAAGGTGTATGGAATCTGTCCGAGCAGTATCAGAACGCGGGGATTTGGCCGAGTCCTCCGCCCATTGGGTTGTTTGGCGGCAATTCCAGTGTCGATACTATTGACGCAGTACTCATAACCACGCAGGGAAATGCGACGGACTTTGGCGACATGACCACGCAAAGGCGCCTGTATGGAGCCGCGGGTTCCGCTACGCGCGCTGTTTTCGGGGGCGGCAGACAGGGTTCAACTGACTATCAGACGATAGACTATTTGCAGTATGCTTCTGGCGGCAGCACGGTGTCGTTTGGAAACCTGAGCTATCCCGGCAAGTTTACAATCGCAGCGGCATCTAACGACACCAGAGCTTTGTTTGGCGGTGGGTACAATGTAGATGCTAGTGGCGGTGTTTATAACCTGACGCAGTACATTACAATTGCTTCCACGGGTAGCGCTATTACGTTTGGAAACTTGACGTCCCAAAGATACTGGCCCGGAGCGCTTGCGTCCTCCACGCGCGCTGTTTTCGCTGGGGGTGACAGCAGCCCAGCGTCAAGATCAAACGTCATTGAATACTTCACGATCGCTTCAACGGGTAACGCCACCGACTTTGGAGACCTTGTTGAAGTTATCTACGGGCTTGCCGGGTGTTCCTCCGGGACAAGAGGTTTATTTTCCGGAGGACAGGCGACCGCAGGAGCGTCCAACGGTATTCAATTTATAACAATCGCTTCGACGGGCAACGCCACCGACTTTGGGGATATGTCGGCCACTGCAGGCAGCCCCGCTGCGATGTCCTCGTCAACTATTGGCCTGCTTAGTGGATTTGGCTCAAATGTTATAGACCGTGTGACAATAGCAACCACAGGCAACGCCACCGACTTTGGCGACCTGACCGTAGGCAAAAACGATATGGCGGGAACTTCATCCGCCCACGGAGGACTCGCATAATGTCCGACAAACGCTTCCCCGCGAACATCATCTCCTCGACTGCGATCGAGCCCACTGGCTCGTTTGAGGACTCCTCGGCCAGCGGTACGTGGTCCTTGCAGGAAGCGTTTACCTACGTGAAGGCCGGACTGTGGCCCACGGCAGGGAACCAAAAGCCGTTGATCGAAGACGTGTTCAGCACATACCTCTACACTGGCAACGACTCCACGCAGACGATCACCAACGGGATTGACCTTGCTAACGAAGGCGGGCTGGTTTGGATTAAGGGCAGAAGTTCAGCAAAAAACAATGCTCTCTATGATACAGAAAGAGGCGTAAACCAGTATCTTTACAGCAATAGCACACTAGCCTCAACTAGCGGAACCAATATGGTTACTGCTTTTAATTCTGATGGTTTTTCAATTGGCAGCAATGCGCTAGTAAATGAAGGGCCGATTACCTACGCCTCATGGACCTTCCGCAAGGCCCCCCGCTGGTTTGATTGCGTCACCTACAGCGGAACGGGAAGTGCGCAGGCGATTGCACATAATCTTGGTGTTGCACCGGGGTGCGTAATAGAAAATGCACCTCTGCCGCTAATGCGTGGACAGTTTATCATAGAGGAGTAAATGGTGGGTCTTCTCCAGAAGGATATGCTTTGAACCTTGGCGCTGATAGCCAACAAGACGCTGCTACTGCTTATTGGAATAGCACAGCGCCTACAGATACTCAATTTACTGTAGGAACTACCGCTAGAACTAACGACTCTGGTCAAACCTACGTGGTGTATGTCTTCGCCCACGATCCCCTCGGCCCGTCTGGTGATGGCTCTGATGGGTTGATTGCGTGTGGGTCGTTTGCCCTTAGTGGGGGCACCGCATCTGTAGATCTGGGTTGGGAGCCGCAATTTGTTTTGGTCAAGCAAACAGATGGGACGGGGAACTGGTTTATACATGATAATATGCGTGGTATGGCGCTAACGGCTGATGCTTCACTCTCTCCAAATACATCTGCTGCTGAAGCTACATATGTCACCGCAGTCATTCCAAACGCAACAGGTTTCGTTGCAGATGGTGGGTATTTCCCCCTGTCTGGCAACTACATCTACATCGCCATCCGCCGTGGCCCGATGCGTGCGCCGGAGAGTGGGACTGAGGTGTTTGCGCCTGTGTTTGGTGACGGCTCTGGGACGCCAAGCATCAAAACATCTTTCCCTGTTGATATGGGGATGGTCACTAATAGAGCAAGCGGAGGGGGGACACTTGTAGGTTCACGCATGACGGGTGCTGTGCAGTTAAACACCTCTAACACAAACGCAGAAAGTTCAAATTCGTTTTTTGAGTTTGATTTCCAGAACGGGTGGCACACTTGGACTGGGATAAATTCTGGTTACATAAACTGGAATTTCCGCCGTGCGCCCGGCTTCTTCGATGCGGTTGCTTACAGCGGGGACTCAGTAGCAGGTCGCACTGTGCCGCATAACTTGGGCGTTGCGCCTGAGATGATGATTGTGAAGTCACGCTCTGATGCGTATTTCTGGCCCGTTTGGACTTCCGCCCTCCCAATTACTCAAAGACTTCAACTTCAAGATGTCGATGCGGCGGGCACTCAAGACATGTTTAACACACTGCCGACAGATAGCGTCTTCTATTTGTCGAATTCACTAGCATCAAATAATTCTGGAAGCACCTACATCGCCTACCTCTTCGCCACCCTCCCCGGCGTGAGTAAGGTCGGCAGCTACACAGGTAATGGCACCAGCCAGACGATTGACTGCGGGTTTACGTCAGGCGCTAGGTTCATTCTCATCAAGCGCACTGACAGCACTGGTGATTGGTATGTCTGGGATAGCGCCCGTGGTATTGTTGCGGGTAACGATCCGCATCTGTCGCTGAATACGACTGCGGCTGAAGTCACGACCGACGATAGCGTGGACGCGGAAAGCTCGGGCTTTATCGTGAACCAAGCATTGGCTGGCTACCAAATGCTGAACGTCGATTACCGCCTCGTACATCTTTCTGGCGAATCGCAATAAGGAGAAACCACCCATGGTTTTGAATTCGTATCCGAGAAAACCGGGCAGGTGGTCCACCGAGAATCAGCTTCCGCCCAGATGCACAAAAAAGGGACGCGCCCTGTGTTGGGTAACCCGCTCACCCTTGAGCGGCTCAGACGAACTCGGCGCGGATCCCGTGTTTCGAGGGTCCAGCAGCAACGACCACTGGCCCCTATGAGTTCAGCTTCCGCTCCGGCGTTGAGCAAAACGAAGACGGGCAGTGGTTCACGGTGTATTCTGTTGGCCCGGTGTTTAATGAATACACCGATGAAGACGACGTTGTTCACACAAGTCGAGGCTCAGACTGCCGCATATCGGGCACGGATCGACGAGCAGACTGCGACCAGCGTTCGTAACACACGCAACAAGCTTCTGGCGGATACAGACTGGATCGTGATCATGCACACGGAAAAAGGGACTAACATCCCTGCCACGGTAGAGATTTACCGTCAGGCTCTGCGTGACATCACCGACCACGCCAATTTCCCGCACCTTGCAGAAGACGACTGGCCGACGAAACCGTAAGGTTCTATACTCCCATACACACGCTATTATGGGAGATAGATCGTGACCCAAGAAACGAAGACCACGGCACTTGTCGTGCAGGACATTGCTATTCAGCTTCCAATGGCGAAGCCGGAATACAAGTCGATGCTATCTAACATCCAAGAGAAAGCCCCTGCCATTGCGCAGGCGTCTAGCAACTTCTACAAGTCGCACTCTCAGATGATGAGCGTGACGCTGGACGTGACCGCCATCACGCCTGTTCGCTCGGTAAAGCACACGCTTGCCGAGATTGAAAAAACCAAGTCCGCTCTGCAAGAGGGCTACTTCCGCATGAAGAAAAACGATGTGAAGCTGAAGAAGCTGCAGCGTAAGTGGGAGAACGAGACAGACAATCTTGAGCGCGAGATGCTCGAGGTGAAGATTGAGGAGCTGCAGGCGCAGGCAGCCTCGTCTCGGGGCTACGTCGAAGGCGCAATCCGCAAGCTAAACTTCTTCACCAATCAGTACGACAACCTGATGAAGAAGATCGGCAAGGACGAGTTGACCGAAGCCGACTACGAACTCGAAGAAGTGAAGTACCATATCATGACCTGCATGAAGCAAGCGTTGAACGCGGCCCGCAGCCGCAATGGTATGATCGACGAGGGCAACCTGATTTACGTCTTTGATCTTGGTATCAACGCCGCTCAAGCGCAGGCCGAAGTGTTTGCTTACTTGCAGTGGGAGAACGAACTTATCAAGGACGGCAAAGCCCCAGAGCACCACCACACGGTAGCGTGGTTGGAAGCCTGTGCGGAGAAGTGGGCGCACTGTCCGAGTGCCTTTGCAGAGAGCCGTGGCTTTGCTATACTCGATGAAACGTCTTTGACGAACACCCCACAGCTAGAGGATCAATCGGATGGCTCATAAGGTAGTAAAGTATCGGCTTGAGGCTGATGGCACCATTCCAACTTGGCTGACTTTTGGTGTGCCGCAGTCAACTGGTGGGATGTATGCGGTCGCAGACCCTAACACTCCGTCTCCACAGGACTGGGTCATGATTGGTATTTCAGATGACGGTGCAGACATCTCTGGTGCGGTTGGCGAGATTGCATCCAAGGCCGACCTTGAGTCGTACCTTGCAGCAGAGGCGACAGCAAACGGCTGGACTGACCCAGACCCAACGGACCCTGATGCAACTGTCGCTTTCGACGCTGCCGCTCACGCACAACGTGTTTGGGATGACCTCGACGCTCTGAACGCGTAAGAGGGGAAGGCACATGCCGCTAACCAAACTTCAGTTCCGTCCCGGTGTAAACCGCGAGACCACTTCGTACACCAACGAAGGTGGCTGGTTCGATGTTGACAAGGTGCGTTTCCGGTTTGGATTTCCGGAAAAGATCGGTGGCTGGACCAAGTTTACGGGGGCCTCGTTCCTCGGTTCTTGCCGCGCGATGCACCCGTGGACGGACCTGAACAACAGCCGGTTCATCGGTCTTGGCACAAGCGTCAAGTACTACCTGAACCAAGACGGCGGTCTGTTCAACGACATCACCCCGATCCGAGATACGACAGCCGCTGGCGACGTAACCTTTGCCGCGGTAAACGGGTCCTCGACCATCACCGTTACCGACACCAGTCACGGCGCTGTGAGCGGCGACTTCGTGACCTTCAGCGGGGCTGCCGATCTGGGCGGCAACATCACGGCTGGTGTGCTTAATCAAGAGTACAACATCACCGGGATTATTGACGGCGACACCTACACGATCGAGGCGCGCACAGCGGGGACCACGATCCAAGACATTACGGTCAACGGTGCGCTGGTCCCTACTCCTGTTCTGGCTAACGCCTCGGACGTCGGCAATGGCGGTGCTTCCTGCATCGGCGCCTACCAGATCAGCATCGGTCTGGACACATCGACTTTCGGTGCCGGTTGGGGCGTAGGCTTCTGGGGCCGAGGACGTGGGGCTCGGCTGCTGCTACGCCGATAATCACCAGCACTCTGCGGCTGTGGAGCCACGACAACTTCGGCGAGGACCTTCTGATCAACCCGCGCAATGGCGGGATCTACTATTGGGATCGGACGTCTGGCCTATCAGCACGGGCCGTGGACCTCGGTTCTCTGTCCGGGGCCAACGCCACGCCAACCGTTGCCAAGCAAGTGCTTGTGTCGGATCGCGACCGGCACGTCATCGCTTTTGGTTGTGACCCAGAAGCAACGCCCGGGGTCCAAGATCCTCTGACCATCCGCTTCTCGTCGCAGGAAAGCCTGACCGACTGGGCGGCGACCGCGACCAACAGTGCGGGCGAGTTGCGCCTCGGTTCTGGGTCTGAGATCGTGGCCGCTGTCGAAACCCGTCAGCAGGTGCTGGTATTTACTGATGCGTCGCTCTACGCGATGCAGTACCTCGGACCTCCGTTCACCTTCGGGATCAACCTGATCTCGGAGAACATCACGACTATGAGTCCGCTGGCGACCGTCGCAGTCGAAGACAACGTCTTCTGGATGGGCCTCAAGGAGTTCTACGTTTACGGCGGTACGGTGCAGCGCTTGCCCTGCACGGTGCGTGACTATGTCTTCAGCGACTTCAACTTCAACCAGCGGGATAAGGTTGTAGCCTCGACCAACACCGCGTTCTCGGAGATCTGGTGGTTCTATCCGTCGGCTGACAGCGACGTAAACGACCGCTATGTCGTCTACAACTACATGGAACAGGCGTGGTACTACGGTACGCTTAACCGCACGTTCTGGATGGACCGCAGTATCTACGACAATCCGATCGCGGCTGGCACGGACAACTACCTGTACGAGCAGGAGACCGGGTTTGACGCAGACGGCAGCCCGCTCACAGCGTACATCGAGTCGAGCCAGATCGATCTAGGCGACGGAGAACAGTTCGCCTTTATCAGGCGGATGATCCCGGACATCACCTTCCGCAACTCTACAGCGCTGGCGCCCACGGTGCAGATGACGCTCAAGACCCGGAACTTCCCGGGCGGCAACTACCTGCAGTCAACCGACAAGGACATCGTCAAGACGGCGTCTGTGCCTGTGGAGCAATACACCGATCAGGTGCATGTCCGCCTGCGCGGGCGCAGCTTTGCCTTGCGGGTGGAATCGGACGAGTCCGGTGTGGGCTGGCGGCTGGGCTCTCCTCGAGTGGATGTGCGTCCTGACGGGAGACGCTAATGTCTCGCAACCTGATCCTTCCGTTCTTCGCGGTTCCTCCGGCTCAGTACGATCAACAGTACTTTGCCAACCTTACGCGCAGCTTTGCGACGTACATGGAGCAGCAGCAAAACCCGGGGTTTGAGCGGGCGACTAACATCACCTTGACCAACCTTCCGACCACGGATTTCGGGTTGGAACCGGGAACGTTGTTTCAGCAGGCTGGATTTGTTAAGGTAGCCCTTATAAACATGCCACATGTGGGCGGCGTCGGCGCCACCGCTGGGGTAGGAACCGTGACGGTGGTGACGACATGAGCGACGAGACTATTATAACGCTACCCAACGGCACACGCTGGAAACCAGCAACGAGTTCTGATATTGTGCACTGTGAAAGCTGCGGCAACGCGGTTGACACGCCAGAAGAGGTTCTCAGCTACCCCCATGGTATGTGCCCCGAATGCGGCAATGGATGGACAGGCAGCGAGCGGCGCAGCACGAGCATCACGGTTACAGCTCCCGCAGCAGTTAGAGGAATTGCGTAATGGGTCTTCTCTCAGCCCTTGGTGGTATGATCGGTTTGGCGGTCGGCGGGCCTTTTGGCGCGGCCCTCGGTTCTGGTATCGGCAGCTTAGCTGGCGGCGGTGACATCAAGGACGCTTTGACCAGCGGCCTGCTTGGCTTTGGCATCGGCTCCATTCCCGGCGCGCAAGGTTTTGCTCAAGGGGCTGCAGGTGCTGTAGGGCTTCAAGGGTTGGCTGGCGGCGCAGCAGGCGGAGCTAATCCTTTGGCAGGCCTTTTCGGCACTGGTGCCGGCGGCGCCGGTGCACAAGGTGCAGCTCGAGTTGTAGCGCAGGGCGCAACCCAAGGTGCAGCGCAGGGCGGCCTCGGTACTTTCCTCGGTAACATGGCACAAAGCCCGTTGGTCATGGCGTCCCTCTTGGAAGCAACGCAGCCGCGTGGTCCGATTATGTCGGAGCTCCAGCAGCGGCAGGTGGCGACGGGTGAGCGCTTGCCCGACTACCGCGGAACCGCTGCACCTGACTATCGTTACGGTGGCACACAACCGCGCATGCAGGGCTATGCCATGGGCGGCTATATCGAAGGCCCCGGCACCGGAACTAGCGATTCTATCCCGGCAAAGATCTACCAAAATGGCGGCCCTGTTCAGGAAGCTATGCTTTCGGACGGCGAGTTTGTCATGACGGCAGACGCGGTCCGAGGAGCGGGAGGCGGCGACCGCGCTAAAGGCGCGGCAAAGATGTACGAGATGATGAGCCGTCTCGAGCGGAGGGCGTAATGGCCGAGGCAGACCAGACTATTCTTCAGCAGTCGCAGCAGCTTCTGCCTGAATATCAAGAGCGGTTCCTCAAGGACCTGCTGGCCAACATCTACCAGACGGATCCCGAGACCGGGCAGGTCAGCGGGATCGCGGCCATGTCTCCGCTCTACGGCCAACCGATGCTCGACGAGCAGGGCAACCCCCTGTACCGCACCGAGACCGGTGAGCTGACTTCCGACCCAACGCAAGCGCAGATGGACCAGTTCGGGGTTCCGATTGAAGCTGTGCAGGGCGGCGTCCCTCGTCCGGATATCATCCGTTTTACTCCCGCACAGCAGCAGGCTCTCGAGCTTGGCGCGCAGGGGATTGGCCTCTACCAGCCGATGATGGAGCAGGCGGAGCAAACGCTTGGCACGGGCATTGGCGCGTTTCAACAGGGCATCAGCGGAATCGGCGGCACAACTGGCGCCTTTGATCCGCAGTCCTATCGCCAGTTCTACGATCCGTTTGTTGAGGATGTAATCCGGGCTACCGAGTCAGACATCCAGCGGCAGGCTGACATCGAACGCGGTCGCATCGGCGGCTCGGCTGTTCAGGCCGGCGCTTTTGGCGGATCCCGGCAAGCTGTGGCCGAACAGGAGTTGGCGCGCAATGCAGCGCAGCAGATGGCAGACACATCTGCCCGTCTTCGCTCGGCCGCCTTCACCGGTGCCCAGCAGCAAGCGCAGTCGGCCTTTGAGAATCAGATGGCTCGCGGTCAGACAGCAGGGCAGATCTTTGGTCAGCTTGG
>LSRR01000119.1_pt1 | contig 30340 bp, 39 predicted proteins | sample 1162981 | NCBI WGS metagenome assembly LSRR01 (sample SAMN03256433, study PRJNA305521) | marine metagenome | biome: Estuarine; feature: Estuary; material: Brackish water; isolation source: iron chloride precipitation of viral particles from surface water samples | place: USA: Chesapeake Bay ... | reverse complement strand
TTTTGATATAGAAAGCATCTGCATCAGTTAAATAATGGTTTACAACGTAACCCTCTGGAATTACTCCCATGTTTCTGATTGCGTTGATATCATTATCTGCTGTACCAGTTCTTAATGTAGATTCCATTAATCTGTTAGCAGTGAACTGAAGCTGTCGTGGTACGATTAACTTCATACCTTTGATAGCTGTTCTTAAGCCTCTTTCATCTCTGAAATCAGCGATATCAATTAATGCTTGCTCAAGTGATGTTTCGTTTAGGTCAGCATCTGTAGACAGTCTGTTTGCTAAGTAACCACCTGATTGAAGTGGGTGTTGTGTATTGATAAGTGATACACCGTCACCACCAGGGTTGCTACCTGCAGCGCCTGCTGCAGCGAAAGCGTTGTTAAGAACTGCAGCAGCCTTAACTTGCTTTGTGTTTGCCATTGAACGAGCAAGTGCTCTTGTATATCTAGCAGCAAGTCTGTCATAGAGGTTGTCCTCTACAGCTTCCTCAGTGATAGAGAATGCAAGTGCGATTGTTTCGTGTGTATAACGAGCTGTGAAAGTTTCGTTAGCTGTATCGAATGCAACACCTTCACCTTCTTGTTTGGTAGGTGCAGTTCCGAAACCTGCTAACATTACTTCTTCTTCAAATGCTCTGTCTGATGACTCAGCGTCGAAGATTTCAGCATGCTCATTATCATAACGTGCGTATTCCAAGCCGAACAGAGCGTTCAAACCTGGCTCTAACTCTTTAACGAGTTGACTTCTTGATATAGCCATAGTTTAACCTCCTATATGCCTGCGGTATTAGCACTGTAAAGGTGCTTATTCCATTTAACGACGATGTTTGCATTGTTTGCTGTCATGTCTGAATTCTCAGGATCTCCTGAAATTCCAACAATCTTAACAGCAGTATTAGCGCCAGTTGAGAAAGTCTCACTGTTTACTTCTGCTTTTGAAGTTCCACTGTGTGTAGAACCAGCAGTGTAAACTAAGTTAGCTGTTTCACCAACGTTAGCTAATGTCATTGCACCAGATACTTGAACTTCAAATAACTGGTTTGGATCGTCTTGTACGAATGCTTTGATAGTACCATCAGAGCTAGATGTATTTGCTGCGAAATAGTTAGACCAAATAGGTTTTTTAGTGTTTACGTCAACGTATTGACAACCGTTGAAAACACCTACTACTACGTCAGCAACACCATTAGCTACTTCAACAGTACCACCAGCTACCATCTCAACAGGATCTCCCTGAAAGATAGAGGTCGCATAACCGTTAGCGATGAGGTATTGAGTTTGGCCATTTGTTGATGGACCAGATCCCTGCATCCTTACAGCTCTGAAACCGAAAGGGGCGTCTTGATTTGCCATGTTAATACTCCTTTAAAAGTATGTGTTGTTATTAGTAAGTGTTACGTCTAGGTCAGAAAAAAAATTATTCACTTTTTTTCGAGCCACCGAACGTAACTCTAGTTTGTCGCTCGGGCTTACTAATTGGCATGGAAGGATGTTGCTCCTTTAGTAGATCGTTATCAACAGCATCCTGCTGATCGTGGGCGAGAGTAGTGTAATATTCATCTCTCTCTTTTGCGACCTCTAATGGCACCTTTGCCAATAATAATCCTCCTACCGATACAATACCTTTGTGCTTTCCTTCGGACTCACTAGGAAAATCAAAATCAGGATATTCGTCTGCTCGGACAAGTTCATAACCTTGTCTAATTCGACCAATAACATTTTTGTTATCTTCATATCCTCTTACTGATTCCCTAATCCATCTGAATTTATAACCCTCAGGTGGTGTCGGTGTATCAAGCGAGCTTGGTAGCTGCCAATGTTTTTTGCGTGCTTCTTTATCCCTTGTGGATGCAGATCTAGGTGTCTTATCTATAGTCATAATGTTACCTCCTCTGTAACTTTAGTTTTTCCGACGCATATTGCTCGTTGGAAAGACCAAGTCGTTTTGCGATAGCCGCTTCTGAACTTGACAACTTAACTACGTTGCGTCCTGTGCCTCTGTTTCGATGTGCGCTTGCAACAGTCTGGACGGGCTGTTGCCGTGCGGGTTCTTCGTTAGAAGAATTTTGTTCAAACTTATGAGGAAGATTTTCCCTCATACGTTTATCAATCTCACTATAATAGTAATCTGTGCGAGGATCAATACCCTGATTAACTAAATCTTCGTGAATTGCGTAAGCAACGTTGGTCATAACTTTATCTCGTCCAAACCAATCGTTTTTTTCTGCCCAAGATTCTGCTTTTGGATCTTTAACAGGAGATTGCTCTTGTCTTTGAGGTATTTCTATCTCTTTTTCCTGTTTAGGAGCCTTCGCTAAAGCCTCTTGTTGAGCTTTCATCTGCTCATATCGAGTTTGTTCTGCACCTAATCGTCCGATTTCTAGTTGTGCAGACGCAACGGCATCATAATCTTGATCTTCCATTGCCTTTTTTAGCTTTGCTTTTGCAGCTTCTAATGAACCAGTGACTCTGCCACCAAATTCACTCATATATCCTGTATTAAGTTGAGATAATTCTTGTTTAATTTTATCTCTTTCCGCCTTAATAGCTTGAGCAATTGCTATTGCTTCTTCTTCACGTCGTCTAGATTCACCAAGTTGATAAGCATATTCATCAAATCTTTTCTGAACAGACTTACTATAATTTTTTTTAGAATCTTCTTTTGATTCCTCTGCTACTTCTTCTTGTTTAGGCTCTTCAACAACAGGTTCTTCCTGGTCATTTGCCTCAACTTCAAAAGTTTTTTTCTTTTGAGGAATCTCAATTTCATTTTCTTCTGTTTCAGAAGGAATATCTTCTGATTCTACTTCTACAGAATACTCTTGCATTTTTTTATTGCCTGATTGCGCTTGCAGTTCAGCCACTTGTCTATCTACTTCGTTCATGTGTATACTCCTAAAATATCTTCAGGGCTATTTACTGTCCCTAAAATTTCATCATCATTTAAAATTCTGAGTTCGCCTCCCTCGATTTTGATTCGAGATCCAGCATATCGTGCGATGATTACCCAATCGCCTTTTTTACACCAAGGTCCATTTGGAAATTTGTCCTTATCAGCGTAAGCGTCAGGGCCAACTTCTAGAACTAAAGCACAAACAGAAGCAATTTGTTGCTCTTCTACTGCTTTGTCAGTTAATAAAACTCCACCTTTAGTTTTTCCTACACCTCTGTATGGTAAAACTATTAATCTCCAACCAGTTGGCTTGGGGACTTTACTAAGGTTAGTCTTTTTTTCTTCTTCTTTTTTACTAGCGGGATCTATCCCCACTATTTTTTTGTCGGGCATTATCAGCCCCGTCGTCGACTTCATCGTCTACCTCCCATTTGCGAAGCAAATCCCTAACATCTGCATCGAGTTTGCGAAGAGAAGTGAGCTGCCCAACTAGGTATTGGTAATTCGCCCAGTCCTCTACGTTTCCGTCTATAATTACAGACTTTACATCTTCTTGTCTAGTCTTTATTAGACGTAAAATTGCTGAATATATATTATCTTGCACTATTTTGTAATGTTTTTACTTTTTTCAAAAGTTCTTAGCCCTGCCATTCCGAGCAAAGCCATGACTAAAGGCATCAATTGTTCCATATTCATCTGAGGAAGTGGCCCAACTTCAACATTGAATACGCCTAAAAAGAACACGATAAAAGGCTTAAGTACAAATTCGAAAAATATGGCCAATGCTGCACTAAACCCAATGAGGGGTCTCCAAGAGCGTTGCAAGATGCCTGAAATATCTGTAGCTGTAGATTTAGCATCGGCTAAATTAATATCCATTTGTTTTGCATTGATTTCATTTTCTAGTTCTTGAAGTTTAATTTTAATTTGACCTTTTTCTTCTTCTGAAGTGTGGACACTGTCGATAACCTTACCGACAGTGTCTACTAATGATCCGCCTAATAATTTGGAAAGCATTTTAGATTAAGCAATCCACCATTGGTAAATTGCAAGGGCGACTACAATTGCAGCCATCCATTTTGCATGTGTATTTAGTTTATTCCATAAACCAAATGTCCAGTCCCAGATTTTCTTCATTAGAATACTCCTTTGAATGGTTTTTTCTTAACTTGAACAGGCTTTTGTCCTTCAGTCTTAGACTTCTTCGGATCAATAGCAGGTCCCTTGTATGGAACTTTAACGCCATCAATAACAGTTGAGTTATTAGTTGCTTTTTTGTCCATTATTTCCCCTTCCTTTTAAGTAATGGGCTCGTACCCTTAGATTGAATACCATATTTCTTAACAAGTCCACCTTTTTTTGCTTCATATGTTATACCACCTGGAGTTCTAAGTCTCTCTGGTGGTGGACCAAATCTATCCCTTTGATCAGGAGTAAGCCCCATAGGTAAGTCTTTAATATTTTTGTTTCTTCTTATCTCTTGACCATAATCATCGTCAGTAGGTAAAACATAAGTACCTCTATCACTTTTATTATTTTTTGGTTTTTTATTTTTAGATTTTTCTAGCTCTTCAATAGCTTTTTCTTTTGCAGTTAGTTGTGTCATTATCTTTTACCCTTTAATAAACGACTGGTGCCTTTCATTTGGCAACCCATCTTAGCTTTTTTAATAACCCCACGTCCCATTAAAATATCTTTTTTAGTGACCTTTCCGTCACCATCCATGTCAGGAAATTTTTTCTTTTTCATTTGACCACCTTTTTTCTTTTTGTCAGCTAAATCCATTTGTCTAATAGCTTTTTCCATTGCTTCTTGAGATAAAGTTTTATTATCTACAGATTTTTGTAAAATTGATTCAATTAAGGGTCTCAAAGTAGTCCCTAGTTTTTTAGGTTGTTTATCTTCTGCCATAAGAAAAAATTACACTATTTTATATTTAATGCAAGAATGCTCGTTTCTCTTTTGGATCCATATTAATACGAGCCCACTCAAACAATGCTTCTGCCTGTTGTTTACCTAGGTATAGCATGTAGATTTGTCTAACAACAGACAAGTAACCACTAGCCACTATCATTGGATCAAACTGATTGCCTATATAATCAAGACTATGCGTTGTTTGTTCCCTGATTACTGTTTGCAAATCCTCAAGTTGTTCAGGAGTAATGTCAATTAAATGACTTTTAAGTCCTTTTGGGACGAGATTTTCCTGCTTTTGAGAGGGCGATTGCAATTTTTTGTTTTTCTGCTCTTTTTTTGCCATATTTTTTTGCCGTTTTACTCAATACCTTTGGTGGGTTCTTTTTCATTTCGTCAAAAGCGGCTTTTACACTCATTTTTCCGCCCTCTTTTGCTCTTATTGGAATATTTTTCATAAGAGCTGCCTTATAATTGTCTGGAGTAAGTCTTTTTTTACGTCCTTCTTCTTTAACAAGCTGTTGAAGCTGTTGAATTTGTTTTTTATTTAGTTTAGTTGGGTCTGCCATTGCTTTTTGCTTTCATTAAATCACGTTGAATTGCCATTTCCTGTCTATATTCGGTCATGTCTTCTGTAGATTGTATCTTTTTTTCAGCTAATTCTCTATCTTGTTCTAATTTTTGCTGATCCATTTGAAATTGCATCATAGACTCCTGAGCTTTTCTTTGAATTTCAGATGCTCTCAAGTCTAATTCTTTGTTTTTTAACTCAATAATTGGATCTTGAGCTTGTTGTGCCATTCCTTCTGTTTCTTCTTGAACCATTTTGTTTGTTACAACAGCAACAATTTGTGCAACCTGTGATTCAGCTTCATTCATAATTTGTTGTTGAACTTGTTGAGGAAGTTCCCCGCCGTACTGCATAGTTAGTTTTTGTATTTGTTCTTGTACAACTTGCATAATAGATGCTCTTGCAGCTAAAGAAACATGCTCTGATACGTGTCCTTGTAAGATCGCAAGTATTGCTACCTGTGATCTTACAAGTTGAGACGACATGAACGAACGATGAGCCTCAATGTGAGCATCATGGTTCTGTTGAGGGAAAGCTTGTAACTGACCACCTTTAAGTGCCTTAGAGTTTTCAACTCCAGGATCCTCTGGTTGTGGTTGTGGAGGGGGTGGTAAAATTAATTCAATCTGTTGAACACCTAATGCTTCATACATTCTTCGATAAGCTTCATACAAATTATGCATTTGTGGATTGCTTTGAGCTAATTGTAATTGCATTTGTGCCATAGTTACTCTTTGAGAAACTGAAAATATATTTGGATCTGATACTGGTAACACATCTACTCTGTCATCAAAATCTTGTTGTTTGACAAAGTTGTCTCCATTAGTTGTCATGTAAGGATAACTAGGAGGTAAGTAAGAAGAAAATATTTTTGCTAATAATTTAAATTCTAATCTTTGAGCATTGTGTAATCTTTTATGAATTGCGGACATAACTTTTGTTCCACGTTCAAGAAGTGCCATGGTTGTTCCAACAGGCATTTCTGTTGTACCACCTTCTGCCATTTTCATATCAGCAATAGAAGCGAAACGTCTACCAGCGTCCACACAGAAACCTAAGAGTTGGAATAAAGTTGCGGAAGGTTCTTTATAAGGAAGAGGTAACAGAGAATCTCTTAACACACCATTGGGTGCATCTACATCTCTAAACTCTCCTGGCTCTAATGGCTGATCGTCATCCCTGATTCTAAAACCACGAGACTTGAACCCAGCCGGTAAATTTGACAATGTTCCTGCATCAAGCAATTGACGAAGAGCAGCAGTTGCAGTTCTACTAAGGCCGCCCAACATATGAATAAGACCAAAGCCATAAAAACCAAGACCAGGTAAAAATTTATAGTGAACAAAATATTGAGTTTTCTTTTTAAGAGGATCACCTTTTCCATAGTTTCTATATATAGAAAGAATTTTTCCAGAACCTTCGTCAATAGTAACGATGTAAGGTATTTTAATTCCTGTGGGTTCACCTTTTTCATTTAAGTCTTCAAAATCCTCTATGTCTAGAAGAACGTGCATTTCAAGTAATGTATAATCTTGAAATGTTTCTTCTCTTTTTGTTCCTTCTAGTTCATCATATTTTTCTTGAATATCATCGTCAACGTCATAAGGATTAATTTTTACATCACGATAAAAACCAGAGACTTGTTGTTTTCTAATTTCATTTTCTGTTAATTTTACAACGTGAGTTACACGCTCTGCTGATTCTAAATCAGTAGTCATGTATGGAACAACTAAATCTTCTGCTGCAACAAATTTAGAAACAGCTCGTTCAATTCCTCCATCGTAATAAACTTTTTTAAATGCACTACCTGCTAGTGGTAAGTGAAATAACATTTGATCCATTTCAGGATCATATTCTTCCATCACATTAGTGATGTAATAATTCATAAATTCTTTTACACGATCTGCTTGAGCTTCTGATTGTGGTGTTCTAGCTCCGACTAATTGTGTTCTAACAGGACCACCTGCAGGTAATAATTCTTTATAAGCTTGTGCTTGAAATTGTACAACTGACTCTGAGAGTAGCGGGTGATAAACTCCACTAGCTCCAGCAAACGGCCTGGTCCTTTCCTCATATTTAAAACCAAGTAAGTCTAATCCTTTAGTATAACCTTGTTCCCATTCTTCACGAGAGGATCTATCTGCATTGTAATCAGATTGTAATTGATTAGATAAATCATCTAATTTATCTGAGTCTATAAACTCAGCTAAGTTTGCTCCAAATTCTACTTCTTCTTTTTCATCAACTGGATTAATTACAGCAGAACCGTCTTCTTCAATTAAAAATCTTTCATCTGTTGCAGGTCCATCAAGCTGAACTTCAGTTCCAACTTTTGCAACTTCAATAGTTTCGTTTTGATTTAATCCTTTATCTATTGCCATCTATTACCTTTCACTTGTCCCCCTGAATTGTATTTAGGTAGTAAACCTTTATCTCTCAGAGAATACAACTGTTCTTTTTGTGCCTTTGTTAATGATTCTACCATAGGAGTAAAATCAATAAAAGGATAACCTTCTTTTATACCTGGTGTTTTACCTTTTGTTTGATTCTTAGATAATTGATCATCTCTACCAAATTGTGAAGGAGCTAAATTTAAATATTGGTTTCCTTGAGCATATAGAATAGGAGATTTGTAATCTTCCCATCCTAAAATTGATGCTATGTTATCAAATTTTTGAATAACGTCTTGAGCTGCTTTATACATAGTATTGTTTTCAGTATTTAGAGCAGAACCATAAAAATTAAAATGACCTCTAGCTTGTTTGCCGTGAGCCTCTATAATTTTTAAAGCATCTGTGTAATCATTACTATTATAACCACCGTGCTGAATTTGTGTTTCAACTTCGCCTGGCAACCAGCCAACAAAGTTAACTCCTTTTTGAATAGAATCTAAAGCAGTCTGCCATATACCTTGTTTAGCATACAATTGAGGATTAGAAACAAAAGGTATATTAGCACTGTAATCACCTCCTGATTTTCTACTTATATCCCACATAGGAATTTTATATTGAGAATATAATGGTTTAATTTTTTTATAGAATCGATAAAGCTGTTCTTTTTCACTTTCAGGAGCATTCCACTGTGTGTCTAAATAATCTCTTACAACTTTATCAAAGTTAGGAAAATTTATTTGCTCGCCTGTTTTTCTTTTTTGTTGTTCTACAAAGTTTTGAGTTTCGCTTTCAAAAAGACTTTCGATTTGCTCTAGCCAAGCCTGATCAATTCCTCTTTTTTCCATCTCAGGTAGCACGTTTTTAGCAACATACTCTTGCATGCCTTTTTCTAATTTATCATATTTTAAATCGGCTACTGGATCTTGAACCTTGAAACTTTTTCTGCGAGGCTCTTCCTGGTCCGATTGTACTTCTTGTATAATAGTTACATCTTGCCCAGAGAGGTCTTTGTAATCAGCAGATCGAATATGAAAAGCATCTGTTCTTCCAAATTGATTCCTGAAATGAGTGCCACTAGAAACACCTTCCGACCAACCAGCAATATCTCTTGGTTCAAAAGTTATTGCTTTGACTGTATAGTTTTGTCCTCCTGAAATTGTAATACCACTTTGTCCAGAAGATAAATTTTGTTGTACAGGTGTATCAAAACCTACGTTGTCTGCCATAGTAGTAACCATGTTAAGTAATCTATTTAATTCATTATTAACTGTGTGTAAGTATGCAATTTTTTGTTTCTTTCCAGGAAATGGAAAGTTTGAATTTTCTAATCGGCTAATCTGTTTAAAGTTTTTTTTAATTTGGTCGTAATAGGGTTTACCTACTTGAGCAATCATATCTTTAATAACAGCGGCTTGTTCGCCCTCAGGCACTCCTCTTAATTTTTGATCTAAGTTTAAAAATTGATCTTCCATTGCTTGACCAACATTAAATTTCATATCTTTAAATTCTTTTGTCCCGCCAGTTGCGTTTGTAATATTTTCTATACCTACTCGATAATTTTGTAAGAGAGTATCTTTTGTAGAAATTTTATTTTCAAATCCTTGATACTTTGTTTTAGGATCAGCAACCTTAAACATCTTTAAGTATTCATCTTTAGTCATAACTCCATTAGGATCCTGATCAATAAATTTTAATAATTGATATTCCATTCCTGATTCTTTTAATTCCGCAGGATTATAAAATTTTCCAAAAGGAGTTTCAGAATATTTTTCACTACCAAGTCTTCTTAACTCCCCTAATAAATCTTTTGCTTTAATTTGTTGATCGCCAGGAAGCATTTCTAAATAAGCACGGAGATTGGACCCCTGACCTTTAGATAAATAATCATCTGCGTTGTAAGATTTTTTCTTCCATGCTTCGTTGTCAAGATAAGACAACCAATTAATTACTTCAGGTAATTTAGGTCCGCCTGGTTCTTGTTCAGGTTCTTTTTGATCTTCTTCTATTTTAGCAGGTACTTGATTTTTTTTTCTGTCTTCTTCAATCGCTAAAAGATCCTGTGATGTAATTTCTGCGTTGGCTACTGGAGTTGCTTTAAATGCTTGAGAGGCAGCTCCTACTAAAGGATTAAATCTCATAAATTGGATAGCTCTTGTTCCAATTCCTTTTGCTATATCACTCATATCAGCCATTAATAATATTCCCTTTTACGTCTTCTGTTCCGTGGTTCATCTTCATAATCATCACCAAGTCCAACCCAATGTCCTTGTCTAAATCTCATTAAAGCCTGTGTTGTAGAATCAACTAAGTCATCATGCTCACCGTACGGAAAAGCAGCACATTCCTCAATTAACTCTTCTGCCCAAGCTTCTCCTTCAGGATACCATACAACACCCGATTGAAACAATGGAGCGACTGAGTTTACTCTGCTCAACTTATCATTGCCTTTGCTCGGTGTAAAGTTGATAACAGGAATACCACGCATTCGCAGTTCTTGCGTTAACGGTGTACCTGAGGCTTTTGCTTCGATGACCACGGACTCCGGTTCCCAATACTTGTAACTATTATAAGCAATCTCTTTCATCTCAGGAAAGTCCCACCTGCCTTTCTTCATATCTAATAAAATTATATTAGGTGTTTTTTCATCAGGCATAAAAATTCCCCATGTTGTAATTGCACTATAGTCTGCTGTTTCTTTTCTACTATACGCTGTGTCATAACTTTGAATAACGTGCATTAAACCAGGCATCTTAGGTTGATTCCATTTTCTCCACCATTCTCTTTTGATGATAGCACCTTCTTCGGCAGTAGGATTCTGTTGCCACTGAGCATTCCACTTGGCAATGGAGATCGATGCTTTCACTGCTTCTAATTCTTCTAACTTCCAATACTCTGGCCATACAGGTTTGTCCGAAGGCATGATAGCAGGGAACTCGACTATCTCCCATTGATCCGCTTTGGGTTGTCCTTGGGCCTTGATCAGTTCTCCAGTAATATCTTTTGTATTCCAACGAGTCATCACAATGACAATCGCACCCCCTGGTTGTAAACGCTGACGAGGACCTGAAGAATACCACTCCCACGCATTCTCTAACGCTGTAGAACTTAAAGCGTCTTGTTCAGAATGGGGGTCGTCAATAATGAGTAGATCCGCACCTCGACCTGTAATAGCTCCGCCAACACCTGCAGAAAAGTATTCTCCACCTTGATTCGTTTCCCATCGACCCGCAGCTTTGGAGTCCGCCGATAATTCCATGCCTGGAAAAATATTTTGATAATCTTGTGTGTCGATTAAGTTTCTGACTTTACGACCGAACCTTTGTGCAAGTTCCGCTGTGTGAGAGGTTTGAATTATCTTGAGCCGTGGTTCACGGCCCATCATCCACGCAGGAAATAAAAAAGATGCAAATTCAGATTTCGTATGTCGAGGTGGCATGTTGACAATTAATCTTTTATTTTTCTTATTGGCAATGTCTTCAAATTTTTTTGCAATAATTTTATGGTGTCGTCCAGCAATGAACTCTGGCCATACAGATTTAACAAATAACAAAAAGTCTTCTTTCTGACCTTTTTGTAATTCTAAAATTTTTTTTCTGAGAAGGAGTTTCTTTAACGTCTCTTCTTGCTCAAAGGGGGATAGCCCCTCGATATTGATTCCCATTGACTTTATATAGCAAATTGGGACTCCTTTTTCAAAACTTTTTGTGGGAGTTTGTGTATGTGCAAAACTTGGACTTTAGACCTTCTGTGTAATGGTAAGTTAAAAAGGGGGGGAGTGGGTGCAAAAAAAACGACTTTTGACTTTCGAAAACCAATGGGACTACTAGATGTAGTAGAATGACTTGCCAATCATGGCTAGATATAGATAGGGATTTGATAGATGGGAATGGATCAGGAAACCCTGAAATAGAAAAAGCTAGGGCAAGAATATCACCCTAGCTTTAAATAAATAATTAATTATTTAAGTGTTTTTCTAATTCTCTACTCACTTGTTCAGTGATTGAATTAGACATATCACTTGGCTTATTCTGAATGACAGTTAACAAAGTTCTAACCATGTTAGTTTTAGTCATGTCATTAGATGTTAACCAAGTCATTACACATGACTCAAGAGCAGAGGCATAAACCCAACCTAACATATCTCTTTGCCATTGATTATTAAGGTGTTTAGTAGTCGACTTCTCACCACCTTGAATAATCTGTAAGACTTTTTCTAAGTCAGTTGACATTCTTATATTCTTCCTTTCTATCTAAGATTAGATACCATGTTGGGATAAATTACAACAACAAAATAATTTATTTTTAATTTTTTATTCACACCTGTTTTATGCTTAGTGCTTCCTTATAACAGTGAACACCAACCCCCAACCAATTAAATGATCTGGGCAACTCTGGTCTCGCTCGCGACTGACTTGTGATATAGGGTACTATCTAACAAAAGGATACAAAACTCGGGGATTTTTGATTCACGAATCACGCCACAACCCTTCACCTGGAGCGCGGGTGTCTTCTCTATATAGTGCTGTACCAAAAATCAAGATATAGTAGCCTCGGATTTTCCGAAGCCCTATATCTTGTTGTCAACTGAAAGGAATGTGGATTCAACTCCCGCTCGCTCCCGCGGGAACTTTCTTTAATGGGGTCTCATATGACCAGGGATACAGATCCCTCGGATTTTTAGATTAACAGATTGATCCATCCGCCCACCTGATGGAGGAGATCTAGGCAGCCTCCAGCCACCAAGAACCCAATTAATAGGAACGTGCCGCCCCGCATCTCAAACCCGATGGCAAGCAACACGCCCCAAATAATACCTGCTAAGGCTATAGCATTCAAGCAGTAGCCCTGCCAACGATGCCGTCAGCGATTGTTTCTGTTATACCGTGTCCATGCCAGGGACGCTGTTGAACCCTGAAGCAAATGTCCCCGGTTGCTGGATCTTCCCAGAGCCTGACCTTCACACAGCCCTGCCAGCTTGCAGCTGTGGTGCCCACGGCTTGATGGCCTCGGGCTGTAGGCTGGGTTCTCCTTGCAGACTCGTCAATTACAGCGTAGAACTTACTCATTGCCATCTCCTTCCTGGGTATATTCATCCATCCAATCACGAACCAGCTCCACCTGGTCCTGACCGTTTATAATGGACAAAAGCAAAACCTTCGCTTTTTGTGGAAAGCTTTTCCCATGCACGTTATTATTTATATACTCTTCTAGCTGCTTTTCACTATAATCGTAATCAAATGACATTCTAATGCCTCCTATTTCTAATATAAATATAGCAACTTATCCCAACATTACAAGGCTTTTTAATTTTTTTTTACGAATCACGTGACGCCAACCACGCCTGGCCTGGTAGCTCTTTGTATTATATGCCATATCAAAAGTGGGGAGACAGCAGCTCGGGATTTTTGCAAGGCTTTTGATTCACGAATCACGGCAAACCAACACTAATGCACCTGCCTTTCCAACATTTTCGATTCGCTCCGGCGCGCTCCGGGTAGCAGCTCTCTATTATATGCCATGTCAAAATCGGGAAACAATTTCAAGGGATTTTTTGGCGTGATTCAGGTTTTGCTGTCCTGTCCATCAGGAGCGGGATCCAGGTAGCTCTCTATATGTACCATGCCACTATATCTAGGGGTCAGTGTTCTCGGATTTTCTAGATGTTGTGGAAAATGTCACGAATCGAAGATTCTCCGGTCCCGCTCCCGCGGGAAACTATACCATAACCATGGTGCGTGAATCGTGGGTCGAGCATCAGGGATTTTTCTATCTCTTTCCAGGGATAAGGCTGCTTGAAACATGCAACGTGGCTCTTGGACTTAAAGCCATCGGTTGACGCATCTTGAACCACGAATCCTGGAAATATTTTGAGCTGCCTCAAAGAGAGGCTTTCGGCAAGTATATAATTGGGAATGTTATACTCAGACAGCTTGAGATTTATAGCAACTTGCTGTGGACTTAGTCCCAACTTGTTAATTTTTGTACACTTCAATTCAGCCCAAAACGTGCCTGGTAGCTTAGTCTCTTCATGCTCATAAAGACCATATAAATCAGGTATTCCAGGCGTTGACCAAGAGTCCATTTTTAAGAAATGTATTTTTTGACAGTTTGATCTTAATTTTATTGCAAATCTGCCCTCAGGTGTCGATGCCATTTCCTGTAAACCTACCTTTCTCATCTCTCTTTTGCATCTTTTTTAACCAGATATCTCTGTCCACTTGCACTCTACATTTGCCATCATCAAAGACATACAACAGCTTCACACCCATATCCTTTTGTGTTTCACTTAGTGTTCTGTTGATTAATTGTTTAGAGCCTAACGTGTCTTTGTTATTTCTAAATGCTGCAGACTTTACATCAAACAATTCTATATTGCCCAGATCATTGATAGCAACAATGTCAACAGGACCATACCCAAACACATTACTGAATACATAATAACCTTTATCCAAAAGCCACATAATAGCAGCTTGATGTGCCCAACTACCCTTGAGGTGCTTCTCGTTCGTTACTGACATCTATAACTTTTTTAGCAGAGTCACCTGACAATCTATTCTCAAGCTCTTTAATCTTTGCATCTACTTCCTCCATGCTCATACTGTCAATAGTTCCATACTTGATTTCTTTTTTATCAATGTACAATCCTGCCACCTGGCCACGATTTTTTTCAGCAGCTACAGCAGCGTTCCAATTACCTGCTTCCTCAGCTTTTTGTGAAAGTTCAAACATTCTTTTCAAATGCTTATCATAACTTGTTTCATACTTTCTATAAAACTGAACACGGTAATGATTTATTGCTTCAACGACATTCGGAAACATTTTAGGGTTTTGCATATTACTAGCTTGTTGTCTTGCAGTCTTCGCTGAGAAGCCACATTCTATAGCTATGTTTGTTGCTGTTTTTCTACCCTCGTACAAAACTATTAACTGTGCAAACTTCGCTTGTTTAGGAGTTAGTCCTGGAAAATGATCAAACCTCTCCTGCAAACTTGTTGTTACGTCTGTTACGTGTGTTACGTCAGTATTTGTCATCTAAATACACTTTTACCCTAAAAATGACCAAAATCAATCCTAATAAGTCCCACTGTTACGTAACGTTGGGATCCCAACGTAACACCCACGTAACAGCTAAAATCGTTGATATATATATATTATATTAATAAATATATAGTGTTACGTAACATTTGATCCATTTTTTTTTTTTTTTTTATTAATTTTAAAATAATAAACTATATACGTAACAGGCTATTGTTTTTGAGTGCAGAATGTTGTCATGTAAACATTCCCCAAGTCCTGAACATCAAGCCACATTTGTCTTGCGGTCGCCTGGCACTGTTCCATGGTCGAAAAATAACTAGTCATGACCGTATCCTGACAGGTCTTTTCTATCTCTAACCAGGGGTTGTAAACACACAACCAAACAAACATCACGACTTTCATTGTGTCAATTTAGCCCATTTTATGATAGAATGATACCTAGATTTGTGGGGCGTCCTCCTATTAATGACAATGTCTCCGCAAGACTACATACAGCAGTCCCACAAGTCTTAAAGAAAGGATGGGAAATGAAATGGCCATGAAGGTTTTACCTTTAAAGCGTTACGCAAGTAAACTTTGGGCTCTACACGAACGCCAGCAGCGTAACTGGGTAAACAAACTCGATCATTGGGATGATACTTCTCTGATCCGTGTTGCAAGACGCATTGACGAAGTGGAAGATCTCATAAGGAAAGGCAAGAGATATTACATCCCCTTCTAGCGATATAATTTTAACCATAACCGATACGAAGGTCTTTAACCTTAATCGGTTATGGTATAGACATAAAGTAGAGCAGTAATAGAAGCAAAAGATGGATCACATTTATTTTAGAATACCAGGTTGGTTTAATATGCATGAAGCATATGATCAGCTTTTAGATCATTGTCAGGATGGGGACGAGATTTTAGAGATAGGTTGTTTTATGGGTCGTTCGACATCTTACTTAGCTACCAACATTGTTAACTCAGGAAAGAAAGTTCACCTGTATGCTTTTGATACTTTTGAAGGCAGCTCTGAACATGCAGGCTTATCTTGGGGACAACTTTTTTGATATATTTTTAGAGAATTTTCAGCTTTTCTTGTTGGTGGAGTGGTTACTCCTATCAAAGCAAGATCGGATGATGTTAACACATTAGCGAGATTTGAAGATGAACACTTCCAAGGTATTATTGTTGATGGAGCTCATGAGTATGATGCAGTCAAAGAGGATATATTCAATTGGTGGCCTAAATTAAAGATGGCGGGTCCATGGTCGGTGATGATATGTCCCTGGCCTCTGTACAACAAGCCGTGCAAGATACTTTTGGAGTCAAAAATGTGTCGAGAGTAGTGGTCTTCCTATGTTCAGGGTCATGAACAGTGGTTCTGTGTTTGTAAGGGCGTCTCCTTCCTCGATGTCTAAGATAGTTCCAGGTATCACTTCTTTAAAATAATGCGTAAATTCGAACTAAAAACTAATCCTTTAGTCATAGTTCGATGGTTAGATGCTACGGAACCTTTCTCTGGTTGGGTAGAATACAAAGAGATGATGGAAAAAAAACCAGCAGAATGTTTTTCGATTGGATGGGTTATCAAAGACGATGAAGAACAAGTTACCTTGATGGCGGACTGGTGCAACGACAATTCTCAAGAAGGCGGAAGGGTTGCAATTATTCCCAAAGGTATGGTAAAAGAAATAAAGGTTTTAAAATACCATGAAGCTAAAAGACATCATAAGGCAGCTAAGGGTATTTGAACAGGACGATGACAACTACGAAGGTCATCGGATGGTTTATGAAGTAGAATACAAAGACGGAACCAGCGAACGGTTTAATCACCGAGAGTGGAACCAAATTGTAGCTAACGGAAAAAAGTTCTGGGACGCTCGCTTCAAAGACCAAGCAAGACAGGCACACGAAGATTCTTTTTATTAATCTTCGCTAACCTCTTCTTGTTGTTCTTCTTCGCTGCATTGACAGTGCTTTACATTTAGTAATTCATTGTGCAGGTAAGCTATCGCCTGCAAAGCCTCTTGGTACTTATCTTCTTGTGTTTCCATAATTATCTCCTTTGTTTAGTGGGAAACTACAGAATATCAAAATCTTATCCTAACCTCAAAATAAAATTAAAAAATTGTTTGCTTGACTTTTAAAAAGATGTCTCTCCATCAGTCACACCACTAAGCGGGTTCGTGTAAACTACTAGGGCCAGCCAGGTGTCGGCTTTTTGGATCTAGAGTGGGATAAAGAATCCACTCCCGAGTATAATCATTTTACACTCTTTTCCAAACTGTTTATGTATCGCTCTAAGGCTTCAATCGCCTCAGACAAATTACTTGTCGCTATATCTTTTGTTACATATAGCTTGACAATTTCAAAAGCTTGTTTTCCCGTCATTAACATTTTAAACATATTTTTCCTTTCCAGCCTCGACAAACCTACACCATTCCTCACCTGAACGCACCTCACCCCGCCTGCCTTACCATACATCACCAGTCCCAGACCCAACGCACCCCGCCTGCCGTGCCAAGAAGCCCCTTTCCGCACACCGACTTGCCGATACCATGACGTGCCCAGCCTCTCCTGCCACACCATTCCAAAGCCTACCTGTCCTGAACCTGACTTACCACTCCTGCCAAACCTCTCGTCATCATTCGCACCTTGGCTTACCATTCCTGCCTTATCCCACCTGACCGTTGCTGGCCTTACCTCTCCTGCCGCTTCTAACCCATCCTAACGCACCTTGGCTTCCCATACCTGCCGCACCCTACCGCTCCTTACTAATGCTCGCCTACCTTTCCTGCCACACCAAAACCATCCTCAACGCACCTAGATCCGCCCCACCTGGCCTGCCTTATTTGTCGCCACGTATATGATCGTCAACTAAACTCAGAGCCTCATTAAAACTATTTTTAAGTTCTTGCAGCTCTTCACGATCGTTTTTACACAGTCGAACGTACCCTTTTGTTTCGAGGGCACGGTCCAAGGTCATTAAAGACTCTTCCAAGATGGTATACAACTCGGAAAAGTCTTCATCAGCTTCTTGAAAGTATTGATTAGTTTTGTTCATTTGCAATCCTACTTTCTGTCCTATGAAGTCTACATGAATTATATTTATCTCATGTCGTTTACACCACACTTGAAAACCTTTTTTAGTCCAACCAACCTCTACTTCAGCATACTCTCTTGGAGACATGTCTAGATTATCGACTTCCTTCATGCACTTTTTGCAGTGAAAGAACATTTCTATCTTGTTTTTTGACAATTAATTTCTCCCTTCCTGTAAACAGTGGTACACGTAACCAACCGTCTTTGTTAATTAAAATACTAATCAAGTGATCGTATTTATATCTGCTTTCTTCCATTTTCTATCCTTTCTTAAAAAAGATAGCGTGTTAAAACCTATGTTAATTTGCAAGTGACACTAGATCTAGTAACAATTTTGCAGATAGACACATACGTACCTTTCATTATTAAATTGTTATTAGTTAATTCTAACACGCTACCTATCATTCTACACTATTGCAGAATATTTCTCAATAAGACGATCAGCCTGGGAAAAAATACTATGTAGTTCTTTTAACTCAGAGTATTTCTTTTTCCAGGCATTGAGATCACGAAACGCTTGTTGCAACAAGTGATTTCGATATTGTTCATTGTTGATCGCCACATCCAGTGAAACATAACCTTGAGCCTTGTCGTCAGAAGTCTTAAAGGTTATGGGAACATTATGAAAAGCACGGACAGGTGTAGCCACTTGCTGCGTGACGACCAAGACCGACCTTGTCAAATTCCTAGCTTCATACTTTCGATATTTCTCAGCAGCTTTATCGTTGTCCCACTCAAAGCATGAGTGCAGGGGCGAAGTCTTCTTTCTAGCCTCCCGCACAACTAGGTCAGGGGTGAGAGCCCCGTGCTTATATTCCAGAGTCTCAAGCAGTTCTCCAACTGCTTGAGCATCCACTGAATATCTTGAGCCTTCCTTCCAAACATATTGTTTGTCAGTTATTACATTTATTTTATTAGGCAATTTTAACCTCCTCTTGGTATTCCATTTTTTGGACTTGAGTAACAGTGAACATACCGAAGTTACCATTCTTCTGCGGTCTCCATTCACCTATACCTGATGCAAAACCTGCAACATTGAAAACATTAATTAATTGTTCAATGGACCAGGCATTGGAATTATACTTCACAGGAATATCAGCTTCCCATTCAGTAAACTCACCACGGTATCGTAGATCCGCAGCTCCCATTCCGACACGCACCATGTCTTCTCTCATAATAGGATCGCCTTTGATCGCAATTAAATCACAAGGAATGTGAAATGATCCACGAGCCGAGACTTTAGTTAAACCCTCAATGTGAGAACAGGCATTAACTGCGGCAGCTTTAAATGCGATTGCAGGGAAACCGTAACCTGAACCGTCAGGCATCTTATACAAAGAGTCTTGAAAACATTTTTCAGGGTTCTTTGCTTCTCTACCCGCAGCTTTTGCTACCTTCATTTGTTTGTCTCTGATTTCTTGTTTTGCTTTTTCTGACCACTTATTACAAATTAAAGGTGAACTACCCTTAACTGTGATAATGCAGTCTTGTAGTTTAATTCCAGGTACCTGGATATTTTCTGGTTCTTTCTTACTTGCCATTTGACTTTCTCCTTTCTTCTGATTCTTTGTCAACCAAGTATTCTACAAAGCTGGCCACAGAACGATAGTCCTGGTCCGCCATTACCTTGAGTTTTTTGTAGCTAGGAATTTTCACAGCTACAGATTTGTACCTTGCCGTATCTGTCATCACAACCACCCCATCGAGTAGGCAATAAAGATAGCAATAGTAACTCCGATGATTATTCTAATCATTGTTGTCTGCTTCCCTTTTTCTTGTTCACTTAATTTAATTTCAAAGTTGGATTGATATTCCATCTTGAACTCCTTTCTACTTTTATTTATAACTAATTATATATTTTCAACATCTAATTACAAGCCAATTAGTTATTTTCTTAAATTATTTTAGGAAGGCAATCATACACGGGCCACTACAATACCCCTGTACGGCTCTTAACCGTTTTTATTTTCCTTATTTTATGCGGTTTTGTCTATAGCCTGCTTTGTAGCTCCGTCTGCAAACTCAGCTGCACCCCATTGAGTGTCAGAACAGAGCGATGCTTACACCTAATATTATTCTAATCAACATCGGTCTCCATTTCTTCTTGTTGTGTTAATATAAATTCTATCCAAGTTGGTATTTGATATTCCATCTTGAACTCCTTTCTACTTTCTAAGTTAATAACTAATTATATATTATTGAGATATTATATTACAAGTCCTAATTATTTATTTTTAAGAATTATTTTAGGAAGGCAATCATACACGGGCAACACTACAATACCCCTGTACGGCTCTTAAAACAGCTTTTATTTTACTTAATTTCGCCCCAATTATCGCCAATTTCACAATCAACTTTAATAGGTACCTGTAAATCAACACATTCGCTCATTAGCTTTTCAATTTTTTTTGCTTTGATCTCAGATTCAAAAGAACAATCTAATTCATCATGAACTTGAATGTGAGGAACAATTCCTTCTTTATATAAATCTAAAATTGCTTTCTTAGTCATGTCAGCTGCAGAACCTTGTATCAATCTATTCAAAGCTTTATACGTAAACGCTCTTCTAATATTTTTTCCATGCTCTTTTATAGCCTCGTCCCTGGGCAGTGGTTTGTGAATACCGAAGCTAGCAGGCTCCCATAAATCAAAACGACACTTACGTCCAAGTAAAGTTCTCACAAAACCATTTTCTTGTGCAGATTTCGATGCCTGGTCCGTGAGCTGTTTAACAAAAGGAACTCGACTATGATAAGTTTTAAATAACTCATCAGCTTGTTCATCGTTTAATCCTAATTGACTTTTTAATTTACCTTTACCCATTCCATAGAAGAGCCCTAGGTTAATTGTTTTTGCAACTTTACGATCAATGTTAGCCATTTCTGCAACAGTGCCATGGAAGTCTAGATCATTGTTATAACCTTCTATAACTTTATCAGCACCTTCTAAACCATTCCTGGTTATGGCAGCATAGTGAGCCACGAGCCGTGGTTCTTGTTGATTGTAATCAAAACAACCCCACTTAGCACCTTCCTCAGGTATAAATAAACTTCTAATTAAAGGTCCGATCTTTTCATTACGAGCAGGTATTTGTTGTAAATTAGGATTGCTCATTGAGAAACGACCAGTCACAGTACCACCTACATCTGATTTCATTTGATGGATCTCAGCGTGAATACGACCATTCTTTTGATGCTTCATAATAGTATCAATAAAAGTAGTTCTAGCTTTATTAATCTCACGAGCCTGAACTACTAACTTAGCTAATTCACTAGTATGAGTTGCTAAAAAGTTTTTATCAAACTTGGGTTCCTTTGCTTTTTCTGTTCTATCATAAGGAATACCCATGGCATCAAAAGCCTTGGCTACGGATCGTGCTGCCCAAACATCAACAGAAACTCCTGAAATATTTTTTATGTTTAAAAGGAGTTGCTCTTCTTCTTTCAAAAGCTCCTCTTTAATTTGAGAAGCACGATTTAAGTCTACCCGTACGCCTTTCCACTTCATCTCTATCAACGCAGGAAGGATATTTGTTTCAAGAGAAAAGACAGAAACTAAATCTTGTTTATATATCTCAGGCTCTAAACGATGCCATAAACGTAAAGTTAAATCAGCATCTTGCTCAGCATAAGGTCCAACGAACTGTGCGGGGAGTTTATACATTTCCCCTTTTGGATCTATTCCCCATTCTTTTGCAGCTTCATATAATAAATTTTCATTTTTCTTTTCGCCTAAGTAATCTTTTGCTACGGCATTTAGTGAGTAACCCATACGATTTTCATCAATAATTTGAGCGGCAATCATTGTATCAATTTAATTTCCGTTTACTGGATCTCTTTTTGTTTTAGCCAGCCGACATCATACATAGCATTGTGAAAAACTTTACGATTAGGAAGAGCATTAATTTTTTAAAATTTCTATAAAATATTTTTTCATCAAAATTACCACCACCAGGATGTTTTAAAGGAAAGTATCCTTTCCAACCCTCTACTGCCATGGCAACACCAATTACATCACCTTCTCCAGTTGCCCAGCCTGGTCCTAGTTCTTTTATTTTTTCATCTCTTGTTTCTAAGTCGACTGCAATTTCTTTTGCGTCACTTAGGTCAGGAATGTTTTCAGGTGGTAACCATTCACTCGGTGGTTGAAACATTGGTATTTGATTTGTCATGTATGGGTCTATCCTTTCTTGTTTATATTCTGGTAATATCCAATCAAAATCTTTCATCTAAATATTTCTGAGAATTCTAAGTTACTTTGACTTGCAACAAGATGCAAGGATTGTTTTGCTCTTGTCGCTCCAACATAAAAAACTCTACGTTCATCATCAGGACTAAGTCTGTATCCTTCTTCTACTTTTTTAGTGAGATCCGTTAACAATAAAACATTATCAGCTTCTCCCCCTTTAGCACCATGAATAGTTGATACTTTTATTCTTGGTTTTAAATCTATTTCTTCATTATTGTTTAACAAAGATAAAACATAAACTTTCATTGTCTCTGATACCTGGGAAAGAGCGTAGTGCCATGGTGTTTGTTTATTTATTTTTAATCCATGTTCCGTGGTCAGTGTTTCATAATTAAATTTCTTTTTTTCATCGACTCCTGTTAATCCTTTATGACCTCGAGCTACATCTTTTTCTAATTTAAAATAAGAATATAAATTTTTCACAGATTCAAACCCTACTTCTTTTCCTTCTTGAAGAGCCTGCCATGTTCGAATACCTTCAACTAATTTTTGAGAAACAGAAGGACTGTCAAACTTTTCATAGTACATACCCATGTCCCGCAGCTCCATGACCAATTGATCAGCAATATAATTAGTTCTCGCTAACAATAACCAAGAACCATGTTTTAAATCAATAGAATCAAATCGATGTACGTGTCTTTCTAAGAAACCGGACACAGGCTTAGGATTATATTCTTTAGGAACTCTCTTCTCTATTCTTGAAATTAAACTATTAGCGACACGATGCACTGCTATAGGAACTCGATAAGACTGATTTAAAACTTCTCTTTTACCTTCTAAATTAATTAAAAACTCAGGCTGAGCCCCTGACCATTTAAATATAGCCTGATCATCATCACCAGCAATGTAAACACGTTTTACCTGGTCCTGCATATTCTTTATCATTTCCCATTGGATAAAAGATAAATCCTGAGCTTCATCAACAATTAAAACTTCTAACTGACACTGAGGTTTTTGTTTATTGTATTCAATAATCATATCTGTGTAGTCAAATAAATTTCTCTCTTCTTTATATTTTTTTAATCCCCGATTAACATAATCAAGTTTTAACCAACCCCCTGGAACATGTCCGAACTCATGAAATATTTTTTCTAAAGGTTCGTTTTTAACCTTAGCTAAATTAATTAATTGCATATAAATGTCTTCTGCAACAAAAGCACCATAACTATCGACAGTCTTATCGGCATTCGTTAACTTGACCTGAAGTAAATCAGAACATTCTCGGTAATGTTCATCTTTCATTACACTGGTTTTATCCAAACTTAAAGAATGATAAGCCAAACTATGTAATGTTCTAAAATTAGAAAAATCTTTTCTAGCTAAATTAAATTTTGAACAGGCTCGGTCAATCGCTTCTCGAGATGCTTTGCGAGTAAAAGCAAAATATCCTATACGGTCGGGCGGTGTTCCACGTTGCAATTCTTCTTCTACAATACGCAGTAAACGAGTTGTCTTTCCTGTCCCTGGTGGTCCAAATATAATATTTGTATTACTCATAAGTCCTCAATATTGATGATGCAATGTAATAAGCTATCTGAGGCACAATAGAATTGCCTAAGCTTTTAAGTCTGTCCACCCTTTCGGGTACCCCATCAGCCACTCGACCCACGTTGGGTTCAACTTCCCACCAATTCCCCCCTGATATGCCACCTCGTTTTCCAGATAACCCTTCTTTCTGTTCTTCGCCATGTTGTCTGTCATTTTCATATACATCCCCTTGGCTGCTCGAGGTGTTGGCCATAGTCTCGGTTCGAGAACCTGGTCCTGAAGTCGTATCTGTATCTGTTGACCACTGGGACGTTTCAAGTGACCCTCGTCTAAAGCTTTCTTGATACCAGGTAGATTGCTCCCACCTGCTGCTGCGTCTGGTGTTCTCCAAAAGTGAACTAGACGAGCCAGTCCTATCGAGGCACTCACCCCGTTCCTGTTCACCTTCCTGTATGTTCCGTTCTTGGTCATGTGAAACTTGTCGTCCTTTCCAATGATTGAACCCATCGTTGCGTCCGATGTCGTTGGAGTTGGCAATAATCCATATCCTTTCCCTTTGGTGGCTGGCACCGATGCCCGCAGCTGAAATACTAAACGCTCTTGTGGAGTAACCTTCACTCTCCAAGTCCGAGAGTACGGTGTCGAGACCGAGTTTAACGTGTCCACTAACGTTTTCTCCAATAACCCAAGTCGGTTGGAGTTCTTTGATAAGCCTAAAATACTCTGGCCAGAGGTGTCTTGGATCTTCTTCAGCTTTTTTACGTCCAGCGACTGAGAAGGGTTGACAAGGGTATCCTCCTGTAATGATGTCGACTCTATTAATTCCAATTGCTTTGAGTTTGTCATAGTTTAGCTCCTTTATATCATTAAACACAGGCACGCCTGGAAAATTTTTATTTAATACTTTCTGACAAAAAGGTTCAATGTCACAGAAACCTACTGTTTCAAATGCACCTGTTGATTCTAGTCCAAGACTAAAACCACCAATACCAGAAAATAAATCTAAATGTTTTAAAATGGTATTTGTTCCTCCATAGAAGGGATATCTAATTTTACCTCTTCTTTTTCTTGATCAGGCACGTACCACATATAAACAAGACGACCACGAACTCTTTTACGAGTATCGCCACCACCTATCTGTTTGATACGTGCCCCCATTTGAGTTGTTGTAAACTCAGTAAATCTCTTCTTCTGTAAATATTCTTCTAGTGAAGACATTTTGAAGAAGATTTTTCCGTCTTCTGACCATGCTTTTCCGATAAGTATTTCTTCAATATTGAGTGCCTTACCTTGGTCATTAATGAAATTATCCAAGTGCTGTTCAAAGCGACCTTCCTTTCTTACCTCTCTGGGCATTTCGATTGTTTCTACTGACTGTAACAACTGCTGTATACGAGCAGTCCAATCTCTATTGCTCAATGGATTTGGGAGTATATTTAAATTATCCATACAAGCTTTTCGAAATTTAGACTGCTCGAACAGTTGATCTGTGGTTAACTCTAAACGCCTACCATCAACATTTAGAAACCAAACAGATTCATCGGATTGATACTTTGTTAAATCACCAAACTTATGTTCATAGTCTACACCAATACCAAACTGTCGTTGCCGACAAATATTTGCATTACAATGTGAACACATTGGTTGATCTTTACACTTATATGCATATTCTTTTTTTTCGTGTTGCCTGATTGTTTTATTGACCTGACTAACAGATAATGCTGGATCCATATACTTGTGATTGAATTCAGATATCTTATCTTGCCAATGATCAGGAAACGCTTTCTTTGCATATACTGCGTACTGATACAAAGCATTGTCTCTTGTACCCTCTGGGAAACCTTCAGCCATTAAGGTTTCCAAGCAAGGTGGACCATCCTTTAATTCTCTAGACTCTTCTACGATCTGAACTTCTTTAAGTTCTTTCGGAGTCAAAACATATTTATCATACAGTTCATAAAACTGTTCCACGGTCAGTGATTCACCGTTATCGTCCATTGCATAACGCATACTGTCATCACCACCATGGTAAGGGAGATTTAAGAAGTTACCTGTATCTCCTCTATCTTTTTTAATTTCCTCTTGTTTCGGAAATATTTCACAATCAGCAAAACCTAAGAAAGCAGCTACCTCAGATAGTTTAGTTCTCATTAAAGAGGCAGGAACAGGTTGCTTGGTAAAAAAGAAAATGTGAGCCCCGCCACTCTTAGAACGGCAGACAATCATAGGAATATTTTTATTTCTTAATTTTTTAATAATTCCTTTGAAATCTAAAGGATACTTATCAATATCACAGCAACCCCAATAACAATTAGAGTCATCCATAATAGGAATGACACCTAACCCAGGGTCTTCACCTTTTAAGTGTGCTTCATAATATTGATCAAATAAAGGTTCTTTTTTGATATATGCTTTACCAGATAATTTACCATTCTCTTTGGTTTCCCCTTTATAGTAAACTCCGTAGGCTCTATCTAAACCCTTAAATATCTCTCTAAATTTCTTATAGTCCAATACATCTCCCAAAATTGTGAGGGGGCATAAAGCCCCCTGTTATATTTAGAACGGTATGTCACTTGATTCTGTTGAAGTATTGGTTTCTGCTTCTTCATAAGAAACATTTCTTTCACCTTTTCTACAACTTTCCTCAAATTCTATCGCCATTTGTAGTAGTTCTTGACCGTTAGGTAGTTCAGTAAGAACTGCTTCCTTGGTAGGACCATTCCAACCATACCAAGTTCCTTTGTCATTTGACTCCTTCATTGTTGTCCACTTATAAATGTGAGCAAAAGATGGAGCTGCAAACAGATTCCCGTTTTTCCCTTTTAGGAACTGTCTCTTCATCATGGTATTCCAACGCTTACTGTGTTTAAGTTGTGTTGACTTAAACGTAATGACCGCAGGCGAAGGAACATCGTCTTTACCAATAACCAAAACAAAATGGTTATGACAAGTATCAATGTAATTACCACTGTCGAGTCTATCTTTGTTCTGATCGTCTCTTTTTGTTTTCATCAGAATGTCAGAGTTTGCATCATAGATGTTGATAGGTGCACCTGAGCCTTGCCCACGATCTGCCCATTCAACATACTGCAATTGAAAGTAACAAGGTACGACTCTTAAACCTTCGTCAGTTTTATACAATTCCTGAGTTACAGTATTGTAGATCATCCCTGCTTTAGCACCTTCAATCTCTTCGAGTTCTGGTGAAAGTTGCATTAAGATTTTGATTCTTGGCGTAGCCATAGTATCAGTAGAAACATTTTGTAGTCCTCTACCTGATAGACTTTCTAGACTATCCAAGGTCACGGCTGCAACGGCTTGTGACTTTTTTTCTGCTACTGCTTTACCGCCAGTAGACATTCTTTTCTTGTTTACGGTTTTACTCTTACGCATGTTTATCTCCTTATCTTTATTTCGTTCAATACGTGTACCCCGAAAAGGTCTAAAGGTAATTCATGCGGGTTGCCTTTATCTAGCTGCTCTTTAAAGAATGCTTTTAGAGTGCTTGGATGTATTTTGGCATCATCCACCGGCTGAAGTCCTTGCTCTTCGATTGCACGAATGAACTGTTCTGCTTTAGAGTCTTCGCCTTTAGCGAAGTTTGCTTTTACCTCACGCTTAATCAAGTCTCCGAATCCTTTTGTTCGTAGAACATCAAAAGCTTCGTCTTGAATTTCTTTTTTGATGTGTGCTACTACTTTCTCGGAAGCAGTGACTTTTGATCCATTAGCCAAGGTTAGTGATGTTAGATTCTTTGACCTAAGCAAATCGGCTGTCTCATCGTACAACTTCTGAAGTTTTGAACTTAGACTCTTTTTATGAGCCTCTAAGTTCTCCATCTCAGCTATCGTTGACTCGATTTCTTGACACTTCGATCCCAATGAGGACAAAGATCCGTCATCTAATTTACCTAAATCTTTAGACGTTTGTTCTAAAGACTCAAGTATTGATGCGTCTGGCATTACGTTCTCCTATATAAATCTACTGATATAGGATAATACTTTTGATGTTTCTTATCCCACTTCAACAGATTAAATTTACCACCGTTTAACTCTGAGCAATATGCACATACCATGCCTATGAGAGAAGGGTCACCCATACAAAGAATGTAATCATCATCCGTAAAGGTTTTGATTGCACGCTTTATCTTAGCAACAGCAGGTCCTGGACTCAGGACTACTTGATAACTCGGTGGCATGACAGGGACAAGTTCACCATACTTATCAGCAGATAAAATGTCCTTACCAGGCATTTCTTGTACGACATATACTTTACTCAATTTATAACCTTCTTTCTGGTAGAATTATATAATACTTGATATCTGAATTTCAAGTATTATATTTAAGATTAGAAAGAAAATGAAACAGTTACAAGACTATCCTTTTAAAACAGAGCCTTTTGCTCATCAATTAGCTGCACTAGGTGCTTCTTTAGATAAAGAAGAATTTGCTTGGTTCATGGAAATGGGTACAGGAAAAACACTTGTTGCCATTTATAATGCTAGTTGGTTATGGGACCAGGGGCATATTGAAACATTAATGGTGATCGCTCCAAAGACAGTTTATAAAAACTGGAAAAGAGAATTAAAAAGTCACTTACCTGAACATATTGTACCTGATATTTTTGTTTGGGGTTCAGATAATAAAGCAGAAGATAGAAAAAAATTAGAAACTGTTTTTTTACCAAACGATAATTTTAAAATATTACTAATGAATGTGGAAGCCTTTAGTACAAAAAAAGGTGTTGACTTTGCAAAGAAATTTTTACTTGCACACAAAGCAATGGTTGCTATTGATGAAAGCACTACAATAAAAAATCCTACAGCAGCGAGAACAAAAAATATTTTAAAGTTGTCCCCACTCATAAAGTACCGAAGAATTATGACAGGTTCTCCAGTCACAAGATCACCTATAGATTTATATGCTCAGTGTGCTTTTTTAAGTGAAGAGTTGTTAGGCTTCAGTTCTTTCTGGACATTTAAAAATAGATACTGCGTCATGGTAAAAAGAAACATGCCAACACATCAATTCAACATGATTGTAAGTTATCAAAGATTAGATGAACTATCTAAAAAGTTAGAAGATTTTTCTTATCGAGTTTTAAAAGACGATTGCTTAGACTTACCTGAAAAAATTTACCAGGTACGACATGTTTCTATGACACCTAAACAATTAGAGATGTATGTAACTATGAAGAGAATGGCCATAGCAGAGTTAGAAGGAGAAAGACTAACGGCCCTGTCAGCATTAACGCAAATATTGAGACTGCACCAAATAGTGTGCGGTCATGTAAAGCTAGATAATGGAGAAGTAAAGCCAGTAGAGAATAACCGCTTAAAAGAACTAATGAGTATATTAGATGAGACATCGGGCAAAGTTTTAATTTGGGCGAACTATAGACACGATATTCAATCAATTGCAAGAGAAATTTCCAAGGTGCATGGTCCACGATCCGTGGCTACTTTTTATGGAGACACTCCTAGTGAAGAGCGTCAAAGAATCATTGATGATTTTCAAAATGAAGAAGAACTTCGTTACTTTGTAGGTAATCCTAAAACAGGCGGTTACGGTTTAACTTTAACCAAGAGCCACACTGTGGTATACTATAGCAACTCTTATGACTTAGAAGTCCGATTACAATCTGAGGATAGAGTGCATCGCATAGGACAAACATCAAAGGTCACTTATGTTGACCTAGTAACCGAAGGCACTGTTGATGAAAAGATTGTACAAAGTCTGAGGAATAAGATTAATTTGGCAACGGAAGTCATGGGAGAGGAGTTAAAGAAATGGCTGATTTAAGAGTATTATCATTAGGTGCAGGTGTTCAATCAAGTACCTTAGCATTTATGTATGAATATGGAGAGATAGAACCAGCTCCTGACTTTGCTGTTTTTGCAGATACAAAAGCAGAACCAAAACAAGTCTATGAGTGGTTTGAATGGATGAAGACTAAAATAACAAAGTTTCCTATACATTTAATTTCTGCAGGAGACATAGGACAAGATTCTTTAGAAGCTGCAGAAGGGAAACATACATCAAGAACACCCCCTTTCTTTACAAAGGATCCTAAAACAGGAAAAATGGGTATCCTGACAAGACAATGTACGGCTCATTATAAAATAGAACCCATACATAAGTTTATTAGACAGAAGTATTTAGGAATGGCAAAAGGTCAAAGAACACCTAAAGGAACTGTTGTTGAAATGATTATGGGCATATCTCGTGATGAAACCTATCGTGCAAAAGAAGCTAGAAAATTTTGGATTAAAAATGTTTTTCCTTTAATTGATAGAAACATAACAAGAGCTATGTGTAAAAAATGGTTTGCTGATCACAATTTACCAGAGCCCCCAAGATCCGCTTGTACTTTCTGTCCATACAGATCCTGGAAAGAATGGAAGCATTTAAAAGATACTTCTCCTGAAGAATTCAATGATGTAATTGAATTTGAAAAGAAAATTAATAATGGCTTTAAAGGTATGCGTGATGGTTATACTGTTTTTGTTACTAAAAAAGGCGTCCCGCTCAGTGAGATCGATGTAGATAAAGAAGCAGAAGACAAGCAAGGTTCTTTCCTAGATGACTTAGGAGAAGTAGCCTGGAATGATTGTGAAGGGATGTGTGGAGTTTGAGCAGAATTGTATATCAAGATGGCAAACTCTATTTAAGCCTAACAAGAGAAGAAGTTAAAGAGGCA
>LSRR01000568.1_pt1 | contig 30970 bp, 52 predicted proteins | sample 1162981 | NCBI WGS metagenome assembly LSRR01 (sample SAMN03256433, study PRJNA305521) | marine metagenome | biome: Estuarine; feature: Estuary; material: Brackish water; isolation source: iron chloride precipitation of viral particles from surface water samples | place: USA: Chesapeake Bay ... | reverse complement strand
CAATCATTGGCTTATGATACGTTTGCAGACTTAGCAAACATGGACATTGACCAAATACAAGAGCTTTATAACCAGCTGAAAGATAAGAGAGCTGAATCAATTGCTAACCTTAAATCAAGAAGAATAGAAAGAGCTAAAGAAATTAAAGATGAAATAAAGGCTGGATTCAATGCTTTGTATAATGAAGACGGTACTCTTAAAAATGATAACCAACTAAGAGAGGATAGAAAAGAAATTTGGAATTCATTTAGAAATCTAAAAATATGGGACGGAGTAAAGAAGTGGGCTGACAGATATGACTTCAATACTGTCACAGGTATATTTGATTATTTCAGAAATAATTTAGCTCACTTAGGCACACTGTCTAATATACTAGACAAGAAAGGTAAGTTCTTTACCAATAATGTATACAATGCTTTGAATGATATGGATACAGCTCACCTTGAGGGTTATTATACTCAGAGTGAAGTCTTGGACCAGATGGCTAATAAGATTGATGGGATAACAAAGGGGTATTCAGAGTTCAAATCTAAGATGTCTAACGAGATTATAACGCTAGATAACATTACCTCATCGAAAAATGAAAAAGTCAAATGGCAGTCCTTAATGAATCAGGACCAAGCAATGCGAATATATGCGCTGTATAAGAATCCTATTCAAAGAGAAAAGCTCATTAAGATGGGATTTGATGAGGCTAATATGAAAAAGATTGAGAGCTTTATTGGTCCTGATGGTAAGCAAATGGCCGACATGATGGTTGATTATTTTAGCAACGCTTACTATGAATCTGTAAACAAAGTATATCGTCAAGTCAATGATGTAAGTTTAGGATATGTAGAAAACTACTTCCCCACAAAAACTATTTCATCAAGCGTAAAGGGAGATTTAATTGTCAACGGAAACTTCTCTGGTGTTTTTGATGCAGAGACCGCTCCCTCATTAAAGGAGCGTACCGACACAACAAGTGATGTTCTTTTAGGAGATTCATTTACGGACGTAGTTGAGAATCATATCCAGACAATGGAAAGATACAAGGCTTATGCTGAGGGGGTGAAAAGATTAAACGCAGTATTTAAGAGCCCAGATGTTCGAGCACTTCTTGGCCAGAATGGCACCGACTTAAATAACGTAATGAAGAACTTAGTAAACTTTGCCGTTAACCCTAACGGAGGAGCCAAGACTAAGAACACTTTCTTGGAAAAGTTGATGACTAGGTTCACAGGTTTTGCCTTGTCATTTAAACTAGTACAGATTCCAAAGCAAGCAACCTCATTTATAACTGCCTATGAAGATTATAACTTCAGGGGAGAAGGAAAGAAAAAAATCCCCGGACTAGATGCCATAATGTTTATGGTAGATACAGCAAAAGTAATTGCCAATCTGCCCAGCGAAGTAAAGAAGGCTCAAAATATTTCGGCTTCTTTTAGAGACCGTTTAGCTAAAGGATTAGATGGTGATGTTTATGGACTGGAATCAGGCTCTCCAACATTTAAACCTCTGGGTCAGCAAAACACATTCCTTGGAAGGGTAAAGCGTGCACTAAAAAAAGCAGCTGGACTTCCAACAGTGATTGGTGATGTTCTTGGTGTAATGGGATACATGGTTAATTACAATAGAAATATTGCTAATGGAATGAATAAGGCTGATGCCTTGAGAGCTTTCAATAATTATAATGCAACTCAGCAATCAAGAAGAGCTGCTGATAAAATTGCTTTGCAAACTTCTCAGGACGCTCTTAAACGCTCGTTTACAATGTTCGGTAGTACTACATTCCTTCAGATGAATAAGGCTGCTCAAGGTACAACCAATATTATGCGTTCTTTAAAAGCTAAGAAGATGCCTGCCTCAAAAGATATTAGAGGGGTAGTTCTAAACGTTTCTCTTGCTAACGTATTATTCGTTGCAGCTTCAAATATAGCCAAGTTTATTGATGGAGATGATGAAGATAGAAAGATGGCTTTGAAGCAGATGAGGGATGCTGCTCTAGGACTTAACTTGCTGTATCAAGTTCCGTTAATAGGAGGCGGTATTGAACTGGCTATTAAGCGTGCTACTGGAGATAGAGGTCCTGTAAGTGACGTGGTAAACCCTTACATTAGTGTATTTAATAAGCTTTGGAGAGGTGTTCAAGAAGATGATATATCAAAATCTGTTCAGCCTGTAATAGAAATAATACTAGGAACACAGATAGACCCATTCATTGGTTTATTTAATACTCTTGGGGAAGGATTTAATGCCGAGAATATATATGACATGGTTGGTATATCTAGGTCTTACAGACCGGGCTATGGAAGTAAGTCCAAGTCAGAATCTCCTGAGCGAAAAGGAATGACTAAAACTGAAATAAAAAAATCAATGCCTACTCTTTATAAAGAAATTTATGGAGAGACGGATGAGATGATGAAAGAGATAAGAAAAGAACAGAAGGAGATATTAAAAGAAAGTGGAATTGAATACAATTTTGAAGACTTCGACTTAGAGAATTAAACAAATCTTACGTATTTCATAGACTTCTGCTTGTCGTAGTATACCATCATCTCATCATCACGGGGAGGGAGACCTCCCCACATTACCTCTCCCTTTAACTTTGTGGCCTTTGCATAGATGATACCATCATCACAGGCCCATATAATCACTGGGTTGAGTCGCTTCTCTATGAGCTTGTTCAGCTTACTCAAAGTAATTGGTAGCGGGTAAGAGGTCTTCATGCTCCTCATTCTTCCAACTACCTCCACATAAGCAATCAGTTGTCCTCTCTCATCGGACACCTTGTAGTCTATATCAAGCTGGTCCAGCTTTTTGTGGGAGCCTTTAAAAATATTGACGAACAAATCAATTGCTTTTTTTTCTCTTAAAATATCTGTAGCTGTTTCAAAAATCATCATCTGGTATTGACTTTAATATTAGTCTTAGGTCGTAGATTATTTCTCTCAAATCCCTTTCGGCATACTTGAAGTCCCTATCCACTAGGCTCTCGTAAATGTTTGCTAGAATCGAGTGATTTATATTCATCCTCACAGCAATTCTTTTTGCTCTTTCATTTTCTGTGTTTATTTTCTTTTCCATCGTCTGATAATGTTTCAAAGACTTGGACCAACTTTTCAAATACTAAACCTTCCTTTCCTACTGGTGTGTTAAAATCAATGAGCTCAATAATGTCCTTGATACGGTCATGCTTGTATTGAACCGCTCCATTGTTAAGGCTTTCCTTGTCCCAGACAGAGTAGTTTATTTTGCTTTTTGTATCAATAACACAATCGACATCTTCTTTTAGTACACCTCTTATGGTTGCGAAAAACAAATCTTTTGACTTGATATATTTCTCTTTCACATCAGGGTTATACTTGAGCAGTGAGTCTGCATCGGTTATATAATAATTATATACTGCATGACTTTTTCTTAAAAACTCATGCACATCTTGTGCTGGGAATCCTAAGTCATTTAATATTTTGCAGAATACTTTTCTTGCGTTTACGTATTCTTTCTTTTTGGTAAGCTTATGAATTCTTACCCCAAACTCTCTGTCAATAATTTGAGACAGAGCTTCCATTTTTATTTCTTTACTTAGTATCATTTGATTTAATTCCTTTATATACTTCTACTTTTAAACCATGAGCTTGTAGCTCTTTTAATCTGTACTCTTGCAACTTTGATGTCTTACCTGTTGGTTTCTTTACCTCATAGAATTCAACGTCAGAGTTCTTTGGTATAGCTATCAGGTCAGGGATACCGTTCTTGTTGGTGTTTATCAACTTTATGACGTAGTATCCGTTACCCTCCAGCTCTTTAATTAACTTAGCTTGTATTTGTTGTTCTGTCATTTTATTTTACCCCCTAAACATACCCCTTTTATACCCCTTTTATACCCTTAACAGTTCTTGTATGGGCACCAAGAATCCAATTGATGTGTCGTTGTCTCCTCCCTTTTGTATGTACAAACCTTCTCTGTAGTACCCTCTGAGCTTTTTCTTAAGTTGGTCTACTCCCAGCATAAGAGAGCAATCAATTGCTTCTATCCTGTAAATCCAATACTTGGCATCTGTGGTTGCTATTCCTGACGGCTTGCCTCTGGACGAGTACTCTATAAACACGTTACCAGTTTTGTGTGCTATGTAGTCCACCTTGACTTCTATCTTTGTAGAGTTGCCGTTGAATAGTTCATTAACCCAGTCTTCAGCTGCTTCTCCAATTTTTACGTCATGTTTAAAACTACGGGAGTGTTTCATTCTAGTATCAGGTTTACTGTTCCGTCAGTTTCATAGGTATCACCAATTTCGAAGTACCCAAACTGGTGCCCATATCTTCTCATGACTTTCATTATTTGGCTGTTGAGCCTGTCCATGTCGTGGAACTTTGCTCCGTGTACTCTATATGTCGCCATCTTTTTCGTAGGTTTCTTTGTAATACTTTTCTAATTCAAACTTGTGTAAAATAGTAGCAGATGCACCATGTAGATTTGCTCTCTCGATTTGCATCTTCTCTCTTTTCTTGGCTTCTTCTAAGATGCTATGCCAAGTTAACTTATCCTTTGGTGTATCCCACAATCTGTTGAATAACCAATCAACTGCTGTCTGTTTCATTTGACTATCTCTTTTAGTTGATTCCAAATATTCTCTGCATTTTTACCCCAGTACATGTCGCACTTGCCATCCTTTATTGGTGGCTCCGTAAAGTAGGCCTGCCAATACTCACATGGTTTAGCAGTGTATCGGTAACAGGTTTCTTTGTGGGGACAATTAGTCCCCACGCACATCGTTATATCAGCCATTGTCTAGATTTATATCGTTCTCATACATTACTGTTCTCAATTTGTCTCGGCAACCTTGGTACACCTGATACTGCTCGTCAGTAAGGTCATCGTACTTTATTTTACCACGTAGCCATTGGTCATACTCCCATAGAGTAGAATGCATTGCAGCACCCTTGATTGCGTTCTCCCACTCGTGACTATCTTCAGGAAGATTAAAGATTAGTTTTGCTTTCATTTTCGTTTGTTTCGTTTATGTCATAATAAAAAGAATCTCCATTTGAACTTACCCACCTATCACTCTCGGACTCTACACACTGCAACTCCGTGTCCACCTTGAACTCCTTGGGCTCCACAGGAAACTTGTTTGTAACAAAGTTTGAGTCCTTCCAATAAATCCTATTGTTAGGCTGGCACATCAAGTACCCATCATCAGCCAGCAATATGTGGCCACACTTGTAGTCTGTAGGCTCATCAGAATAAGGATTAGTGAACCAGTCCACAGTCAGCAAGTAAGTTGCCCACACAAAGGTCTTGTCCTTTAATATAACCTTACATCTTTTCTCAGCCAAATAAGAATACTCAATGACACTCACGTTCTCGCTAAAGCAATCCCACAACTGCTTGAAGTCACTCGGTATGTCCTTGGTTGGCTTATGGAAAAACAACTCTGAAATAGGAACCCTGCTTCTAAGCATCCCGTAGTCGGTCATGATGTGGAACGTGAGAATCTTTCCAGCCACACTCTGTATTCCAAAAGCATAGCAGTTGTCAAACTCCTCCTTGTCCCTGTCGTTCTTTGTGAGCCAACTCCTACGAACCTTTAGCTTCAGATTAGGGATATTGGCATTCAATACATTCTGCTCATTAGTTATCATAAAAGTCTTTTTTAAAGTGATTAATAGTGTAATCTTTCTTGTTTGATACTGCTTTGTATATGTCTCGTTCAATACCTCCCTCTGAGAATATCCAGTAGACCTTGTTCTCTAGTCTGTCCTTGGTTGTCATCCTGTCCTTACTCTGCCAATAACTAGTAGCGCTGAAGTCAATGTTGTAGTAAACCAAGTAGTCAGCGTCACGTAAAGATATGCCTTCACGTCCAGACACAATCTGCAGGGCTATGTTCTTGTCAGTGTCTTCAAAGACACTAAGCTCGCTAGTCAGCTCATCACCGAATACCTGCCTCAAGGCATTGTACTCTTCCTTAAATTTATAGAATATGCCTATCTTACTTCCTTGAAATTTTTGTTTAATGAACTCCGCCTTGGTGGTGTCTAGCACCATGCTGTTGCCACTCTCAAACTTAATGGTACCACTGCATAGCTGGTGCACCTTCATCATCAACTTCACTGCCGTGTCGGCAAGTATGGTCTCCTCCTTACCCTCGATGACTAGGTCCCGCTTGAGCCTACTAATCATGCTGTAAGTTGAGTCCTTCAGTGTAACATAGAGCACCTCCTCCTTTACCTCTGACTTGAAACCAGCCTCAGCCTGTGTATAGTTAATCGTGTATGGAGCCATCTCTTTGATGATGTCCTCTAGTCCATGACTGTAGTCATTGATATACAGGCTGTTTATTTTCTTCTGCTTTATGTTCACATATTTGTCGCAAAATCTGTAGAAATTTGCAAACTCACTGAAGGGATTGTTGGGTATAGCGTACACCTGATGATACATCTGAGAGTAACTCTCTGGGGTTGGTGTCCCCGATAGCAGTATCACCTTTGGTATATACTTTCTTATCACCTGAGCCACCAGAATAGCCCTGCCACTTGGCTTAGGGAAAGCACCCATGCTGTGGGCCTCATCGCAAATCACCAAGTCCCACTCCTCGTTGTCCATCACCAAGTGTAGACTCTCGTAGTTTATAACCTTGATTTTATAAGAAGGCATAAGAAGATTGTAGTCTGCTTCAATTGTACCAATTGCTTTTTTCTTGGTAATGAACAGCACGTAACCTGCATTTACCCTATCTGCAATACCTAAACTTGTCAGCGTCTTACCTGTCCTCACCTCCATGGCAAGGTACAGGAATCCGTGCTTCTCTAGTATCTGAATACCTCTTTGGATTATATCTACCTGATAATCTCTGAAGGTTATCATATTGGTCTGAACGTAACTGGATACTTGGATAAGTATCCAATCACATCTTTAAGTCTAGCAAACTTGATGTACTCACCATCCTCATCCAACACCTTAATCATTTCGATTTCTATTTTGGGGTTACCTGATTGGATAACAATTTTGTATTTTACAATCTCGAAACTTCCCACTTTTCTATTTTTCATTTGATTTAATTTTTTATAGTGTTCTATGCTATTTTTTAATTTGTCAATAACGTCTTGGTCTTGATTATACTTGAATACCTTTACAACTTCAGCTTTCTTGCCACGACCAACCTTTATATCATAGGTCTGACTAAGAATAGACAATAGATTTTTGCAATAATCTATCATCGATTCGTTGCTGTATGCAGGTATTCTTTCTATCATTTACGTATTCTGTTTCCGCAACTAGCGCAGACCATCTTGTAGTCATAATTTTCAATTAGCGGATAGTCGCACTCACACCTACTGATTTTCTCTGAACCATCCTCATTGTAATACTCTGATTTATACTTCATCAGCTCAATACATTTCTCAAACATATCAATCTCAGAGAAGTAGTCTATCATGTCATCCAATGTCTCAAGCTCAGGCTCCCTGTCAGGAACGTGAGCGAAGTAACCTATGCCTGAAGACATCACTTCGTATACACTAACCCTTTCAGTTATTACGTTGAATGAGTTAATCATTCCTATGTGTACTTGCTGGTTATCTTTCATTGTCCTTTATCTTTCGTATTAAATCATCTAGGTTTTTGTCACTCAGAAACACGTCATTCTCAACGTTCCAATACTCAAGGTACCTGTCTCTGTGTACAGCGTACCACTTGCCTGTGTACTCATTCCAATGGAACACGTAGTTCCAGATAATCACATTACTATTCATCTTCTTTTTTGCTTTTAATAATTATCCATCGTCCTTGTTGGTCTCTGTCCTCCTCAGGCATAGTGCCTTCCTTGTAAATCGAATAAGACACTAGCCACCTGTAGAACTTTGTCCTGCTGATACTCATCCTTCCCCTTGGTCCATAGTCAGGATACTCTTCAACGAAGTTGTAATACAGGTCGTTCTTGTACAGTCTAGTGTCTGTCTGTAACATCACATTACGCTCATTGCTGTCAACCAGACCACACCACTCAATAAATTCATGGCAGGTTTCAGCGGACAGCTGTCTGATTTTTAAGTTAACAAATTTACTTTTTACTAGACCTGTTTTTAGGTAAGATTTTAAACATCCAATCATGTAGTTGTCAAACTCGCACCAGTCGTCATCGTTCCAGTCCCCAAACATCAGCTTGCCAAACTCATCCAATGGAGTGAACTCCTTATTGTAGTACTGGTGTAGTTCCAGCTCCCACTTGCGTCTAGCAAACGAATTGCCGGCACCCTTGATAGCATAGTTAGTTGTCATGGCAATCTTTGGAGACTTACTGAATGGTATCTTGATGGCATCCTTGTTCTTCTTCTCCAAGGTCAGCCCCTCAGTGATGACACTGAATAGTCTCTCGAAGTCGAAGTGCTTTCTAACGTCATCAAAGCAAAGTATCTGCGTATCTGCAGACACCAACTGATAAGCGAAGCTACGCTCGAAAGCAAATGACTTGCCGTCAATCACCACAAGTTTCTTCATCTTACTCAGGGCGTTCATCAGCAGTCCCTTGCCTGTTCCTCCCTCAGGGTTGTCGCTAATCACCTCGTCATTTAAAATCACCGCTGGGCAGAAGCTAAGGTTCTTGTATCCATGCAACAAGAATCCAAGAGTGCTCTCCATAGACTTGACCCTACCTTCGTCACCTCCATTGATGTTGGCAACGAAGGTCCTGAAGTCGCATCTTTCAGTGACATCACACATGGTAAAGTTTCGGTCAATCACGTGGTCATTCCAAACGTAACCTCCAAGGTCAAGGTAGTCCAGTGTGCTGACCCCATCCCTTGTAATCTTTACCGCACAATTTTTATAGTACAGGTATGCGGCATCCTTGCTGTCGGCAATAAAGTAAATGTCAATCGTTGATAGCATGGACAGGAACTCTTCCTTGAAGAAGCGAGTGTTGTCAGCGAAGTAGTTGTACACCCCGATGTCATCCAGCTCCAGCAGATGGTTTAGCACGAAGTCCTTTATCTCCTTCTCAGATGTATGGTCTATCAAGTTGTTGGTGACCTTGACGAATACGTAGTTCTTCCCTCCCTCAGGGCAGTACTTGTAGAATCCATTATCTTCCAAAAACTGCTTGAACTGGATGTGTATCACCTTGATGACTCCCTTGTCGTTTCTGTCCCAAAAAGTCTGCTTCGCATTCTCCTCTTCCACTTTGTTTAGTACTGATTCGATAGTATCGCTGTCCAAGTTGGAGTCCTGCATTTGGAAGCGTATCTCTTTTTTTGACACACCACGTCTGAGCTTAGCACGTATCTGATTGATGCGGTCCTCATCCTCATAGTACTTGGTACCGAAGTTAGTCGTGTGACTGTATGCTGAGTCAATGGTTCTACTAATCTCACGTAGACTAAAGTCCTCCGATGCGTACTGATTCAGCACATAAGCCGCAAGGCTTTTGTTTATACCAAAGTCATTGAAGGCCATCGCTAGAACGTAGCAGTTCTGATTTCTCTGTCCCTCATTCATTGGGTATCTCTTTGTCCACCACTTCACAAGTATCTCCACAATCTTATTCTCATCTGTGATTGGTATGGTGGGCTGGTCCCTTGTCTTATTTACCTCTGTGTACTCAGGCTCCTCAATCAGGTCCCAGATACTGCTGTTCTCGTTGATGTGTAGCAATGGGTCGTAAGACTCGTAGCAAACACGTGATACGTTCTTGGATGTCTTATCGAAGTATGGGCTATTGAAGTACTTCTCTAGGCTGTTGAAGTAGTTGGTATGGTTCTCTGCATCTGCAGGTATCTTAACCAATACCTTCAGGCCATTGCCTGATGGGCTAATGAATACGGAGAACACGTACTTGTTCTTGCTTAGGTTCTCCTTGTCCTGCAGTAGCTCCTTTGCCTTGGTGTATCCATCGAAGTCCAAACATATAAGACCTGAATGCTCAATCAACGATGCATCTGTCCTCTTGTTGAATGTCCCACTGAAGCAAATCGCAGGCAACTGCTTCTTTAGTTCTTGTCTCTCAGGCTTGCGTTTTTCTGCCCTAATTTTCTTTACTAAATCTCTTGTTGTATCAGAGCCATCTTTGATTCTTGCTAGAATCTGATGAACATCTCTGAAGAAAGGAGTGTCCGTATCCTTTATACTCTTAAAAATAGTTACGTTTTGTGTCATTTTATGTCGTTTTTATGTCGTTTTTTGTTAGCTAACTATCTGATTACTAATACTAATGTCGATAATGTCAATTTTATTCTTAAATTATAGTCAGAAAAAAAAGAAAGAAATAGAAAATATATATAGAGAGAATAGGGAAAATTAATTGACATTTTTGACATGGATAGAAGCCAAAAAAAAGGGAGAGAATTTCTCCCCCTTTATTTTCCTATCTGTTGGATTAGAAGGGAAGCTCACCGTCATCCTCAGGCTCTGGTATTACTACCTTTGCTTTTGGTGTAGGAGCTGACTTACCGCCTGCCTGTTCTGTTGGTGGCTCATAGGTATCGAGCTCAACGTAATGGTTACCACTTCGTGCTGTCTTGATGTTAAGGTTCACCCAGCCATTCTTGTGGTGGTCTCGTATGAATGCTATCGCATCATCAACTTTTAATGATAGCCTCCCTACTACAAAGTCAGGAGCCTTTTCGTTTCTCTTGAAGGAGAAACCATCTGCAAAGATTTTTTCGTCTTGTGCCATTGTGTAAATTGTTTTTGTATGCCTCAGTCTATTTGAACCAACACCTACCTCTGAGGCTAAGCAGGATATTGGTTTGTAGTCAGGACAGGATTCGAACCTGTAGTTGTGAGCCTTCAGCCATAGGAGCAGCTCAACCTCGATGTGTCTAGATTTTTCCTATATTGAGTGCGTCTGCCTTTTCCGCCACCTGACTATTTTAAAAGGGAGACTACCTGCTAACACCTCACACTCCAATTGCAGGCAGGTGGAGTCCCTTAGCCTCCCTCTTTTGATTTATCTTGCCTAGTTAAATTGATTTTTCATTGCAATTAAAGAATCAAACATTGGCTTTTCCTTTGTAACTCTTTCACAATAAACAACAATGTTTTCCGGTTTTCTATCAATAGAAATAACTTCGTATGTTCCGTAGTTGTGTTCAAATACTGTTCCTACAGGAATTAAAAAAGGAGAACATCTATGGTTAAACCCATTGTTATCAACCAATAAGTATTCGACAAGATATTTATCATCTTCTCCGTCTTTAAACATTGTCAATGCATCAAAATTTTTCATACTCCCAATAAATCCAAAATTTTCCATAGTTATTTTATTTAAGTTGTTAATTAATTAAAGTAAATACTCATCGATGAAGTAATTCTCGATGTTGTCCGTAGGAGCGTTTCCGAAGTACTTAGAGAAGACTTCTATGGCTCGGGCTACCTTACGTTCACCTGACTCGATAAACTCGGGAGATGGCTTAAAAATGCCTAATACTCCTGTGGTCTTGTCAATCACGTAAAACACCAATGGCTTACCAAATAATTGCTGGTAAATATAACATTGGGAATCGTAGTTGTATGCCTTGGCAGAATATTTAAATTTCTGAATATCTCCAGTAGTCTTCAGGTCAATCAAGAAGTCCCTACCAACGATGTCAGCCTTGCCTTTCCACATCATTCCTTGAATCATTCCAATAGCAGGAACCTCGAACTGATTCCCGTCTCTGTAAATCTCATCGTAGAAAGTGATGTTGCTCTTCATTAGGCTAACCAAGTTTCTCACCTCGTCCTGCTCTTTCTTTAGCATACAGAACGGTAAGTTATTGGTCTCACAGAAGGACTTGTACTCCTTGGTGGTACGTGTGCTTACATCCACAAATGGCGTAGCCTCTGCCTTCTCAGGCTCTAAGATTAGCTGGTGAAAAAACCTGCCGTCCATGAAAGCCTTACTGTCTTCTCTTGACTTACCAAAATCCTTCGGGTTTGTAAGCAAGGTTCCGATGTCTGAGTTTGAAAGGAACTGCTTGCCAATCCCTCCGTAGTACTCGTTATCATCATTAAGGAGTGCCAATATGTTTGGCACCCCGTTCAGGTCAATTGTCTCTAGTAATGTCTTCATTATTTCAATAGGTCTACAACTGCCTGTTTAACTTCATTTGTCATGCTGTACTTTCGGTTCAACTGCTGACCAATCTTACCAATGCCAAGGTCCTTGTTATCAGTTACGTACTTCACTACGCTCTTCCAATTGTCTGAACCCACAACCAACTCAATCAACCCTGTACTTGGCTTAGCCTTTGCAGGAGCAACAACTGGAGCCGAACTCTCAGACTCAGGCAGGTCCTCACCAGCAAAGATGTAGATACCCAACCCAAACATGGCTAGGTTCTTAACCAAGCAACGCATCAATGTCTTGTTGATATCGAACGTGGTCGCTGCCTCAACGGTCTTGTCTCCGTACTTTGTGGTGTACGTGTAGGCCTGCTTCTTCATGGACTTGTTCTTACCGTCCATCACTGGTAACCACATCTCTAGGGTCTGACCCTCGATGGTTACATTGGTGTGACACATGAAGCCAAGTGCTTCATCGTATTCTGTCTCCAGAATCTTATAGGATGCATCGGGGCATTCCTTCTTGGTTACTGACCACGCCCATGCCCATGATAGGTAGGTGAGGTTGTCCTTTTTTTCAACGTGCTCGTTGACGTTGATGGCCGATAGCCTGTCGAAAACTGATTTTGTCTGTGACATAGTCTTTAAGGGTTAAAGTGATTCTTTAATGTACTCGGTAATTAAATATTTCAAATCGTAATCAATAAGGATGTGCTCGTACTCACCCTCATCGTTTGTCTTAAGCAATTCAGTGGTATGAATTAGCTTCACCTTGGTCTCTCCTGTGGGAGGGCTGTCGTAGTCCCCATCTTCATCGTAGGACTCTACCCTGTAGTCACCCTTCCACAAATAGTCTGAGCCATTACAAGTAAACTCAAACGTCTCGTCATAAAACTCTTCTGAACTATACATGGCATTAAATGAATACAGCTCTTTCTACTTCCTTGACTACTGACACGTAGTCCTTATCTTCTGTCATCCGCTTCTCAACGGCAGATATCCCATGAATGATGGACGGGTGTGATATAGCATACCCGCCATCTGCCATGTACCTCTCGATGTATATCAATTGCATCGGTCTCTTTGCACACAGGTAGTACACTAACTGTCGTGCATCCACTATGGCTCGCTTCTTATTCTTAGAGAAGAAGTCCTCCTTTGTAATCCCGAACAGGTCAACTACCCGTTCTACGTACTGATTAAAAACGTCCTGTTTCATGTATGTAAATTTATTAAATTGTACATTAATTGTATAATTTTTTATCAATTTTATTTTGATAAAGGTTTAGCTCTACCTCATCTAGGTCTTTGCTCATGTTGGTATTGCAGTCGTAGAACGTGCCGTCCCATAGTACCTGAATGTGGTAACCGCCATCATAAATCAACACATCATCACAAGCTCCTTTGAGTTTGATTGTAGTGAATTTTGATTCGAACTCCTTTCTTGGCATGAACTTGCCAGAGTCTTGCCATTTTTTGAAATCTTCCATGATTTTAATTTGATTAAATTTGGTTCAAAGATAGTATAATAATTTTACTTATCCAAATCTGACTTTAGCTTCTGTATGTACAGTGTAGCGTCCATCAGTTCCTCCTGCAAATGAGTGAGCCACTCAACTAGAGTGGCTTTGTTCTCATCAAGGGTGGTTCCGTACTTATGAATCCCAACACTAGACCTAGTGCTGAACTTCTCAATGACCTGTTTGACTATTGGGTCCTCTTTCATTTGATTTTTTTATAGATGATGTAAAATAATAGGCCAATATGCAGACCAATGTATATGGTCAGTGCAAGAGGGAGGCCAATGAAAAGTAATTTCATTAGCTCCTTCGTAATTGACATCGCCCTGTTCATGGCTAATTTTTAGATATGTTGTTTAGCAATTCGTCTATGTTGCCCGAATTGTTGTACTCGTGGATTAATGAGGCCAGCTGGGTAGTGGCTATCAGCAGGATAATCTTGTAGTCCACACAGTAGGTAATTAACTCGCTTAGCTTACTCACCTTGGTCTCATCGCTGGAGTCATAGATGGCCATCACTGAGGCCAATTGCAAGGCAAATGAATGCTTGTCAACGCCAAGTGCGTCAGCTAATGAATTAGCTTTGTGGTCGAAATTGATTTCTTTTTTCATGTTGTAATTGGATTGATTTGGTTTGCAGTTTCGTCCTTTCGGAACTCATCAGCATGGGCACACACCCATGGACTGCAGGAGTGTCTTCAAAGACACTCCCACCTTAGCTACGTATTGATGTAGCCCACCTCGATGCCTATCTCTAGGCCATGCTTTTCTACCATCTCAAGTGCGGCATCAATCCCGTACCCGTATACCGAGGCTTCAGAGCCATCGTCATAGATGATAAATAATTCAAACAGGTCCGCATCCCAGACCTCTCTTGCTTTGTTGGTTACAATTAACCACACAAATCCGTCAATAATTCTGATGTCCATAGTTGTTAAGGTTTAATTAAATCACTTTCAGTAAGCCAACTGCCACAGGAGTAGCAGTGGTAATTAGAGAATCCATCGAATACAGCATCGCCATAGCAATGGCAACACATGGGTAGCTCGTTGTCAACATCAAAGTCACACTCATCGCACTCCTCATCCATCTCGTGCCACTGACCAAACTCATACACCTCCACCTTGGCTTTGGTCTTGGGCTCATCCTTGACGTAGCTCCAGTCAAAATACTGTGGTCTGCGTACCTCTTGCTTGTAGCTTTTGTGCATGAGCTGATTGCCTACCTGCTCGGATAGGCTGAAGTACAACCAACACATGAGCGTTTTGCCACCTATGTTTATGGGTATCTGCTTGCGTCTGTACCATGTCGGGTGTCCCTCTAGCTTGTCTAGGTTTGCCAACACAGGGTCGCTTACCTTGAACACGTCCACCTCGACATGGTGTCCTTGTCCAATCTGCTCAATCATGTACGGCAATCCATGGATGACCAAAGGGTACTTGTCTTGGGTCTTGCCACCGCCAAGGTACTTGGAGCTTGTCAGGTAGCGGTTGTAGTTGCTGTAGCCTTTCTTAAGCGTGCCATACACCGCAATCAGGTTGTCCTCTAACACGTTGGACTTGCTGAACCAAACCCCCTCACGTTGCGTCCACAGGTGCTTGTTGTAAATCTGAAAGGAACGGCTGTAGGTGTTGATGGTCACGAACCTGCACTCGTACTGACTCAAATGCTTGGCCCATACCTGCCTTGGTATGTTCCCTAGATTCTCGGACAATACCTTGGAGTCACTCTTTTGATGGTTACCAATCCCGTGGATGGTCCCGTTCATCATTAGCCACTCGTTGCTGTTTGAACCGCATCGAAATGGGTGAGTGTTATGCTTACCGATGGCCCCAACAGTAGCGTACCTGAAGTGAGCAATGAATGGGCGGTCAGTGAATAACACGCTGTACTCGTTTGAATAATGAAAGCTGACACTGAATGTGTCCAGCCAAACCACCCCCAGCCCGTGTGGATTGATACGGGCCGAAGTCTTGATGGTTTCTTTTGAAAGGGACTTGCCTTTCTGCTTGATAATTATTACACACATTGGCGTTTTGGTTTGTGGGCAGTGTCTTCAAAGACACAGAACCCTAGTTAGAATTATACTCGTAATATACAAAGGTAATACAATAAATGTACGAAAGCAATTAATCAGCTAAGTTTTTTAGCAATGAGACCCGACCTGTCTAGGTTCGGTATCTCGCTCAGGTACCTGTAAAAGGCCCTGTCTACAGCCTCGAAGTTGCTATGTGCACACATGGTACACATGAACTCACCTCTGTAGTAAACGTGGAAATAACGTATTCTCTCCATGTCTTATTTGATTTCAGTTAGGTTAAATGGCACCCCGTCCAGCCCATGCTCAAAGGTGTAGCCCTTGCTCTCAAGGATGGCTAGGTACTTGGCACAGGTCTCGTAGTCGTAGCCCTCTTGCTCGAACTTGCTCAGCACATTCTGAATGTCCAATGGTAGCGTTTCGATTGTTTCGAATAAGTCGTGGGGATTCCCTGGGGAATCTTCCCCGATAGGATTGCGTAAGTCTCTCATCTTAGTAGTCATCTTCTAGTCTCTCACCTGCATAGGATGAATCGAAATACCTGTCTCTCCTGTATGGATACCTGTCACTCTCGTAGCAGGAATCACACCAATAACCTGTGCTATAGCCGTACGCATCGTGTTGCTCGTACACGTCTTGCTTAACACTACATCCCCTGCAAGGGATTTTATTTGACTCCCAGTGGCACTCGCCACACACATTACCTTCGAACCACATATCGTGGCGTCCTTGAGAGCACCCACAATCGGAGCACTCCCAGACATCATTTTGTTTAGTCATTTTTCTTCTTGATAAATAGTAACATTCCAGAAAGTATTGCCATCGTGGACAGAATAATGCCCAACAATAGCAGATTCAACACACTCCCAAGAGTGAACGTTGGCGTATTAAACACCAACTCGATAAACATTTTTGCAGTGGCGACAATGGTAACCACATAGCAAAAGCCAAGGATAATTTTTTCTACTCTTTTCATTTGATTTGATTTGTTAATATTTTAAATCCCGTTTCATCCTTTCGGAATCATCAGTCGGGACACACATCCCGATACGGCAGGGAGTGTCTTTAAAGACACTCCCTAATCTACCTATCTTAGCCTTGGATAGTCGCACACCTTGGTCCATTTTCCGTCCCAAGGCTGGTCGTTTAAATACCACCTATGGTCACGCTGATAAATACGTACAAAAGGAATCCCGTTCAAACGTTCTTTTGTGGTTTTAGAAAACCACCCCGCATTGGATACCCATATGCCATCACTTTTCCACTCAGCGATTTTGTTGTCATGTAGGTAAATACTCCCGTCAATTATACGGGTATTGCCTACCTTTAAATTTTTGCCTTCCATGAAAGCATCCACAATTCTACTCGTTACTTGTCTCATTTTGTTAGGGTTTTGTTGGTTGGATAATAACGAATGCCAATGGCATCCACATCTGATTTAGTACTGTACTTTTCATGCAACGCCTCGAGCTCGCCCAAATATTGGACACACTGCTCAGCGTCTAAACGTGTGAGTCGGTCGATAACTTCCTGAACTAGAACACGTCTTTTTTCGTAATCAACTTGGTAAAACATAGTAGTAAGGGGTTTTGGTAAGGGGTTGAACCCTTACAGGGTTGAAATTCCGTTTCGCTCTTTAGAGCTCATCAGTTGGGATACACATCCCAAGACGGGGGAGTGTCCTCAAAGACACTCCCTTAGGTCACAAGAACCTAGCTACTTGGCTAGACTTGTGCCCATCTGTGATATAGGCTTGGAAGTCATTAGCTAGGCTCAATACCTCCTTTACCTTGTCCGCATCCCCATTGTACATGGAGGTTATAATAGGGGTAACTCGCTTGAGGAAAGCCCCATGCGACCCCTTCACGTTCACCGCAAAGTCTAGGAGCTCGTAGAATAGCTCGTAGCGTCTCATTAGCTGTTTTACGGACTCGAATTTGGACGGCAAGCGAAACTCGATGCGGTCATCCTTGAGCAGGCAAACTTGGTAGCGTGAACCATAGAAACACACATCCATGCGCTTATTTTCACTGCAGTACCTGTTGGTCAATCTGTAGCGAAACAGGGCATAAACGATGCCCGAATACTGCTTTACAGCAAGCATCAAATCAACACCTGAAAGACCCTTGGCGCTCAATGTGATGTGCCCACCGCATCGGGTATCAGAGGGGCTGTAGCGGTCATCGATAATGCGCTCCGCTTTGTAGACCATGTCAAAGATTTTGGTGCGCCAAGACCCTGCAGGGAGTAGCGGTAGCACGTGCGTGATTGCCTCATATCCGCAAGATACGTCACGCTCAAAGCCCTTGAATAGCTCGTACTCCTTTACAGCACTTCTAGAAAGGTGGTTTTTTTCAACCTCCATGCCGATAGTGAACTTGGAGACGTATTCGCCCTGCTCCAAGGAAATGGCACCCTTTTGTTGGGCTCGCTTAAGACCCGCTACATCAATTTTGTGTGGGGTCTTGTTTAGAAAATTGGCGTAAGGGCTTCGATGATATCCAAGGACTTCGCCCCTTTCAACTTCGCCTGTCACTTTGTACTCAATACCTAGATTTTTCATGGTGTTTTGGTTGTTTGGTTGTTAGATAAATTTTTGCACCTACTCGCAATCGAATGCCACGCCCAAGGCGGTAGGTGTATGGTGTCTTTGAAGACACTCAAAGCGTTCTGTATATTGAGTCCAACAACTCGTTTACAATGTCTGCGGTCATGCCTTCCGACATTTTTACGCTCCCGTCACTTAGGACTTGGTACTTGTGGCCTGTGAACTTGTTTTCTAGGACTAGAACGACCTGCGGTCGAGTGGACACTTGCGCCTCTTGGCTTTCACCCTCGCCCTCGCCCTCGACTTTGGCTTCTCCACCACCATTTGCGACCTGCTCCACCTCCTTAGCGTACTTCAAAAGTCCCTCCAAAGAGCGGTTTGGAGTTTCTCCCTCGCTTTCTAATTCGGTACATTTTAGCTTGAAGTCGGTAATCAATTGGGCCTCCAATTTACCCGCTCGGGTCAATTTATAGAAGTAGGATTTTTGAAAGCCAAATACCTTAAGACCAAACTCCTCAGAAGTCCAAGAAATACCCTCTTCACTGCATAGGGCTTGCCCCTCGTTGGACTTGTACCAATTGAAAGCCCCTAGAACCACTTTTGATAGGTCTAAGGTGGTGTCAAACTTTTTCTTTTGCGCATTTTCAACGCTCCGCTGTAGCGTTTTGAACTCAGCTAATTTTAAACCTTGCTTCACTGCAGGGATGCTAAGGAATGCGCGCTCGATTGTAAGTAAATTGCTCATAATTGTTTTGATTGATTGATTGATTGATTGATTGATTTAAGTTGGTCGGGTGTAGGGAATCGAACCCTTATGCGCCACCGCACCCGATGTCGAACCCAATCGACTGCCTATGTCCATGCCCCATGTAACTTGGGCTTTAGTTGCGTGCGTACTGCAACATGGAAGAGTTAGGTCACCCCGATGTATTGGACCTAGAAATTACGTGGGCATCCTGCTTGCGCTCCCCCACCACTAGACACTATCCGTTACATCCCTTTCGATTAGACTCAGCCCCCCGTTGGGGGTGTGTTACTGCCGTTTCGATGTACAATTATAGTATATAGCTCGTATAATTCAAAATAGGTGCGCAACTTTTTTTGAGTTTTGTACAAAAAATGCACAATTAATTGACAAACAAGGTATTTCGGGCAGGTAAAACGGGCTAAATGTTTTTTTAAACCAAGGGTAGGACGGGGGTAAAGACCCCTTTAGTTGTGTCCCTTTGTGTCTTCAAAGACACTAAAAAAGGGCGATTGGAGTTAGTATTGGCACATTCTTATACTTTGAACGTGGGTCAATAGTAGTAGTTGTTAGGTTAACTGGTGAACGTTTGGAGCGAAGCAAGGAGGACGGCAGGACGGGAGCGGGTCCCGTTGCTGGCTGGCTCCATGCAGGCAGGTAGCCCCATGGGAAAAAGCCAAAAAATCGGGAAGGGGGAAATCGAACCGACCCCCCACCCCTCGAAAAAAAAGTCACTTTCGGTTTGGGACCTGATGCGTAGAATTGCTATAGAACCCAATCCCTCTAATTATCTAGCAAAATTTTTTACCTTTGGGAAGTTGCAATTTAAAAAAACTAGTTATGAAAAAATTAAAGCTTAGTAATTCCATTTATGCTGGAGGCATGATGGGAAATGGATTGGACGTACAGGGTGGAAGGTTGATTAATAACAGGCCTGATGGCATGAGTGGTATTGCTCAGGCTGCCATTGCCAAGAAAGCATCCAAGCGTATGGACAAGATTGAGATGATTGCTTCTGGTGTTGCTATGGGTAACATGAGAAGTGAGATGATTGAGGATAACGAGTATTTGTAAAAAATATTTAATCCTATCGAAAAAAATCCGAATAGATACCTATGGGTTTACAATTTAAAAAATTTTGTATACCTTTAGAATTACATAGTCGTTTTGGGTTATTTATTGTTTGATTAAGAGGGTGCTCATGTCGTGCACCCTTTTATTTTTTATACGTTGCGACCTCTAATATTTTTCAAGTCAATAGTCTTCAATATTCAAAATGAGCTTAATAAGATTAAAACCGACATTTTTGTCACGGTTTATGTCGATTTTTATGTCGATTTTTTTTTCTTAACTTATTGATTATTAATACTTTATTTTTTTAATGTCGAAAATGTCGATTTTAAAGAGAGAATATAATAGAAAAAAAAAATAAAAGGAGGAAATATATATATAGTAGTATAGGGGAAAAAAAACGTCATTTCCGGCAATTGCCTGATACTCAGGTAACTAATCGACATTAATCTTTAAAACTTGACATTAAAACCGACATAGCCCTATAAAAGCGACATTTCAAACCGATTGATTTGCAAATGGTTTAAATGTCCTATATTTGTAAAAATCAAAATCAAATCAAATGGTAGAAACATCTGGATTAGGGTATTCACCCAAGGATTTAAAGTTTGGCACAGAGGGAAGGACCAAACTGATTAATGGCATTGTTAAGATGTCTAGGGCTGTAAAGTCAACTCTCGGCCCTTCGGGCAACACGGTATTGATAGAGAGTCCACACCACACACATGGGATTACTGTTACTAAGGATGGCGTTACTGTCGCCAAGTCGATTGACTTGATTGACCCGGTGGAGAACCTTGCGGTTAGGATGATGAAGGAGGCTGCTGACAAGACTGCTACATCTGCTGGTGATGGCACGACTACTGCGATTGTGTTGACTGAGGGGTTGGTGTTAGGAGGGCTTGAGCACATCACTGAGGACATGAACAGAACGGCTGTGTTGAGACACATGGTGGACATTAGTTCCAAGGTGGTGGACAAGTTAAGGAAGAAGAGCAAGAAGGTGAGTACGTCTATGTTGATAGATGTTGCCAGCATTAGTGCTAATAATGACAGGGAGGTTGGTAGGATTATCTCTGAGGTTTACAAGGAGGTTGGCAAGAGTGGTGTTGTTACGGTGGAGAGGAGTCAGACCAGTGAGACATATTCTCAGACGACTAAAGGATTGAAGATTGACAGGGGTTATTTGAGTCCTTTGTTTGTCAATGACGTGAAGCATGACGAGTGTATTTTTGAGGATGTGATGGTGTTGGTTGCGGACATTGAGATATCCAACATTTTGCAGATTGAGAATGTCTTGAAGCCTGTAATTTCTGAGGGCAAGAAGCTGTTGATTATTTCTCCTTGCAGCACGAATGTGGTCAATACGCTGGCGGCAAATAGTGTTCAGGGCAACTTAAAAGTTTGTGCTGTTCCTCCGCCTAATTTTGGCTACAAGCAGCATGATTTGATGCAGGACATTGCGTTGAGTGTTGGTGCTGTTTATTTTTCTGAAAAGACTGGTGATGATTTGAGTCGTATTAACTACGGGAATCTGGGTCATGCTGCCAAGGTGATTGTTAGCAAAGACAAAACTATTATTATTCGAAGCAATGCAAAAGTTGACCAAGGGTCAATTGATGAGAGAGTCAAGCAGCTGTGGGAGTCTCATGAGCAGAGTGAGCGCAAAGCTGACAAGGACTTTATTTTGGAGCGCATTGCGTCATTAACGGGCGGCATTGGTGTGATTTACGTAGGTGGTCAGACTGACATTGAGCAGAAGGAGTTGTACGACAGGGTCGATGACGCTGTGTGTGCGGTAAGGTCAGCGTTAGAAGAAGGCATATTGCCGGGTGCTGGCAAGGCATTTGTTGATGAGACTGCAAGTTTGCTTGCTGAGTTTGTTGACATTAAAATTAGTGATGAGTATGAGACGGCATTAAAAATAATGGTGAACGCAATGATGGCTCCATTTCAGCAGATACTTGCGAATGCTGGGTTGATGCCAAGTGATGTGTATAAGGACGGTACTCCTATTGGTCACGGCTACAATGTGAAGACAGGTCAGATGGGTGACTTGATTGATATGGGGGTGATTGACCCGTTCAAGGTGACACGTAGTGCGTTGCAGAACGCAGTGAGTGTGGCAACAACTATTCTATCAACTAATGCGATTATAACAATGGCTCGTAGCTATGAGCCGCAACAATAAAACTATGACACCAATTGGAAAATATATTATTGTCAAGGACATTCAAGAGGATGTTCGCACTGAGAGTGGCCTGATATTGTCGGGTGAGGATACCAATCAGCTAAGGTACAAGAAGGCTGAGGTGATTGCTGTTGGCACTGACGTGGACGTAATTGATGATGGGGATGAGTTGTACTACGACAAGGCCCACAGCTTTACGATGTTGATTAGCAACACGCAGTATACGATTATTCAGGAGCGTGACGTGGTGGTTGTAGTTTAACCATCGTTGTCGTCTTCTTTTATTGGCTTCTTGTACTTGTTTGCTCTATTGTAGGCATTCATTTCAAGAATCATATTTCGATATACTTTATCGTTGTAGGAGACGTTCTTTAGGAACATGGGGTTGTAGGAGAGGCTTGTAGGAATCTCCTCTCCCTCAAGTTTTCTGTAGATGTCTCTAACTAAATTTTTTGCTTTGTCGCTTAGTGAGTACAGTGCTCTGCCATCAGTGCCTCTTCTTCTGAATCGTTCAAGCCATTTGTTCCTTAGTAGGTCATCAAATCGGTCCTTATCCCAGCTAACTAGCTGCACATATTGCTCAAATTTTTCTTTACCAAAATATCCTTCTGAGTACAGGAACAGGATAATGTCAAGGTCTGCTTGACTGATTTGGTGTTTGGCCTTAACGTAATATCTTATTACACGCCAAAACTTTAGGTAGTCACTTGGTGTTGATTTCATTAATTATATTTTATTACATTTGTAAAGCAAAGGTAAATAAATTATAATTATGGCAGATAAGAGTAAATCTGAGGAAAAATCAACTAAGGAGGAAGTTAAGAGTCTTCGCAGTAAGATTGATGCAATTGCCTTTAAGAATGACCAAGCTAAAAAAATTGCTGCTATTCAGAGGGGCAAGGAGAAGTTGAAGGACAATCTTGCCAGTAATAGGAAGAGAAGAGTTGGTGCAGCAAGCAGAATTTCTGGCTTGGGTAAATTACAAGGATTAGCTACATTTAAGTAGAAATAGAAAGATTATTAATTTTAAACAAAAAACAAAAATGAAAAAGTCAGTTCCAAATCTTCCTGCATCTTCTAAGTTGCAGCCACCATCAGGTGGGGGTCCATCCATCAAGGGTGCATTGAAAGCTAAGCCGTTGGCAATGTCAGGTGGCGTACCATCTAAAGGTGCTAAGTCTGTTGTGGCAAAGGGCGGAGTAGCTAAGAAACTAGTTAAGAAAGCTAAGTAATTAGGTCATGTCAAAGAATAAGGAAGTAAAGTCAGGGCTTGTAGACAATGAGGTGGTTGAGAAAGCACCAGTTGTAAAAGATATACCTGTCGTTAAGGAAGAAAAGGTAGAGGAGGCACCGGCATCTCCGGGTCACACTACTAGAGGTTTTAGAAGTTAATTAATATGGCTGATAAGTCAAAGATGTCATGTAACCGTCCTGTTGCTTCGGATAGACCGGGCAAGAAGAAGATGGTTAAGGCTTGTTCTGGAGGGCAGGAGAAGCTCCTGCACTTTGGAGCAAAGGGCTATGGTCACAACTATAGTTCCGCAGCTCGTAAGAGCTTTAAAGCAAGACACAGCTGTGACACAGCAACTGATAAGTTAACTCCACGCTATTGGGCGTGTAAAAATTTATGGGCAGGGCCGGGAGGTTCTACCAAATCATCACCAAAAGGCCGTAGAGGTAAATATTAAAACTATGAAAAAGCAAGGTTATAACTCAAGAATGGACGAGTCTCTAGGTGCTCGTAATGGTAAAAAAACTCAGTCTATGAAATCTCGCAGAGATGAGGCTAAGGCCATGAACAAGAAGGACAGCGGTAAGGCTTACTCTTCTGTTAAGTCTATGGGTAAGAAGAAATGATGAAGAAGGCAGCTAAGTATGAGTCTGAAAAATCATTAGATGGTCCTATGAAGTTTCTTAAAGGAAACGTAGGTAAGACCAAGAAGAATTCTATCGCTATTAAAAAGAAATGAAAAGGAATAGTGTAAACGATAAAATAAATCGTATAGACAATAGTAAAAGACTTAACAAGAAAGTCGACAAGAAATACGAGCGTCTTGAAAATAAAATTAGTAAAGCAAAAGGTGATACTGAAAAGTTAAAAAAAATTGATAAAAAGTACGGATACAATTATGAAGCCGCTACTAAATCAGGATTAAAGCCCGATGATAGTGGGCATTGGGGAAGTATAGACCCAAACACAGGAATGATTTTAAAAGGAAAGAAGCATCCTACAATTATGAAGACAAAAAAAATTGAAAGGGCTCTTGGAAATAAGATTATAAAAAAGGACGGAGAAAGATATAGTGTTTCAAGAAAAAAATGAAAGACGCTTGTTACAAAAAGGTAAAGGCATCGTATGATGTATTCCCTTCTGCTAGGGCTTCACAGGCTATCGCTAAGTGTCGTAAGGCATCTGGCAATGTGGTTAAGTCTGAGAAGGGCTCTAGCTTAAAGCGTTGGGAGAAAGAGAAGTGGCAAGACACCAAGAGTGGTAAGGCTTGCGGTGCTGGTGGTAAGAACGAGTATTGCCGTCCAACATCAAGAGTGTCTTCAAAGACACCAAAAACAAAGAGTGAGATTAGTCCATCAAAGCTTGCTGCTAAAAAGGCGGAGAAGTCAAGAGTAGGTATGGGTAAAAGAGTTTCAAAAGTTTAGTATATTTGTTCATCATAAAAAAAAAATCAAATCAAATGGCAACCAAAGTAAACAAAACAAATGCAGAGTTATTGGATTTAGTACGTTCATTGAACACTACTCCAGTGGAAAAAGGAAGTAAAGCAGAGGCTAAGCTTAAAAAAATTGCTGAAAAGATTAAGCCCTTGTTTGAAGATTACAACGAGAAGCGTGAAGATATTCGCTTAGACCATGCTCACACAGAGGCCAACGGAGTGTTGGAGCTGAATGAGAAGGGTGAGTACAAGTTTACTAAGGATGGCATTAAGGCGATGTCTAAGGACATGAAGAAGCTTCTTGATGAGACCTTTGAGTTTTATCAATTCACATTTTCAACTGAAGGTATTGATAGCTTTAAGTTTTTAGCAGGGTGGGTTGAAGGAATTGAGCCTGAGCTACCTTCTGAAATTGATTAAGAATAATGAAGAGTAAAGGACTAGGAGATACGATTGAAAAAGTAACTAAGGCTACTGGAATTAAAAAAGTAGTTGAAGCTGTTAGTGCGGCCACAGGTAAAGACTGTGGCTGCAAAGCACGAAGAGACGCATTAAATAGAGCATTTCCGTATAACAAATAAAAGATATGTCAGTTTTTAAATCACAATTTTCAAGAGCGTTATTGGTAACCAAGAGCGATAATGCTAATGTACCATTCCCCTCAGTGAGTTCTAGCGGAATAAATACATCTGTGGTAGCTAATTCTCTTGTAGATAGTGGGGCTACATTTATTGCAAACAATGTTAAGTCAGGCGACATCGTGTATAACACTTCAGATGGTACTGCAGCGACAGTTGTTTCTGTTACGAGTGAAACCACTCTTGTGTTAAACGCTGACATTTTCGATATCACACCTAGCAATTATGTTGTGTACACGGCAAGTCCTCAGAGCACAATTGGAAATGCAGGATGTAATCTTTATATAGGTGGAGCAGGGAATGTAAAGGTCACCACTATTGGTGGTGATGAAATTATATTTTTTGCTCCTCCTGTAGGTTCTGTGCTACCTGTTCAAGTAATAAAGGTACATGCTACTGGAACAACTGCAACGTTAATTAACGCTCTTTGGTAAAATGAATCATCAAGAAAACAATAGGCTTGATTATATGGCGGCAGAATTGGATGCGTTAAAGAATGACGTAGCTGAAGTTAAGGCTATTGTTAAAGATATGCATACGTTACTATCCGGCAACCCTATTGACAAGGATTCTAATGGAATGATTGGAGACTTGAGAACGATGAAGAAAGAGGTGTATGAGTTGAAGTCTGAATTAAAAAAGTACAAGAATTATTTCTATGCCTTAGTTACCCTTGTTAGTCTAGGGGCTTTAAAGGTAATTGTTGAATTATTAAAGTAAGATGGCAAAGGCTGTTGCGAGTCAGAGAAAGATTAGCTTTGGTAAAAAGAAAACCGGTATTGCTAAGAAGTCGTACGGTAAGTATAATCCAAAGCCTAAAAAATATAGAGGTCAAGGACGATGAAAAAGTTTTTGGATTGGGCTAAAGGATTCTTTTCAGAGAATGGGGAGGCGTCAAGCAAAAGACTTGTTGGAGTTGTTAGTGGAATATCTTTGTGCGTCACCTTGTTTTTAAATCAGAATGAGCCTCTAGTATATTCTGTTGCGGCATTATCTGCAGCAGCTCTAGGAATTACTGCTGCTGAAAAGATATTTAAAAAGCCAAACAAGAATGAAAATTAGCCCTCACCTTAGTCTAGCGGAATTAACAAGAAGTCAAACAGCGAAGCGCAACGGCATAGATAATACGCCAACAGCAGAGCATTTAGAAAACTTTAAGATACTAGCGGAAAAAGTTTTTGAGCCAATAAGGGAGCATTTTAAGACTCCTATTTTTATTTCTAGTGGCTACCGCTCAAAAGAATTAAATGACTTTATTAAGGGCAGTCCTACCTCTCAGCATTGCAAGGGTCAAGCCATCGACATCGATATGGATGGAGGTAACGGAGAGGTGACAAATAGAATGATATTTGATTTTATTAAGAATAAATTGGATTTTGACCAGTTGATTTGGGAGTTCGGGACAGACTTCAATCCTGACTGGGTTCATGTTTCGTATGTAAAGACAGGAAATAGAAAACAAAAATTAAAAGCTGTACGCAAAAATGGCAAGACTTCTTACGTTAATCTGCCTTAGCCTTTTAGTTTTTTCGTGTTCTACGAAGAAGGTGGCTATATCTAAATCTGTTGTTGATACACGCACAGACAGTGTTGTTGTGCAGAAAAAAGACAGTGTTGTTTTTCAGCAGAATGCTATCAGTATAAAGGAAGACATTAACGAGATTGAGATTGTACCGATAGACAGTACAAAACCTGTTGTTATTGAGGGAAGAGAATACTTCAATGCTACTGTAAAAATTAAAAAGAATAAGCGTGAGGTTGTAGATACTACAAAAACAAGCGTTGCTGTTATTGAGCATAAGCAATCTGAAGTAATAAAAGAAGAGACTAAGCAGGATTATGAGAAGTCAGTAGACAAAAAGCCTAGCCTACTAAATATGGCTTGGCTGCTGTTAATCCCAGTCGTTATTATATCCATTAGATTCTTCTTAAAAAAATAAGGCTTATCTTTAGTATATTTGTTCAACAATGGCAAGAATAAGCACATATCCCATAATATCTATACCTACCTTCAACGACTTGTTGATAGGTACTGATGTAGAGAATCTCAACGAGACCAAGAATTTTTCTATAGGCGACATTAGCGGCTTGATTAGTCAAGGCTTTGTGCCTTATGTTGGAGCTACTGAGAACGTAAATCTCGGATTATTTAGTATTGAGGCATCCTCTTTTATTGTTGATGGAGGACTTTCTTCAGAGTTTGTTAAGGCTGATGGTAGTTTAGATAGCACTCTTTACACTCCTCAGGCAATAACTCTTACTATTAACGGGACCACATATAACCTATCTGAGAACAGGTCTTGGGACATTAACAGTATTGATAGTCTTACTACTATTGGCACCAGCGGAGCTGCTACTTACATTGGCAAGGTACTTAACATTCCAGTATACCAGCCTCAGGGAGACTACATCACTCAACTTTCTGGAGAGGCAACTGGGTCTGGGCCCGGTAATGCTAGTATTACTCTTGACAATACCGCTGTAATCAGCAAGGTTTTGACAGGATTGAACGTAACTGGCGGAACTGTATTAGATACAGACACTATCTTGCAGGCTTTTGGTAAGGTTCAGAACCAGATAAATGGTCTAGCAGGTGGCGTTGAGTACCAAGGGGTATGGAATGCGGCTACTAATAGTCCATTTTTACAAAGCTCAGTAGGGGTTCAGGGTTATTATTACGTAGTAAACGTTGCTGGTAACACCAATTTGAATGGAATTACTGACTGGCAGGTAGGTGACTGGGCGATATTTAATGGTTCAACTTGGGACAAGGTAGATAATACCGATGCTGTAATAAGCGTTAACGGTTATGTAGGTGCTGTTGTGCTTACCTATAGTGATGTTGGTGCTGTTCCTACAGGAAGGACCCTTACCATTAATGGTGTGGGGTACGATTTGAGTTTAGATAGGGCTTGGACTGTAGGCGATGTACGTACAGACCAGTCATATATCAACCCATCATGGATTGTTTCATTAGATTGGGGTAAGATTACTAGTACTCCTACCACATTGGCTGGATATGGGATTACAGATGGGGCTTTAAACACTACCACGTTAACGATTAATGGAACAACCTACGACCTTACTGAGAATAGAACGTGGAGTGTAGGCACAGTTACGTCAATTGCCACAACTGGACCACTTACTGGTGGCACAATTACTGGTTCTGGCACAATAGGAATAACTCAAGCAGGAGCATCATCAGATGGTTACCTTAGTTCGACCGATTGGAACGCATTTAACAACAAGCAAGAGGTCATATCAGTAACTGCTCCATTAACTTTTGCGGCAGGAGTGGTTGGAATCACACAATCTGGAGCTGCAACAGATGGCTATCTGTCTAGTACCGATTGGAATACTTTTAATAGTAAGGTTGGTGGTAGCGGCACAGCAAATACGCTACCTATGTGGGGAAGCTCTAGCTCGCTAGTTAATAGCCCGCTGTCTTATGCTGCTGATACGTTCAATTTCCAGTACAATAGTGCTACTGGTGGTGCGGTAGTTTTTACGAATAGTAATGGTGCAGCTTACGCTTATACCATTCAGATGAACAACTTTGGTTCTCCAAGGTCAACTGTACACGGATACACTGATGGATTGGTAATCCAGTCTATAGGTGGCACTCAGGTGTCACGAATGTTTGCTAATGGTAATTTTATTCTTGGAACAGGGTTCGTTGACAACGGATACAAGCTTGAGATAACCGGTGATTTGTATATAAATACAATTGCAAACGCTATTACTGATACAGACAAGTTTATTGTTAGTGATGGAGGAGTTATTAAGTATAGAACAGGAGCTGAGGTATTGAGTGATATTGGTGCTCAGGGGGCATTGACCTTGACTACAGTAGGCACAAGTGGAGTCTCTACACTAATAGGTAATACACTTAATATTCCAAACTACAGTACTGATTTAACTGGTTACGTTCCATACATTGGAGCTACACAGAATTTAAATCTTGGTGAGTATGGATTAAGTACTGGGTTTGTAACTTTTGATACCACACCAACAAATATACCTGCCACTCAGGGTTCAATGTATTGGGATGATTCCCATTCTACAGTTGCCTTGATAATGAATGGCACTCTACAGCATATTGGTCAGGACACTTATTTCTATGTAAAGAACAGTAGTGGTTCAACTATACCAAAGGGTACGGCTGTTAGATTCGATGGTACTGATGGTGCTAGTGGTCATTTGTTGATTGCTCCTTTCTTGGCAGATGGTACTTATCCATCTAGCTACTTCATGGGTGTTACCTCTGAAGAAATTACAAATGGAAGCTTTGGTCAGGTCACTAACTTTGGGGAGATTGAAGGGATTGATACTAGCATTTATTCAGCTGGTGATTTGTTGTATGCTAGTACAACTGTTGCAGGTGGATTTCAAACTACAGCTCCTTTAGCACCTAATAATATTGTGCTTATTGCTGCTGCGGTTAATTCTAAGAATAATGGAGCAATTATTGTAAGACCTTCTATAGGTTCTAACATTAACAATAACGAAGGTGTAAAGATAGTATCCCCTGCTACAGGGCAGCTATTGCAACTACAGTCTAATGGGCTGTGGGAAAACAAGCCTTTGGCTACTGTTCTTACAGACTATGTAACATTAAACACCAGCCAAACAATTACAGCTAGTAAGTCATTTACACAAGGCTTTAACTTAGCTTCAGCTGGAGGGACAAATCAACTTTCTGTATTTAGAAACACAGGTTCACTCCATACTGGTAGTGCAGGTTCAAATATATTTGGCTTTAATAGTGCTAATAATATTTACTTTGGAAAAGGGTTAAGCAATGGAGGAGTTCTTCAATGGAACAATTCAGCTGTAAGATATTATACTTTACAGAATGGCGATGGAACTTTAGCATTTACTAGCGATATAACAAATGCTTTAGTTAACTATCAGTTACTTTCTGAGAAGTCTCAACCAAATGGATATGCTTCATTAGATAGTAATGGAAAAGTTCCATTAAATGAGATTAACGATGCTTTAATTGGCAACGTAAACTTTGAGGGACTTTGGGATGCTTCTACTAATACACCTACTTTGGTTGACCCTCCAGCAGCTGGTACTAAAGGATACTATTACATTGTAACTGTTGCAGGTACATTTGCTGGAATTAGTTTTGAGGTTGGAGATTGGATTATCTCTAACGGAACGTCATGGGGTAAGGTAGATAATACAGATGCTGTATCTAGCGTATTTGGCAGGACAGGTAATGTGTCCGCTGTCGAGGCTGACTATCAAGCGTTCTACCCTAGACTCTCTCAGTCTTACGCTAACCCTAGCTGGATTAGCTCATTAGATTGGTCGAAGATTACAAATACTCCTACCACGTTAGCTGGTTATGGAATTACAGATGCTTACACTCAGACTCAGGTAAACTCTTTATTGAGTGGATATGTAACACTTGCTACTGACCAAACTATAACTGGGCTCAAGACTATTCTTAGAAGCGGTGACGTATTAAACTTTAAGATTGGTACAGATACACTCTATGGACTGAAAGTCGCTTA
>LSRR01000678.1_pt1 | contig 31095 bp, 34 predicted proteins | sample 1162981 | NCBI WGS metagenome assembly LSRR01 (sample SAMN03256433, study PRJNA305521) | marine metagenome | biome: Estuarine; feature: Estuary; material: Brackish water; isolation source: iron chloride precipitation of viral particles from surface water samples | place: USA: Chesapeake Bay ... | reverse complement strand
CCGGAGGCGATACGCCCATCAGCATCAAAACGACTTGGGAAGAGGTGGCGGCATTCACGGGCTTGCTTGACACATACAGCGGCGCGGCGGCTGCCTACTCGCTGCGATTGCTTGACAAGGACTACACAGGCAGCGCCATCCGCGTCCGTCGTGCATCCGACAACGCCGAGCAAGACATCGGCTTTGATGGCAACGGCGACCTTGACACGACGGCACTGGCAACTTTCTGCTCAGGCACGGACGGCTTTGTCAAGATTTGGTACGACCAAAGCGGGAACGCAAACAACGCGACGCAGACAACGACGGGAGACCAGCCAAAGATTTACGACAGCAGTACGGGTGTGGTGACTTTGGGCAGCAAGCCAGCAATTCAATTTGATGGCGTTGGTGATGACTTGCGATGGGCAGAGTTCAATCAGAATAGTGATTTCTACAATTTATATGTCCACTTGGGCGGCCATCAGTTATCTGGCAGCAACATTGGAAATTATCAAACGCGTATTAGAAATTCAGGATTGTGGCTATTTGACGGGTCGGGTTATCAGAGCCCGGTAACATCGCCATCAATTACGAATCAATATCACATTTTGGCATTTCAACAGAGTAGTGGCGTTTTGGATTTTAGGGTTGATAATGGCAGTTATGGCTCTTTGTCGAGAGCAAGTTCAAATTTTTACATAGCGGGACTTAAGTATGCCTCAGACGAAATGTCTGGCAAAACTCAAGAGGTAATTCTCTACACATCCGACCAATCCACCAACCGCACGGGCATCGAACAAAACATCAACGACTATTACAACATTTACTAAACACTTATATTTGCACTAAATAATAAAACAATGCAGAATTTCATTATTGTACTCCCTGAAGCAGAACTGACTTCAGAACAAAGAGCAAAAGGAATCAGTGAAGAGCTCTTCAAGATTTCTCGTCCCCCACACGTACGTAACCCACGTGATGTATCACGCTACGTATTTGGTTGGATGCCACACCCTGAAACAGATGAGACATCAGAAAACTTCGGGTTGTTTGCTCTGACTGTGGATTTGGATTATCAAATCTACGTTCACCCTGAAAACAATCTCGACGGATTGCTTGCTCTCTTCCCAGAAGTACCTGAAGAAGAAAGAGCACAGCTTGCAGCATACATTGCTAGCTCAGCTACTGGTAGATTCAGATTCGGGGATATCATCCCATCAACAGCTAACGTAAGAGATAAAGCTTACATGGAGGCTAACGGATGGTTCCCTGTTGAAGATGGATTCGATCAGTCTGAAGTTGTAGAGTGAAAATAATACTGTTCATAACAGCAATCCTACTCGGAGTAACACTACTCCCTGTAGGGTTGTTGTACAGTATTGTGTACAGGATATTGTACAAGACTAGAGCTAAGTCAACAGTATCAGACTACTTCTACAGTTGTGCATTGGCTATTGACCAATTGGGGAATGTATTCTGTTCTGACTTATTTAACACAACACTTATCCATTCGAGTACGAAAGTACCGTTTGGGGATGCAGACCAAACTATATCAGCAGTTTTAGGATACGCTCAAGCTGAAAACTCCTTGACATCATTAGGGGATTTAGTAGCTAATATGCTTGATCGCATCGACCCAGATCATTGTAAAAAAGCAATGATTGCAGATATAGAATCATGCCAAAAGTTAAAGACACAAAATTAGGGGACTGGTTAAAAGACAAGGCCCCAAACTTATTAAACAATGTAGGTGACCTCATCCCAGACAAAGGGGTATTGGGGATTATTAAGCGTATTGTAGATACTGACCCAGATCTTACTCCAGAACAAAAGATGGAGTTTGAGAAGTTAGCTGCAGAGACTGAACAGAATGCTCAAAATAACGTTACTGAGCGTTGGAAAGCAGACATGAATAGCGATGTCAAAATTGCTAAAATTATACGACCTAGTATAATGATCTACTTAATTGCATTTTTCAGCGTTGTAACTATCTGGGATTCAATAGATCCCGAGTTTTCTGTTAAGGATAATTATGTAGATTTGTTGCAAATACTATTACTAACTACTGCGGGTGCCTATTTTGCAGGTCGCACGATAGAAAAAACTGCAACAAATCGAAAACCATGAGGTATATTATTACAATATTAGTTCTTTTGTCAGGTTATATCCTGACTTTTGCTCAAAAGGATACCACCAGTCTGTGTGCTGTCCTTGAAGATCAGCCTTTCAACAGAGTAGATGAGGACTACCAAAATCCCATCAACGTATACTGGAAGGATATTAAGACAGTCGTTCACGTTCACTATTCTATCTACGACTCTTGGGCAGAGATCCCTGAGGAGCATGTTTACAATGCTATTGACAACTTGAACGAACAGTTCGAGGAGTACATGTTCAACTTTGATTTGATTCAGATTCGTTATCATGATATGCTTGACGGTACTAAGATGGTTTTGAATTGGCTACAGGTGCTAAATGTTTCCCTTACAGCACAGCCTCTATGGTTGGATATGTTGGGAATAAAACTTGGGATGTAGAGGAGTTTATGAACATACACGTAGTACCTAGAATGTGTGGAACAATCTTAGGGTTTGCTTACCGATATCCAGCTTATTATAATGTAGCTGATGGTGTATGGGTAGAAACGTCAGTATTCGGAATGGATGGCGATTATTTGTTTTTGAACAGAGAAGAGAATAAGACGTTAGTTCACGAGGTAGGTCACTACTTAGGTTTGCATCACGTGTTTAATGGGGTTGACTTCTGTGGGGAAGATGTTGAAGAGGATTGTACACAAGTTCATGATGACGTCTGTGATACACCTCCGACCAAGGTAAACTTTAGCTGCGTAAACCCTGTGTGTTCGAACTTTAACCCTGAAAGACCTTGGGCTGATTATGTTCACAATAACCACATGGATTACTATATTGATTCATGTAGAACGACATTTACTGATGGGCAGTTAAACTACATGCACAATCACATGGTTTACAATCGACCCACAATTATTGACGAAGAGGATATCACCTGTTTTGGAGACATTAATGGGGACTATATTGTAGGCACTAATGACTTGATGTCAATACTCGCTTGTTGGGAAGAGGAGCCTGTTGGTGACTGCGAATTGTGCGACTTGACTCAAGATGGGATTATCGGAGCATCAGACATCCTGTTCTTAAACACAGTGTACGGAAACCAATGTGCTGGCCCTATGTGGGACTACCTTGAACAAGCGCCACCTGTAAGGTTGTTTAGAAATGTTGATGTAGAACGACGTTGGAGAGACGTAATGAACGATATCTATAAGCAATGAAACTAGAGGTACTAAGGATCAGTAGTCAACAAGAGAGTACGTTAGGGTTATTATTTGACATCACAAATAGTGATCGCAAGTTTCTATGTTACACCTTAGAAGATGAGTATCGTGAGATTAAAGTTATGCACGAGACCAGAATACCAGCAGGTACATACAAAATTACTCTACGTACTTGGGGGGGTTTTCATGAACGCTATTCAAAGCGTTTCCCAGAAATGCATAAGGGGATGCTGTGGATTCGCGAAGTACCTAATTTTGAGTACATTCTTATTCATTGTGGGAATGACGATGATGATACTAGTGGGTGTCTCCTTGTTGGGGATACTCAGACGTCAAATGCTAACGGGAGCGATGGCTTTGTCGGAAGCTCTACATATGCGTACAAAGCGATATACCCCTCAATCGCAACTGCATTGGAGAATAACGAAGAAGTAACCATCACTTATACAGATTTTGATAGTGTTTAAATAAGTTTTATATTAGCACAAATAACCGCAAACTAATGTCACAAATTAAATTCCAACCACTCAGAGACTGGGTAGTATTCAATATCCCTAATATTGAGAAAACTGACTCAGGTATTATTGTCCCAGATCAAGCTAAGCCTTCAATGACTAGTAACATTGTTGAGGTCTTAGCTGCTGGGCCTGACTGTAAGATGGTCAAAGAAGGGGATACTGTTCTCGTACACCCTGAATCTCCTGCACTTGTCATCAACGTGCATAGTAAGGAGTATGCATGTGTTAATGAATTTCAAGTTGTAGGTATTGTAGAATGAGTGCTACAGTTACTCTCCCTCTCAAGGATTTTGATGAGTTAAGAGAGCAATCTGATAAAGCTGAACAACTCATAAAATCTACAAAGAAAGCTGCTCTAGAGATAGAGGTGTTTTTGTCATTCCTCATTACTCGTGAGAATATCTCTGAGTATTTAGAGGAGTTCAATAGACAAGCTACTGGGGCTGAAATATTATTAATAGATGGAAGAGCTAAAATCAAGTTCAATGAGAACAATTAAAATCAACGCAAAAACTACTTTGCAGTACATCCAAGTATTCAATGGGATATTGGAGCTGACTGATAAGGAGCTACTTGTATTGTCTAAGCTTATTGACTTTGGGGATAAAACAAACATCTGCGATATTCATACAAAGAAAGAAGTAGCTAATGATATGGGGATTGAGGATTACAATACTCTCAATAACTACATCAAGAGACTTAAAGATAAAGGGGCTATATTTAAGAATAAGAAGGGGAAGTATCAAGCTTCCCCATTCTTACTTCCTGAAAATAGTGTAGCAATTCAAATTGTTAAATCATGATTGAATCCCCGTCAGTTCTTAGAATGCTAAAGAATTTTAGCAAGGAGTTAGCTAAGTACGCTAAAGAAGGTGCCCCAAATGTAAGTAAGCAGGATTATAAAGATAGGATTAAGACTTGCCATAGCTGCGAGCATTTACTTAGAAACAAGCGTTGTGGGATGTGTGGGTGTATTATAGAACACAAAGCTAAATGGGCCACCAGCGACTGTCCTGATGGGAGATGGAAAGTAACTGGAAACAATGGACGAAAAGTCAATAATACAAAAGCTAGCAAGTAAGTACAATCTCCCAATATCTAAAGTAGAAGAGGCTGTATACTCTCAGTTTAAGTTTACAAGCCAAGTCATTAGAGCTGGGGAATTCAAAGCTGTTAGACTCCCATATCTTGGGAAGTTTCATGTTAAACCTGGGAGATTAAAACATCTAAATGAAAGACCTGATAACGATTGACGGACTAAAAGCTATCCCATCCCCATATGCATTGACAATCCCTGAGTTCAAGCAATTGAAGTTAGAGGAGTTATCTGCTGTGTACTTTTTTACAGATCATAGATCCCCATACTCAGTATACCAGGAGTCTGAAAGATGGGAAAAATTAACAGAGACAATAAACGTTAAAGCTACCCCAAAACTAAAGGCTGCAATTGATAAATACAAAGAGCTATCTGAAACTTCTGCAGTTAAGTTATTAAAATCAGCTAGAGAATCAGTAGCTAAGTTAGAACAGTACTTTAGGGACATTGATTTGACTCAAGTAGATGACAACAACAGACCTATATATCACGCTAAAGATCTTATTGCTAATCTTGCTAATATGGGGAAAGTCATTAGTGGGTTGGATGAACTTGAAGAGCTTGTTCAAAAGCAACAGCAAAAAGACAACCCCAACAGAGGAGGAGTAGTTACAAATAAGTACTCACAGTAATGTTTAAGGACACTCATTTATTTTCCCCAGCTGCTAAATCATATCTAGAGAAAGGTTATTACACTGATGCTTTAGATGGGACTAAGGAGTATTATGACTTCTGGGATAAAGAGATGAGTAGGTGTATGTATGGGTATGAAGTAAACGGAGTCAGAATAACTGGGTATCATTACTTCTACTTAAACTATTGCCCAATTGACAGAGCTGTAGATGAAGTCCTCCCTGATGGGACAGTACAAGCTAGAAGAGAGCGTACATTCCCAGCATTCTACGATGGGGATTATCAATACTTTACTGCAGTAGATGCGTGTAGAAAAGAGAACAAGCATATGTCTGTGCTTAAAGCAAGACGTAAGGGTTTCTCCTATAAAGCAGGTTCAATGCTTGCAAGGAATTACTTCTTCTTACGTAACTCCAAGAACTTCGTATTTGCTGAGCAAAAGGAGTATTTGATTGGGGATGGATTGTTATCAAAAACTTGGGACTTCATATCATTTGTAGACGATAATACTGCATGGACTCAACCTAGACTGATTGATAAAGAGATGCACAAACAGTCTGGGTATAAGAAAAGAGTAAATGGGGCGGATGTATCTCTAGGGATGAAGTCACAGATTATTGGGGTATCTCTTAAAGACAATCCACACAAAGTAAGAGGTAAGGCAGGAGAACTTATATTCTTTGAAGAAGCAGGTTCATTCTCAGGACTTCTGACTGCATGGGAGATTGCAATGCCTACGATGAAACAAGGTTCTAAGACACTTGGGACAATGATTGCTTTTGGGACAGGTGGTGAAGAAGGTGAAGGGTTTGGATCATTAGAAGAGCTGTTCTATCACCCAGATGCATACAACTGCTTAGCATTTGACAATGAATGGGATGCAGGAGCAATGGGGACTAAGTGTGGGTATTTCGTCCCTATCTACCAAAACTTAGACGGGTTTATGGATGATAACGGGAACTCGTTGATTGATAAAGCCAAAGAGTTTGAAGAAGCAGCTAGAGAGAATAAGAAGAAAGCCAATGATCCCAAGAGCTTTGACCAGTATATAGCTGAACACCCATTCACCCCACAAGAAGCTACTCTTCAGACTACTATTAACATCTTTGATGTAAGTTCATTGAAGGAACAGTACAACAGAGTCAAGGCACATAACCTTGAAAAGAATGGGACACCTGGGGTATTATATCACAAAGGGGATGAAGTGCAATTTAGACCTGACCCCTCAATTAAACCAGTCCTTAAATTCCCACATAGAAAAGATGACAACATTACAGGAGGAGTTATCGTGTACGATACCCCATACAAAACAAAAGAAGGATTGGTCCCACACAATCTATACATCATTTGTCATGACCCATATGCACAAGGGAAATCATCTAACAATGAGTCCCTTGGAGCTGCGTATGTTATCAAGAGACCTAACAATCTATCAAAACCGGATGACTTAATTGTAGCAAGCTATATAGGACGCCCAGATACTCAAGATGAGTACAACAGAATACTCTTTATGCTTGCAGACTTCTACAATGCTAAGATTGGGTTTGAGAATGATAGAGGTGAATTGATAGCTTATGCAAAACGATACAGAAAGCTACACAAACTGCAGGAAGAGTTTGAGATGCTTGACAAGAGAGAATTGCAATCAAGGAATGTGCGTCGTCAGTATGGGATGCACATGACTGAGCAACGTAAGCGTCAAGGTGAGCTATATATAAGAGACTGGTTAATATCACCTAGAGGTCAAGATGAGGATGGGAATGTTACGTTAAACTTGCATACTATTTATGATCCTGCATTATTGCAAGAATTAATCAAATTCAATCACAAAGGTAACTTCGACAGAGTGATGGCTTTTATGGTTGGGATGTACCATACACGAGAGCTATATAATAAAGAAGTCCTAGAAACTATAGACGATAGATCTCAAGATGATTGGTTTGATAAAAACTATAGATAATTTAGTAACTTTACAAGAATGTACGGAGATGCAAAAATACCTCAACAACGGCTCCCATTAAGGCAGAAAACTGAAAAGTGGAGAGAACAGTGTGTTGATGCATTTATAAATCTTTCTAAGTTTGGGTTAAGTGAACGTCGCAATGCTCTCAAACAATTGTATGATTATTACAATGGGGAGATAGATGAACTTGACTACAAGTATGTAATCAAACCTTACGGTAAGACTAGGGAGAACTTCCCATCTAAACTTAGGAACTACCCAATCATTAAGCCTATCATTGACTTATTGCTTGGGGAGAAATCAAAGAGACCACTCAATTACTCAGTAGCAGTTAAGAATGCTGACTCAGTAAGTCTCAAAGAAGAAGCCAAAAAGAACAAGATACTGCAGACTGCAGAGCAAATGTTCTTACAAGCATTAGAGGGTGAACAGCAAGAACCCCAACTCCCAAAACAAATCATTGAGCAATTCGAGCGTACGTATGTAGATGATAGAGCAATCAAAGGACAAGCTGCTCTTAACTACATCATGTATGACCAAGAGATATATGATAAGTTTCAAAAAGCATTCTTTCACTTCTTAGTTGCAGGGGAATGTTATTCTCACAAGGGGGTTAGAAACAGGGAACCATTCTATGAGATCCTCAACACTCTCGACATTGACTATGATAAAGACCCAGATGTAGAGTTTGTGGAGGATGGGGATTGGGCAATTATTAGACGATACGCACACGCATCTACAGTCATTGATAACTACAATGATTACTTAACTGCTGAGCAAGTACTTGAATTAGAGAACCCACAGCAAAACTCTGTTGATTCGTATCTTCTATACAGAGCAGAAGCTTCAGGTGCTGATGACAATATCTACAGAAACAGACTTGTTGAAGTAGTTACTGTCTATTGGAAGTCTCGTAAGAGAATTGGGTTTGTGGAGTACATTGATCAAAATACTGGTCAACTTGAGGAGTTTGAAGTTGATGAGACTTACAGACTCCCAGGAGAACTCAAAGAACAAGGAGCTAAGTTGAATTGGGAGTGGGTAAATGAAGTGTGGGAAGGGACAAAGATTGATGGGCGCTTTTATGTAAACATCTCCCCAATCCCAAACCAACGCACTTCTATTGACAATCCTTCAAGATGTAAACTCCCAGTTAACGGGAGGAAGTATTCAGATATTAACTCAAACAATATCTCTCTTGTACAGCTTGGGATTCCATATCAGCTGAACTACAATATCTTCAAGTACAGAATGGAGCTAGCTATTGCTAGGTCTAAGGATATCATTGCTCAGTTTGATATCAACATGATCCCAAAGAAATGGGATATGGATAAATTCATGTACTATGTTGAAGGAACTGGTATTGCATGGGTTGACTACAATAAAGAGGGTGTTATGCTCTCTCCCCAGCATCAATCTGTACTCGACATGTCGATTAAGACAATCGAGCAGTACATCGTCTTGCTTGAATCAATCATGCAAGAGTGGGAAAAAATCTCAGGAGTCAACAGACAACGTCAAGGAACAATTGGGACATACGAAGGTAAGTCCACAAGTCAACAAGCCATTGTTCAGTCGTCGCACATTACTGAAGATCTTTTCAGGAAATTTGCACGATTTGAGCAAAGAGAACTCCAAGGCTTATTGGATTATTCGAAGGAGGCGTGGATAGATGGGAAGTCAGCAATGTACTTCATGCCTGATACCACAGCACAGTTCTTAGACTTAGATTCTTTAGGGCATATGGAATCAGAGTACGGTGTATTCGTATCTGATGCAGGTAAGGACCAAGACAATCTCAATCAAGCACGTCAGATGTCTCAAGCTATGGTTCAGAACGGGATGCCAGCATCTGCAGTTATGGAGTTGTTTGATACTGATAGCTTTACTGGGTTGAAAGATAAAATGCGGAAAGCAGAACAAGCTCAACAAGAACTTGCTCAGAAACAACAAGAAGCTCAGATGCAAATGCAACAACAGCAGATGCAGATGGAGCAAGCTAAAGTAGAGAGGGAATCTCTTGAGAAAGAGAAAGACAGGCAGAAGGATATTGAGATTGCCTTGATTAATGCTGAAGCTAAGGATGTTGAAGGGAAGTTAAACTTAGACCTTGAGAAGATGATGAAACAATTTGAACTCAAGGAGAGAGAACTTGACCTTAAGCAACAAGCATTGGATAAAGAAAACGACTTAACTCCAGACGGGGAGTAAAGAATCAGTTTAAAGTTGAAGTGATATATTATAACAACAGTTATAAAAGCAAATTAAACAAGTAAACTAAAACACAAACTAAATACATTTGTAAAATGGCGGAAGAAAACAAGTTAGATATCAGCGCAATCTCCTTTGACGATATGTTGGGGGATGGGCTGGAGACTATGCCAGCAGAACCGGAGACGGTTGAAAAGATTGATTCTGAGGTAGATGAAGAAGTCGAAGACATTGTAGATGAATCAGAAACCGAAGAATACGAAGAGACAGAAGAGTACGAAGAAACAGAAGATGACGATGCTGAAGAAGATTCAGCAGGACAAGGAATTATTTTCGAAATAGCTAATACTCTTGGGTTAGAGTTAAATGATGAGTATGATGATACTGTAGAAGGGTTGACAAATTTCGTAAGAGATATGTCACAAGAAGCTGCAGAAGAACAGTTGAGTCAATTGTTTGAGCAGTACCCTGAGGTACAAAGACATCTTGATTACGTAATGTCTGGGGGTAACTCTGAAGAGTTTATGCAGGCTTACAATCCACAAGTAGATTTCTCTGCTGTTGAAATTGATCAGGGAGATGTAAGTACTCAGCGTATCATCTTAGCAAATTACTTTCAAGCAAAAGGTCATGACAATGAGTTCATTGAAGATATGCTTGAATCATTGGAGTCTAGAGGTTCATTGTTTAGCAAATCAGAAGTGGCTAGACAAGAGCTTGCTACTGCACAAGAACAATATCGTCAAGAGTTGTTTGAAAAGCAGCAAGCTGAATTCCAAAGACAACAAGAAGAAACAGAAGAGTTCTGGGAGGATGTAGCAAATAGAATTGAAACTGGGAATGAGTTTGCTGGGGTACGTATCCCAGACAATCAAAAAGCAAAATTCTTTGACTACATCTCTGAGCCTGTAGGTCCTAATGGGGAGACTCAAAGAGATTTGGATTACAGTCAGTCAGAATTAGAAGTTAAACTTGCTATGGACTACTTAATGTACAATGGCTTTAAACTTGATGACATCATCAACACAAGAGCTAGAACAAAGAGTGTTCAATCATTGAGAGAAAGAATTGTCTCTAATGAGCAGCAAGTTAAAAACGCCAGACGCACCCAACGCCGACAGAGACAATTTGATACAGATGATCTGGATTTAAATGCTCTCTTCTAATATATACAAAACAATTAAAATTAAAATCTAGAATATCATGGCTTTACAGCAGGTTTTAAAGACCTATTACAATGATCAGCAGATGACCGACACTAACTCGTTGGTTAATGCACTTATGGAGAAACCAGAAGAACTCTCCCCAATTATTACTCACCTCGCAGGTCGTGAGGAGAAGAAGTTCCCATTGTCTTTCTTGACTGAAGGTGTGGGTAACACTCGCTCTATTGATCGCTTTGAGTATGAGTACAGAGTTAAAACTCACGAAGTAAATGTTCGTCCAGTTGTTGCAGCTGTAGGTACTGGTGCAGGTGGTTCTATGTTTACTGTTACTTTCCCTGACAAGTGGTTCATCTTCCCATACACTCTCGTATCTCAGTCTGGGGTACTTGCTCGTATTATGGAGCAACCAACTCCTGACGGTGGTGGATACAAGTACACTTTGAAGATTGTATCTCCTGACGTATCAGCTGTCCCATCTACAGATGTTGATGCAGGTGCATTGTGGGGTATGTTGTATGCTAACGTAGGGATTGACTTCTCTCGTGGTAATGCATCTAACTGGACTGCTCCAGGTCTCGTACGTTCTAAGATCGGTACAGTACGTAAGTCTTACCACTTCGCAGGTAACGCTAAGGACTATGTAGCTCAGTTCACTCTCCCAATGAAGGATGGACAAACTACTAAGTTGTGGATGGATTACGAAGAGTACCGTCACATGCTCAAGTTTAAGGAAGAGTGTGAGATGTACTACTGGTATGGTCAAAAGACTTATGATGATAAGGGTACTAACCAGATGCTCGATGAGAACGGTCAACCAGTAATCTCTGGTCCTGGTTTGTTTGAGCAAATCATCAACAAGGATACTTACTCAACTTTGACTCAAAAGAAGATTGAGGATGTTATCGGTGATTTGTTCTACGGCATGACTGATGCTACTGATAAGCAAGTTACTCTCTACACTGGTATCGGTGGTGCACGTGAGTTCGATAAGGCTTTGCGTAACTACTATGGCGGTGCAACTGCTGGTGGTGGAACCTCTAATTACCTCCAAACTACCGAATCTAAGTTCATCACCGGTAGCGGTCGTAACCTGGGAATCACTGGTTACTTCACTTCTTACGACCACATTGATGGTCACAGAGTGAACGTAGTTAAAGTTCCATTGTTTGACCACGGTCCTGTTGCTCAAGCTTCTGCTAAGCACCCAGAATCTGGATTGCCATTGGAGTCATACAGAATGACCTTCGTTGACCAATCATCTTATGATGGAGAAAACAACCTCCAGATGATCAACAAGAAGGGTCGTGAAATGTTGCGTTGGGCTGTTGCAGGTTCAGTTGTTCCGAAAGGATTTACTGAAACTGACACTCGCGCAAGTGATATAGACGGTGCATCTGTACACATGTTGAAAACAGCAGGTATCTTACTCAGAAGGTTCGATACTAGCTTAGATCTTCAGTGTGTAGCATCGTAATTTGTGTTTGGTTTGCAAGGGGGACGACTGCAACGGCGGTTGTCCCCCATTAACCATAAATAGTTATTCTTAATCTTAATAAAAAAGAACATGAAAAAAATCATGATCAGGCGCAAGGAGGTATTAAACCACCTCCCAAAAGAAATTAGAGCTGGGGCTAAAATTAGCATTGGCTCTATTTATGTAAACCGACAACCTCTTAAGGGGTTAGATGAAGAAGAGTCACACAAGATTCTTTCAAAGATTTTAGATGTCCCACCTACTCATCAGGATTGGCCAAAACAAGAGAAACAGTTTTGGGCATCAATGACTTTAAAAGTCCCATTCGAAGGAGTAGAGTTGGATATTACAGTAGATGAAGATGGGGAACCTCACAACATCATGGACTACGTTACTTACAAGTGGTGTCAAAAGCATCGTCAAGTAGCTATGAGTGAGGATGAGATGAACTCAGACCCATTGAAGAAATTCTACATCTACGATCCACAGAAAGATCTCGTCAAGAAGAACGCTAATGTTAAGCTTCGTAAAGATGCTGATAAGGAGTTCATCAAGATTAGTGCAGATACAGACAAGATGAGACGATTGCTCAGAGTATTGTCTAAGGGTTCTAAACCAGAACAACTGTCTGAACTTGAGGTAGAGAATCAGCTTTACGAAATCAAAAACAGTAAGCCTGATGCGTTCTTGAAGATGAGTTTAGATAAAAACTTAGATACAAGAGCTGAGATTGAGGAAATGATTGAGCTTGGGGTACTTCGTACAATTGGGAATCAAATCATCTATGGTGATGAAACAATTGGGGAGAACATCACAGACACAATTGTTTACTTCAACAACAAAAAGAACTCAGGGCAAATCAATGCCATGAGAGCTCAGCTCAAAGAACTTAGAAGTTAATGACTATACAAGAGATGCATATTGCAGTCAACCTGGGGGTGCAGAAAATTGCTTCCTTCCAGGTTGACAATCTCTTACCTCAAGAGATTGACCATGAACTCAATGTCGCTATGGACAAGTTCATTAAATTACGTTACTCCCCATTAGGGAATAAGTATCGTGATGGATTTGAGCAATCTCAAAAAAGGATTGATGATCTTAGAAACTTAGTTGTGGATTACGCAACTGAAGCTAACTATCAAGGTCAGACAGTTAACAACTATTTTATTGACAGAGCCCCTCTCCCAAGAGACTATATGTTCTTAGTTAACTTCTATGTAGAAGAGTACTACAAATGCAGTGCAGTTAATACAGACTGGTTTAGTACGTTTGATATAACCAACTACTTGTACAAAGTACCATTGGTAAATAGTAATGGGGCTGGGATATCAGATATCAGCACTGGTAGTACAATTTTTGCAGACTTACCTGAAGATCAAGTTTTAGATGCAGAGTTCTTTTTAAACCCAGCATTCTTAACTAGTGCTTGGGCAGTGTTAGACTCTAGTCTAGCTCAAGATGGTGCTTCTGGTTATATGACTGATTCAGATGCTACGTTTGAAAGTCATCAAACTCCTACAATAGATTCTAATCATATTCTATTGAGTGCTGCTAATGATGATCCTGGTAGTATAACAGTGAAGTACTCTGATGCGAGTTCAGTAACAATAGCATCTACTGAAGTAAGTCATAAACAAAGATGGCCTACTCAACCTCTGATTATCCCAATAACTAGGGAGATGGGGATGTATGTTCAGCATGATGATATATACATGGTACTATCAGACCCCTTTAATCGTCCTACTTACGACAGAGTAAAGTATACGATTCAAGAAAATTTTATTGATGTTTATACTGATGTTACTTTTTTAGTTAAATTAGCTCATATTAAATACATTCGACGCCCGAATAGATTAAACATCATTGAGGGAGTTGGGTGTGAATTGCCGGAACACACTCATCAAGAGATAGTTGAGATGGCAGTTAAAGGAATCCTGGAGTCTGTTCAAGACCCTAGGTATCAGACACAGTCTATGGAAAACATGGACAGTGAATGATTTTTTATTAATGTTTAATCCCAATAAAAATAATTAAAAAATGGGAACTAACTTATCACAAGTATTTATTTCGAATACTGATGCTTTACAAGTACCTGCAGCTAGCAGCAATACTACAGATTCATTTGTAGATTTAAGTTCAGCTGAGGTTGGAATTTGGGCTGTGCCTGGGAAAGCAAATGGTAGTGGAACACACCACTGGGTAAACACCAAATTGTTTGAAAAGACTTTTGTACCTACAGATGCTAACACAGCTGATCCAGCAGAAGCTACTTTTGCTAACCCAGCATGGTTGTATAATCAATTGCAGTTTGTTCAAGGTACTTCAGGTAATCCTATTGCTTCACCTATTATCAATACTAGAAACATTCGTTCTATTAAGTATAATAAGTATCAAGCATTTACTGGAACCAAAGCAACAATTACAGACGCTACTTTAAATGTAGCAAGTGCTTCTGATGGAGATGACTACAACTTTAAGTTTATTATTAAGTCTACTCCTACCGATCAGTTGAGTTTTTACGACCAGGCTGGTTTGAACATTTTCGGAGATTTTCCGTTAGGAGCGTTCAACACTACAAATCACAAAGCAATCAACATGACTGTTGTCATTGCTGATGTAAGTGATGCTGATGCTGCAGATAACGTATCTGCTGTTGTAGATGCACTTGCAGCTCATCCTGTATTGGGTAAAATGTTTACTGCTGCAGATGTAAGTGATGATATCGTTATTACTGCAAAGCACCCAGGTGTTGTATTTGACTTAATCATTCAAAATGTAGTTCAAGATGCAGATCCAGTAAGCTGTGCAATTACTGGTCAAGTACTCGGTGTTGGTAATGATTGGCAGGTAATTGGGGAAGAAGTTCGTTGCAGAAGCCGTTACGGTAACTTCAACAGAATGTACTTGCCTCAGCAAGTTGAAGCTTTTGGAAAGAAGGATTTCAAGTACGATAAAATTGTTATTGAGTATGAGCACAACTGGCCATCATCTACAGGTATTGCGCCTGCAGGTGAGTTAAATCAGATTGTAATTTACAATACTGATACCGACGGTACCCTTCCAGCAACAACTGAAGGTACTTATGAAGCTACCTTTGGCTATACAATAGGTACCAATATCAACTTTATTTGGTAATAAAGCTGTTTAATAGAATAGGGACGGGAAATAGGTCTCGTCCCTATTTTTTAATTTTTAAGTAATGTATATAACTACCTCAAATAACTGTAAGACATTGACTGTGTCTATTCCAGAAGCTGATATAGATATCACACCTGCAACCTATTCTGTAGTTACACATAAGAATGCATCTCCAGAAACTGGGTCAGCGACAATAGATGATGGAAAATTAGAGTTTACAGTTACTACAGAGAATTCATTTGTAGGGGTTATTACATTGACAATAATTGAAGATGCTCAGAATACACAGACATTCTATTCTGTGGGTAGCTGTGATTTAGATTGCTGCGTTGCAGGACTTATTGAAAAGTCAATCAACTGTGATAGTAGCTGTGATGACTGTGATGCATTTATCAGAAGAGCTGATAGAATCAACTTGTTCTTAAAGTCTAGTCTGTATGCTGCTGAATTAGAATCCAATGTTGAGGATGCTATTGAGAAGTATGCTAAGGCAGAAGAGATGTGCAATGAAAACTGCCCTTGCGGTTGTTAATTATGACTGAAGAACAGTTAAATACATTTAAGATATGTCTGTCTCAGAAAGGGGGAGATGCACTTAAATATGTAAAAGGGGGAGTCAAGTTTAAGGAAATTGAACTTGTTAGACTCTTCATCATTGTAGATCTCTTTGAGCACTATCTAAGAACATTAGATTGTTTAGATAATAGTGTATCAGGGAGTACATACACGAAGATATTTACTAACTTATTGACTAAGAGTTGCAGAGATTGTATTACTGCAGATGTCAGTGTAGATTCTACAGAATCCCCACTCCCAAGACCTACTGATACAATGGTTACACAATCAGGTGTGGACATCGTAACTCAAAATAATGAACTAATTGGATTGTAATGGCTAATACAACAATAACAGCTTTAACTGAATTAACCTCTTGGGATGCATCAGCTGCATCTGCAAACTTCTTTGTGGTTGACAATGGGGTAGATACAAAGAAACTTAGAGCTACTACATTTTACCCTACATTAAATAACGTAGGGAGTAGTGGGGTTAACGTAGTTAAAGAAATCAATACTGCAAACATCACTAGCAGAAAGGTAAGCAGTGCTAACAATTATCTTGGGATAGCCATCAATGCAAATGATGAAGTAGAGTTTACAATCTCTGAAGCTAACATTGATTCATTGATTGCAGCTAAGAACTATTTGACTACAGTTAATTTAGGTACTAACGTAACAGGAGTATTGTCAGTAGCTAATGGTGGTACAGCTAAGTCAACATTCACAAGTAAGTCATTAGTCGCTACTCAATTGACAGGATCCTCTGCTCTTAGAGAGTTAGATATGACTACGAATGGGGGAATTGTTATTGGGGGTGCATCAGGTCCTCAAGTCAGTACATTGACTGCTGGGACAAACATCTCAATCACAAACAGTGATGGGGGTATTCAGATTAACTCCACACTCCCATCTACTGTTGTAGAGGAGAATGACAATGTCACTCTTGGGAATGTTACTCTTGGGGCATTGACTGTAGGTTCATTGTCTGCAGCTTCAGCAGGAGCTGTTACTCAAATAACAAGCTTAGCTACCACAGTTACACTGAATGCTGTAGCAGGGACAATAACATTATTTGAAGCAGCTATTGTTGCAGATACAAATACTCAGTTTACTGTAGTAAATGATAAAGTATCCTCTACATCTGTAATCTTCTTATCAAAAGAATTTGAAAGCAATGTAGCTGCTAACAATGGGGTGCATGTTAGTATTGCATCTGTATCTACTGGAAGTTTTGCAATTAACGTCACACATACTGGGAATCAGAATGCTGCGTCTATTGTAAGAAAAATCCATTTCTTTGTATTCGGGTAATAAAACTTAAACCATAAAACCAAAACCAAACACCAATGGGTAAGTTCGAAAACGTAACAATGAAACTGTCTGAGGCAGTAGACATTTACAAAGGATTGCAAGAAGTCAAGAACATCAAAGGTTCTAGATTCTCAATTGTAGTTGCTAAGAATATGAAGACATTGATTGAGGAGCTAAAAGACATTGACAAGTTAGCTACTCCATCAGATGAGTTTATGCAGGTATCAGCTCAAGTACACAAACTTGCTGAGTCTGAAGATATCGAAGGAATTCAAAAGCTTGAAGAAGACCACAAGGATTTAATTGAGAGTAGGAAAAAGCAGCTTGAAGAAGTTGAAAAGTTGCTTGAGAAAGAAGTCTCTATCCCAATCTATAAGCTTAGAGAAGATCAGCTTCCCAATGAGTTAAACTCTGAACAGTTACTCCCGATATTAGGGATTATAGATAATGACACAGTATAAAGACATAGTTCGGTTTCTAAAGGATTCGCCTGGGTACTTAAAGAAAAGTGCTCAGTGCTTATCCGCACGTCTAGATGCTGACTATGATTTATGTGTTGATGCTTTAACTGAAGTAAGAAGATTAAACAGAGAGGGGGTATTAGAGCAAGATAACGATAACAATAATGACAATGTAATTACTGAGTTTGATAAGTTCCTAAAACTCAGTAACATAGATGCCAATGATGTATCTAGTGTAAAGTTCTGGCAGACAATGTCAGGAGAACCTAGATTCTCAGTAGTGACAAAGCATGATGTCACTGATGCAAAAACATACAAAGAGGAGATAGAAGAGTTTGCTAGTAGATACTCTACAAACATTCCTCATAAGCCTGTAAAGAATGCTTACAATCAACCCGTACTTTATGAAATATCTCTCCCAGATATACACTACGGTAAAATCGTCGAAGACTCAAGACTGACTATCTCTGAGGTCTTTATGTTGGCTATACAAGATTTGGTCAACAGAGCCAGTGGATTGGAGATTGAAAGATTCTTACTCCCTATTGGGAATGATGGGATGAACTCTGAGGGGATGAGACAAACCACAACAAAGGGTACTCCTCAACATGATGATGTAGGTTGGAAAGAATCTTTTAGAGGTTACTGGGAGTTGATTGTACACGCTGTAGATTACTTAAAGCAGATAGCTCCTGTACACGTAATTGTAGTTGCAGGTAACCATGACTATGAACGTATGTTCTATGCAGGAGATGTAATCTCAGGATGGTTTAGAAATGACCCATCTGTCACTGTAGATAACAGCAACGATTCTAGAAAATACTATGAGTATGGGAATAACATGCTCATGTTTACTCATGGAGACAATGAAAAACCTGCAGATATCCCACTTATTATGGCTACTGAAAAGCCTGAAGTCTTTGCAAGAACAAAATTTAGGGAGGCTCATTGCGGGCATTTCCACAAGGAGCAGGTTAATGAGTATAGAGGAATCAAAGTCAGATTTCTACCTTCTATTTGCCCTAACGATGAATGGCATAAAAAGATGGGGTATGACTCCAAACGAGCAGCTCAAGCCTTTGTATGGTGTAAAACTTTTGGACTTACTGGGTATCTACAATTCAATGTCAATGATTGAGGATTATGAAGACGATTTCGAAGACATCTCCCTAGAAGAGGAGATTGAAATCTTAGACGAGGCATACAACAATGCTTACTTGGTAGCCACTAAAAAGGTTACAATTAAGGAACTGCTTGAGGGTAAACATGAAATAATGTTTCTCCCATTTGATCCATCCGAACCATACACATTAGAACTAATCATGGATGACATGATTGAATATTTTGAAAGCAATGAAGAGTATGAAAAATGCTCTGAACTTGTAAAGGTTAAACAAGAGATGGAGAAAGACAATGACTCTCAATGAGATTGCATACAACATTTTAAACTTAGTAAGAGCAGGTAGATCATCTAATGATGACAACATCTCCTTAGCTCAAATTAAGTTTAATATTAAGCATTACCGTGCGATGTTTATTCGCAGGGACTATGCTCGTAATGGGTTAGTAACTAGGCATTTAGAACAGAGTATTGGGTGTTTAGACATTATCCCAGTCAACGCATCTAAGTGTTGTGGGTTTGATCTCCCCAATGATTGCCCAGTATACAAATCAGTTAAAAAGATCCCAAGAACAGTAAGGTTCAATTTTAGAGAAGCCATAACATTTGTTGGGGCGGCTAATGGGACTACAAGAATTCCAATGGTTGAACCATTTGAAGTAGACTATTTACCTTACGATAAGCATACTAAGAACAATACCAAAGCATTTATGATTGAGGATTATTTGTACTTATATAATCCCAAAGGCATTGATAAAGTGAACATTAGGGGTATATTTGAAGACCCCGAAGAACTAGCAGGATATGATTGCAATCAAGCTTGCTATGATGCAGATTCCCCATTCCCATTACCTGCGGATATGGTATCTATGATAACAAGTGGATTAGCTAGTGGGGAACTTAGATTATTAACTTCATCATTAAACGATGATGAAAATGATAGACAACAAGATACACAATAAGAAATAATGGCTTATAATACTAATACAGATAGACTCCTAGATAGATCCAAAAAAGGGATTGAAGAATCTCTTGGGAGATGTGGGGGTCAATTACTAGGTACATCTACAGTTACAGGAAACTTTAGAGCATTACAGTTTATAGCTGAGACTACAATTACTACAGTAGGGACACTGACTTTATCAAGTATAACTATCCCAGCAGGGATGGTGCTTTACGGTGAATTTACATCAGTTACAGCAGGTGCTGAAAATTCTGTAATTGCTTACAATGCTTGCTAATTATGAGTACCCCGGCTTGGCAACGTAAGAAAGGTAAAAACCCAGAAGGTGGGTTAAATGAAGCTGGGCGAAGGTCTTATGAGAGAGAGAATCCAGGTTCAGATTTAAAAGCTCCTCAACCAAAAGGTGGGAAAAGAAGAAACTCATTCTGCTCCAGAATGTGCGGCCACAAGCGAAAGAACACAAATCAGAAAAACGCCAAAGATCCTAATTCTAGAATTAACAAATCACTTAGAAAGTGGAATTGTGGTTCATGTTCTAACTGGATTGATAAGTTTACAAAGTAAATAACGACTAAAATGCCTGAAGGATTATCTATATATCAATTACTTGTATTAGCAGGAGGACTAATCGGATTGTATGTTAAAATTCAATTAGATCTTAATACCTTAAAACAAACATTTAGAGGTGAGGTCAAAAGGATGGAGATGAGGCAAACAACCCACGAAGCTCAGACTGATGATATCAAAAAGAAGCTTGAGGAAGTACTCAAAGCCATTGAGGAAATCAAATTGCTCTTAGCAAGAAAACAACTTGACAATTAATAATAACTACTATGATGAAATCAAAGAAAATGGGGATGAAGTCAAACTTCATTGAACCTAATAAAGAATTGAAGTTTGGGGGTAAGCCCATGAAGTATGGTCCTGGGGGAGAGAAAAAAACAGGGATGGGATCAACTGCAGGAAGATCTGCAAACTATGGGTCTAGAGATACTAAAGCAGAGAAAGCAAGTAAGGATTACTATTCTAGCTTATCTATGAAAGAAAAGCTTACCCTATCTGCTGAAGAAAAAGCTAAACTAGCTGAGGAACGTAATTCAAAAGACTCCAATACATCAGGGCCGTCATGGACTGCAAAGCAAAGACAACAAGCTAGGTTAGATGCTCAAAGACAAGCTAGAAACACTAATAAAAACTCTTCGAACGAAGCTTCAGTTTCCCCAAGAGCAAAAGCTCAAAATACCCCTCAAGGTTCTTCTGCTAAAGACAAGCAGGGTAATGTAACTACTAGTCAGACTAGACAAGCATCTGGTTCTAGTGCTAATAATGCGCCTGAGTCTACCCCACGCCCAGCTAGAATGCAAGAAGCTGCTAAGGGTAAGACAGCAAAGTCAGTACAAGGTAGTGGGGCAAAAGCTGAGTTACAGACAAGAAGTAGCGCACCTAAGCAAGCTGCAGCTGAGATTAAATCTGAGCCAACATCTAAAAGAGCTAGTCGTATTGACAGTCGTACTGAGAAAGTAGAAGCTAGAAAATCTGCTCCATCTCGTATGGATAGAAAAGCTGATCGTATCAATAAGAGAGCAGACAGAGTAGAAGCTCGTAAGGCTAAGAAGTCTGAAGTATCAGCAGCTAAGGCAAGATTGAAAGCAGCTCGTAGATTGCAAGATGGTGGATTGAAAACCCCATCTGCAGATCAAAAAGGGTTGAAGAAACTCCCTACTCCTGTACGTAACAAGATGGGGTATAAGAAATACGGAGGAGCAAAATAAATGTATTATCTCAGAGACGTATACAAATCCTACGCTAAGAGTGTAGATGCACCAATAGATAAAAAACTATTCACTGAGTTATGTGAACAGTTTAATATTGAAATCATTGAGCATATACTAGAAGGTGGGGTATTCAATATGGGGAGTAATCTAGCTTACCTATCTGTACGTCGTATTGAGAGAAACCCTAGAAAGCCAACAGTAGATTGGTGGGAGAGTAACAAATACAAAAAAGAGTTACTCGAAGAAGGGAAGAAACTATATGATAGCAATACCGGGGAAGGTGTACAGTGGTTAATCTACTACACCGACCCTTGGTATTGTAAATTCCATTGGGAGAAGCACAAGTGTAAAATCCCAAACAAAACAGCATACAGGTTTACCCCAACCCGTGGAATTAAGGGGAATAAAGAGAAGCTCTCCAAACTACTCAAAGAAGATGATTTGGCTTATCTGAGATTTAAGAAGCATGGCAATATATAAGACTACATCTAGCAAAACCATAGTCAGGAAGATTATGAGAGACATTAATCCAGTTGGGGATAACTGGGTTGATGATGCTATTGAGTGGATTGGGGAAGCGTTAGAACATATTGGGGCTAGTACTCAACTTGAGAAGAAGACTTGCATTGTCACAATCAAGGACTACAAAGCCTTGCTCCCAAATGATTTGTACTACATCAATCAAGTAGCTATTAACACAAGTCAGAATGAGGCATCTCTTGGGAATCAGATTGATATCATTAAAGATCAACTGAATGACATATTGAGTGGGGGTGCAAATGCAAGCAGTCAACTCAATCAAGTTAATGCAAGATTGCATGTACTTCAGGAACAATACCTTGCTACTGCAGAGACATCAATACTCTCATACTGCGGTACAAACTTTCCTAGAAGTATTCACTGTGAGAACTGTGTAAACGAAAATGCAGTCAATGTAGAATGCTATTACATTGATACTGACTACATAAAGACTTCATTTGCAGAGGGTAAGATATGTCTTAGCTATATGGCATTCCCTGTTGATGAAGACTGCTACCCATTGGTCCCAGATGACATCTCATACAAAGAAGCTATGTTCTGGTATGTATATAAGAAGATGTTACTTGGGAGAGGGGAGTTAGCTCAGAATGGGATTGACTACGTATTTGCAGATCAACAATGGAAGTACTACTGCACTCAAGCTAGAAATGCAGCAAACTTCCCAGACATTGATAGATACGAGTCATTCATGAATCAATGGGTTAGGTTAATCCCTAACATCAACAGACATGATGAAGGGTTTGCTAATCTTGGGACTAGGGAGAATCTTAACAGAGAAGATTATGCTTACATGACAACAGCTACTGGGTTAAACAGTAAGACTGCTCAAGTACAATCTACCCCATCTACTGAACTTACCCCAACAATTGTATACTGGACTCAGAATACAGAAGGTAGCGGTATTACTGTGACTAGCTCAGTTGTTGTTATCCCATTCCCAGCTACCTCAGATGTCAACTTAAACATAGGATCATATCCTGCACAGCTGAATGGGGATGGGTTAGAGGTTAGTAATCTAAATGCAAATACTCATATAGAGTTGAATCTTGAACTTGCATATACTGCTGCAGGAACTGGGGCAATATCTATGCGAGTTTACTTAGATGATATTCAAATGGAGAGTGTAGGAGGGACAGTAACTGCTGGATCATCAACTTTAAGTATAAATGCAGATATATATGCAGGAGATAACTTAGGGGGAGTAATAACAGTTAAGGTACAGTCAACATCTACAACTCTTACAGATGTTAAGCTAATCTCTGGAAATATTAGAATTGAGAATTAATGGCACTTAAGTATAAAATATACGATCAAGGGGATGCTAAAATTATAGCTCCATACGATACAGTATTACAAGATATAATTGGGGAGTTTAGATTCAACCCATTACAGCTTGCAGTTAAGACTGGGACTCAAGCAGCTGCAATAACTATCTATGATAAGGTTAGTTTAGATGAGTATTATGTCAATATAGCAGTAAATGATGTTCTCAAAGAAAACGGGAGTGTATGGAATACGGATAGGGTACAGTTAGCATCTTTATTAAATAAGTTCTTTGATACATCTACACTATCTATAACGAACTTAAAGGATATAGCATCTCTCCCAACAACTACTGGGTATGTATATCTAAACGATGGAATTGTAGAGGGTAGACCATCTACCGCAGATATTGCACCTCAAGGAGAGCCAGGAGATAGTGCATATGAAGTATGGTTAAATAACGGGAATACAGGAACTCAGCTTGATTTCTTAAATTCTTTGATTGGGCCTCAAGGACCTCAAGGTCCACAAGGCCCGATAGGACCTACTGGAATAGGGATTCAAGGTCTTCAAGGAGACCAAGGCCCAGAAGGTCCACAGGGGCCTGAGGGACCACAAGGACCGCAGGGTGTTAAAGGGGATAAAGGTGATGATGGGACATCAGTAACCATTTTAGGAACTGTGGCTACAGAACCAGAACTCCCAACAGAGGGTAATACTGCAGGAGATGGTTATTTGATTTCAGGTAATCTCTATGTATGGGATGGTACTCAATGGAATAACGTAGGTACTATTCAAGGGCCCCAAGGTGAACAAGGTGATCCTGGGGTAACTCCTACATTTTCTATTGGGGGAACTACAACACTAAGTGCTGGAAATCAAGCTACAGTAACTTCTGTAAAATCAGGAGATAACTACACACTTACATTTGGGATTCCAAGAGGTGCAGATGGGACGAATGGAGCAGATGGGGAAGATGGGGCTCCGGGTGTTACCCCTACATTGAGTTTAGGGACAGTAACTACACTGAATGCTGGTCAAAATGTAAGCATTACAAATACAGGTGTATCCCCAAATGCTGTATTCAATTTTGCAATCCCAAGAGGAGCCAATGGAACTGACGGTGTTGATGGAACAGATGGTACAGACGGGGCAGATGGGGCTAGTGCTTATGAAGTTGCAGTAAACAATGGGTTTTCAGGAACTGAAGTTGAATGGTTAGCATCATTAAATGGTACTGATGGAGCTGATGGGGCTGACGGAACCAATGGCTCTGATGGAGCTGACGGATTAGGTTGGACTGGGGGTAGTTATGACCCAGCTACTGGAATTGTTACATTTACAAGTGATGATGGTTTAGGGTTTGCAACAGAAGATCTTAGAGGTAGTGATGGTGTAGATGGGACCGATGGTGTGGATGGGACAAACGGTAGTGATGGACAATCTGCCACAATTGCAGTAGAATCAACAATTACTGGGGGTGCTGGGACAAATGCTTTAGTACAAAATGTAGGAACAAACTTAAATGCTGAGTTTAGGTTTACAATTCCTAGAGGTGCGGATGGGGCAGATGGTATTGATGGTAATGGGATAGCATCTGTTACAGACAATGAGAATGGGACATTTACATTCACGTTCGACGACGCTACAACATTTACTACATCTGACCTGACAGGTCCTCAAGGTACTGCTGGTGTTGGGATATCTAGTACAATCTATGAACCTATATCAGGTACTTTGACAGTTAATCTTACTGACGGTACTGACACAACTACAGGTGATTTGAGGGGTGCTGATGGGGCAACAGGTGCTGCAGGTAAGTCAGTTCTTAACGGGCAAGAACCACCGTCAAAAGTAATAGGTACTGTAGGTGATTTCTTTATTGACACAACAACCTATAAGCTTTACGGACCTAAAGGTGTTGATAATCCAAGCGATGTTACAGGGGAGTTAGAGTGGGATTGGGCTGGGGCAATAAGTCTTATCCCTACATCAGCTAACGTAGCTTTTGATATCGTTGAGCTTACTGGGACTGAGAATACCATCTCAGAGTCTCATTTGTATAAATATATACGCATTGACAACCCATCCCCCACAACATATACCGTCACTGCCTCTTCTACTAACTATCCATTGGGTGCTGAGATAGTCATTGAGCAGGCTGGGGAGGGGCAGATTACTGTTACTGGGGGTTCTGTTGTATCAAGTCAATCATTCAAATCGTACAGACAATACTCTACTATTGCTTTGAAGCTTGTGTCAACAGGTATTACAGGTAATTGGGTATTGACTGGGGAAAGAGAAGCTCTTTAAGAAATGTCATTTTACTCTGCAGTATCCAATTCAAGGGGGTTGACATTCTACCCACCTGTCCCATTTTTCGAGAGTATAGAAAGCTTTAGCCCTCTATTTCACGGGTGGTTTGGGTTGAGAAAGCTCGATGATTCTTATACAGGTGACTGTATACGTATACGCAGAGGTTCAGATGATGCAGAAACAGATATTGGATTTGAAGGGAGACACTTAGATTTGCAGGCCATACACAATTTTTGTGTAGGGACTACTGGGTACGTAGTAGCTTGGTATGATCAAGCTGTAGGGTTAGACACTACTGTCAATCATAAAGCACAGAATGTATTTCCTTCTGTACAACCAATTATCTACACAAACAGTGATATTGTAAGAAGTGGACCATCTAACGCCCCATCCATAAGATTTTCTGGTGGTAGGTTCTTAGAGTTTGTTGTTGACGAAGGATCTACTTCAGGTCTTGATGCAGATGGGAGGTCTACAAGTATTGTTTGCAATGTCTTAGATGCTGTTGGTCCTGTATTTAAGGGGCAAACAAAGACTGGGGAAACAGGAGATGCTTATGGTTTGTACATAGACTCAGCTACAGCTAAGATTGAAGTTCAAACTGATGAGATTGTGTACGACTTGCAAGGAAATGGTCAGAACGACCTTATCGTTGTATCTACTATACATAGAGGTGATAACTTCTTTGAAAGCACCCCAGCAGATGCTACATTAGAGAAAGATAGCCTGATTATTAATGGGGATTATCTAGAGGTAAATACTCCCCCATCAGGTGTTACTGTTGTTGACAGTTCTAAAAACTACTACATAGGAGGATTTTCAAATAGCTTCAATGGGTATGTATCTGAGTTCATCTTTATCAAGTCAGGGATTACATCCGTATCATCTCCTGAACACTTGCGTAGAGTTAATGGGAATCAATCTCTGTACTATCAACAGCAAGACCCAGCAGCTCTCCCAACAGTCATCAATGACGTAAATACAATCTATTTTGTCGACTACGGTACTATAGATTACCAACCAGCTGTAGGTTTTCCTCCATCTAATGAATATGTAACAAGAACCATTCAAGGTTTTAACGTCCCTGTACAGCTATCATTTAACTATGACGATACAAATGCAACGCTGTATTACAGGATAGATGATGTAGGTGTAGTCCCATCCGCACCAAATCCTGATAACCTTGACGGGATGACTCAAATACTTGACGGTGGGACTATAGACTTTACAGAGCCTAAGAACTTAACCCTTGCTTGTGAGTTTTCATCATCTGTTCAAGAAATTCCATTAGAGATTAGAAATGTAACAGACTCAAACACACTGTCTGGGACAGGATCTTTGAAGGATATTAGCTATGTGCTGCAGACAAATATTGAAGAGTACACAGTCACTAGTTTTGATGGGACTTCTCTTGTGATGACAGGGTTTGCTGATGTTGATGCTGGTGATTTGCTGTTAATACTTGTCTCTAACGACGAAACGAGTGGCTATTACCCATATTCACAAATATTCTACTCAGACACAATTACAGATGCTGGGTTCACAAAGCTTGCAGAGGTGTCTGAAAATGTTGACATCCCATCACAAGTGTACTGGAAAGTGGCTGACGGCACAGAGGATGGGAGGGATTTTGTTATAACATCTTCAGCTGCTGCAGCAGAGTGGATTGGGTGGGTGCTTAGAATAACAAACGCAGATACTTCAGGTGGCAATGCAACAGCTAGCTGGCTGCAAGCGCTTAGCTCACAATTTCAGGTTGGAATATCAGAGACAATTGACGGGGTATCAGGTATTACTCAAGACGGTGGCTCTGAGCTCATATTCTTGGCTATGGATGGGGCTGATGGGTATCCAATATCAGTCAGCTCTCCGTTTGGGGACATCCCAGCAAGTCAGAGTGCTAGATTCCCAGACTCAGTCACAGGCGGTGGTGTGGCATCTGGATGGGATATACGACACGGCCTTACTGGATCTTCAACCCCCAATGTAACAGTTACGTTTAATGCTAGTGACGGTATTGCATCTTTTAGACTAGTATTTGCCCCACCAGTACCGTAAAAACAAGTTGTTTCTCAATCAAACTAGATCTTAGATATCGACATATGAAAAAGTTTTTAGCAGGGATGGTTAAGGATCCAGAAAGAGTGGATCAACCTGATGGTACATACAGAGATGCTCTGAATGCGAATCTTTATGTGCAGAAGGGGGCTATAACTAATGAGTATGGGACAGTAGGAATAAATACTACTATCAGGATAATCAATCTGATTGGGGAGTGTGTCCTTGAGGATGGGAGAATTGTGTTGTTCTCTAAAGCACTTGGGACTCAAGGAACAATATTAGATACTATCAGTATCGTAGACCCAAAAGCAAATACTCATGTCCCTGTCTATAGAACAGATGATTTAAACTTTCAAGTAGAGTACACAATAGAAGCTACAGCTAAGGTTGGGAATAACAATGATATTCTCGTTTACTTTACTGATAACTATGTAGATAGACAGATAGAACCAAATACTGGGATTAGTTACTTAAATGACTATAATCCCCCAAGAGTATTCAATCTAACAAAACAACTTGAGTATATTAACTCTATCAATAACCCTAACTATGGGGTATTGTATGGAGTTGAGGAATACAATGTAGATAAGTTAGACTTGTTTTTATCTACTGGGGATATCCCTGAGTTTGGGGCAATAAAGATTGAAGAAGGTGGGGGTGTTGTTAGTGGGACATATCACTTGGCATTGGCTTATGTAGATGATGAGAACAACATCACAAACTACATGGCTACTTCAAATGCTGTACATCTTGTAACAGCTCCTGAAGATTCCATCCCAACAGAGTTGATTACTGGGGATCCTCAAGGTTCACAGAGCAATAAATCTATTACTTGGAGGGTATCATTCCCACAAGCAATTAACTACAAGTACGTACAACCTGTTATCATACAAAGGTTTGGGGGTGGGCAGAATCAAGAGTCTAGTGAATTTGCATACAGTCTTCAGAAGATAGAAATTCCTGCTCCTGGGGCAAGTAGAAGTTTAGAGATTACTTACACAGGACTGGAGAATGTAGCACAAGCTGGAGTATCTGAAGTAGTCATAGATAGAGTAAGATACGAGTCAGCAAAGACTCTTGTCCAATTAGACAACAAGCTATTTCTATCTAACCTACAATCTAGAGGAGACCTTGGGTATCAGAGATTTGCAAACAACATTACTCTTGAACCAGTCATTAATAGATTGGGCTCATTCGATCCTAGATACTATAGTGAATCTACATTAACTGAGGGATACAATAGTCTTTCAACTAATGATGACGTGTATGATATTCAAAAGTTTACTGGGTTTGATAGTAAGTTAAATAGTAATGTAAAAAAGGGTTATAAAGACTCTAATCTAAGTTATAAGTATAAGTCGTTTAGAAGGTCTGAAGTATATGCATTCTATATCTCATTTGTACTCAAAGATGGGACAGAGTCTTATGCATACCATATCCCAGGAAGAGCAAGTCTAGATTCTGGGAGAGTACCTGAAACAGCTTCAATCTCAGATATACTAGATGACTACCAGAACTTGAATGAGTTTGAAGAGTTCTACCCTGATGCACTGGCTTATCAAGTACTAGATACACATCAGATTGTAGACAGTGATATGAGCTATTGGGAGAATGCAAATGAGACTTACCCAAATACTGATGACTTTGATGTATGGTCTGTAGACAATGATGGTGACCCAAGTAACTCTGGGGACTCTCTTAGAAATGAGAATGTTAGACATCATAAATTCCCATCAAATAAGTCTGAGTTTAGTTATATAAGTATTGACTCATCTGATGACTTAAACCCAAACGGGGCATCACAGACTACACAGATGCTTGAGAATATCAATATTCTTGGGATTAAGTTAGGGAACATTAGAATACCTAAGTTTATACTTAAGCAAGTTCAAGGGTATAAGATTTACTATGCAAAGAGAAAGCAAGAGCACAAGACAATCATTGGGCAGAGTGCTATTGTCCCTGCTGCATTTAGGAAATTAACAACCATTACTACAACATTAGAGGCTGGGAAGACTGGACCATTCAGTCCTGGATGGTTGTCATTGGGTACAATTCCCCCAAATAAGTTTGATTACTTAGCAGCTTATAGTGAGAATGGGGAGTTATATAGAGACGTATCTGCATTCAGTTTCCATGACTTCAATCTTTTAAAGAACAAGCATACCCTTACTGGGGCTTCTCACATTGATATTCAGAAGATTATGTACATGAGAGTATTCTCAGGTACTGATGGAAGAAAGATAAATGAAGACAGCAGTAATTTCTATGTCCCAGAGTGGGTGAATGCAGAACTCGGGAATATTGTAGATGGGGATGATAGCGTTACTGCCTTTATTACCTATGCTCTACTCTGTCATGGGTATGTAAACCCAGGAGATTTAAATATTACTAGTCTTCTTTTTGCAGAGTTACCAGATTCTAATGTGTACAGTGAGGTTTTAGATAACTTAAACTCAATCTACACAATAAGACCTAAGAGTATTACTTATCTTCCTGGGTTAACTATACTAACCAATGATAGTGCATACTCGTTCAAAGGGGTAGACACCATATTCAACTTTGCAGGAGAGAGTCAGATATTTACAAACTTAGTCAAAGGACCACCTGCAATACTTGCAAGATCATCTGGGGAGTCAATTCCATCTGATACTTTAGATGCTCCTTGGTATGACCCAGAAGCTATATCTCGTAGAACATCATTAAAAGCTACACCTTCTGATTACGATCCTGACAGGCAAAGTACATCCCCTCTTGTGTACTTAGCTAATCTTGTTGCGTATAAGACTGATGTGTTCAAACCATTTGATGAGCAGAACTTGGTATGGACTGGGTACTTTAAGTCATTATCAAATGTAGACTTAGAGTCAGGGGACGCTACAAAAGAGAACTACTATACAGGAGCCGAGTCTGATTCTATATTTGGGGGAGATACATACATTGGGAGATATGGATTTAGAACTACAGGTCAGACCTATGGGGGATTGTACAACAGACAGTTTGTTACAATAGATTACGATGTAGATATAATTAACTACAGTCTTGGGAATCTAACTCCTCAGTCTACTCTCTATTACTTTGTTTGTGAGTCAGATGACTTATTAGGGTTTAGACATTCTGGGGATAGTTTAGAGGGGATTACTACAGATCAAAGTAGATTCTTTGACCATGATGCAGCAGCTGATGTAATATTTAACTCCCCAGTAAATGATGGGACTAAGTCAGACAATCTG
>LSRR01000480.1_pt1 | contig 31281 bp, 57 predicted proteins | sample 1162981 | NCBI WGS metagenome assembly LSRR01 (sample SAMN03256433, study PRJNA305521) | marine metagenome | biome: Estuarine; feature: Estuary; material: Brackish water; isolation source: iron chloride precipitation of viral particles from surface water samples | place: USA: Chesapeake Bay ... | reverse complement strand
TGGTGTCGCACAAAAGTTACAAAAACTAAATGTGCATCGCAACAAGTTGAAGCATGTTCTTGCGATCAGCGAGTTGGAGTCGAACCATGCTGCAAGAATCTATCTTGAAAATCGTTTGATTCCAGAAAGCAAGTTTAGTGAAATCTATTACACTACAGACTTTGCAAAAGTTGCTAAAGACATCAATCCACAGATGGTGTTGAAGTCCGAGGAGCGAATCGTGATTCCGTTCTATGATGACAACGGAAATGTGATTGGGATTCAAGGTCGTGCGATGGACTCAAACTCCTTGAGGTACATCACGGTAAAGGCAGAGGGGCATGACAGATTGTTTTACAATCTTCACAAGATTGATGTAAACAAAAGAATCTATGTCACCGAGGGTCCGTTTGATTCTATGTTCTTACCGAATGCAGTTGCGATGGTCGGTGCATCAAAGTCTGTAAATCTTCCCGACAAGTTGCGAATGCGGGATGTGGTTTTCTGTTTGGACAACGAACCACGAAGCATTGAGATTGTGAGCATGATGCAAAATCTTGTAGCCAAAGAACACAAAGTTTTCATTCCTGATAATCGTCTTGAGCAAAAGGACATCAATGAAATGATTTTGTCTGGCAAAACAATAGAAAACATTGTTGACTACATCAACGAAAATACTTATGGTGGTATTCTTGCACAAGCAGCACTAAGTCAATGGGAAAGGACAAGTGAAAGATGGGGCATATGAAAACAAATATCGAACATGGTGCTTACAATGTTGACCACCCGATTCACTATCGACAGATTGTTGAAGTTGCAACTGACTGGTTTCTTGACAAATTCAATATTCAGAATCCTGAAAAAACCATCAAAATCAATCTTACTAATTTCAAAATGTTGAAGTGTTGGGGGGAGTCATACAAAGAAGACGAAAACTCTTATGTTATCAGTATCGCCACCGACCAATACCTTCGTGATTTCGTTGCAACACTGATGCACGAACTTGTTCACGTTTTGCAGTGGGAGCGTGGTGAGTGGGAAGATGACGGTGAAAGAGAAGCCGAAGATAAACAATATGAACTTACAGACGAGTTTTGGAAAGAAGGTTTGATTCGATGAATGTATTAGGTGAAGGCAAAGTTGATTTGATTGACTACATGGGAACCGACTTGACGGTAGTGAATGCCGCAAGAGTATCATTCAACAAAGAGTCTGAGTGGGGGCTTGACTTTGATGCCATCGAGCGATTGAAAAGTTGCCCCTATAATAAAGATGATGTTCGGATGCTGAAAGAAAAAGATGAGAAATTGATTCGATATCTTGCCAAGCATAAACACTGGACTCCGTTTTCACACCCACAGATTACTCTTCGTGTCAAGGCTCCGGTATCAATCCGCACACAACTCTTCAAACACAAAGTTGGTCTGACGGAAAACGAAGTGTCTCGTCGTTATGTGAAAGATGACCCAACCTTTTATATTCCGCACTGGAGAACACAACCACTCGGTGGTGCAAAACAAGGAAGTGAAGATTTCATGGAAGACAAAGACAAGTCAGAATTTTATGATGAACAAATGAAAAATCTTTGCAGATATTCTTTTGACTTGTATAGAGAACTTATAGATAATGGCATCGCTCCTGAACAAGCACGCTTCGCACTTCCGCAAGCAATGTTCACAGAGTGGTACTGGACGGGAAGCCTTGCGGCGTTCGCAAGAGTTTGTAATCTCCGTCTTGACGAACACGCTCAATGGGAAGTAAGACAATATGCAAAGGCGATCAACGAAATCGTCCAGCCGTTGTTCCCGGTGAGTTGGAAATACCTTTGCCCAAGAGAGGATAGTGCATGAGCCTACCAACGCTGTACCAAGACTTTATTCACCTCTCCCGTTATTCACGTTGGCTTCCAGAAGAGAACCGCCGTGAAACATGGGAGGAAACCGTTAGACGATACTTTGATTTCTTTGATGAACATCTTAGAGACAAACACGGATATCAGGTTTCTAAAAAGGAACGTAAAGAACTTGAGGATGCAGTGTTGAATCTTGAGATCATGCCTTCAATGCGTGCGTTGATGACTGCCGGAGAAGCGTTGAAGCGTGACCATGTTGCAGGATACAACTGCTCTTTTGTTGCGGTGAATCGTCTTCGTGCTTTTGATGAGATTCTTTATGTTCTGATGTGTGGCACTGGTGTTGGCTTTTCTGTCGAGCGTCGAGAGGTCGATCAACTTCCGATGATCGCAGAGGACTTCCATCCCACGGAAACAACCATCGTCGTTGCAGACTCCAAGATTGGTTGGGCAAAGGCATACAAAGAACTCGTTTCGCTTTTGGCTGGCGGTCAAGTCCCCACTTGGGATGTGAGCAAGGTTCGTGAGGCTGGTGCAAGACTCAAAACTTTCGGTGGTCGTGCATCTGGTCCAGAGCCGCTTGTTGATCTCTTTGAATTTACAATTGAAACTTTCAAGAAGGCAGCAGGTCGCAGACTGACCTCCGCAGAGTGTCACGACATCGTTTGCAAGATCGCAGAAATCGTCGTGGTCGGTGGTGTTCGTCGTTCGGCTTTGATTTCACTTTCATCTTTGCAGGATGACAGAATGCGTGATGCCAAGTCTGGGCAGTGGTGGGTGACCAATCCGCAGCGTGCTTTGGCAAACAACTCGGCTGTCTACGATGGACCCGTGGAACCCGGACAATTCATGGAGGAGTGGCTGGCTCTTTACAAATCTAAGAGTGGAGAACGGGGTATTTTCAATCGTCAGGCTGCGAGGTCAAGTATTCAAAGAAACACCGACATTCGCTCTCAGAACGACCGCAAGCGTGATCCAGAGCATAACTTTGGTACTAACCCATGCTCAGAAATCGTGCTTCGAGATTGTGAATTCTGCAACCTTACTGAGATGGTCGTGAGAGCCGATGATACCCGTGAGTCGCTCATGCGAAAAGCACGACTGGCTACAATTCTTGGAACTTGGCAATCCACCCTGACAGATTTTAGATATTTGTCATCTTCTTGGAAGAAAAATTGTGAAGATGAAAGATTGCTGGGTGTTTCGATGACCGGCATCATGGACTGCGAAATCACCAACGGTAAGGAAGCAGGACTTGAAACTTTACTTTCTGATTTGAGAGAAGAAGTTATTTCAGTAAATCGTACTTTATCAAAAAATATCGGTGTCGAGCAATCGGTAGCCACCACCTGCGTCAAGCCATCCGGCACAGTTTCTCAACTGGTTGATGCAGCATCCGGCATTCACGCCCGACACAATCCATATTACATTCGTACGGTGCGAGCAGATAACAAAGATCCGCTTTGCACTTTTATGAAAAACAAAGGTTTCCCACACGAAGCATGTGTAATGAAGCCAGATAATGTCACTGTTTTTTCTTTTCCAATCAAGGCTCCTGAAAATTCTGTTTTCAGAATGGACCTTTCTGCGGAAGAACAACTTGACTTGTGGTTGAAATACCAGTATCATTGGTGTGAACACAAGCCATCGGTTACCATCTCAGTCAAAGAACAAGAATGGGTTGGTGTCGGTGCTTGGGTTTGGAATCACCTAGATAGTATTTCAGGAATCTCATTCCTACCATTTAGTGATCACACATATAGGCAGGCTCCATATCAGGATTGTACGAAGGAGGAGTACGAGGAAATGGTTTCCAAACTGCCAAATGAAATCGACTGGTCTGAACTTGCAAACTATGAAGTTGAAGACCAGACATCCGGCACACAAACTTTTGCGTGTTCGGGTGACAGTTGCGAAGTTGTGGATCTGACTTCGTAATAAGCCAACATAAGGAGAAATTATATGGCTACTAAAACCCCTAATGATTGCCCTACGTCGTGTAGTGGTGGCTGCGTTTGCAGATTGCTTAAGAAGGTCGGCGTTTGCCGTTCTACCTTGATTACCCTTGCTCTCGTTCCCTTTGCATGGGACGGCGTGCTTTGGTTCGCGGACGCGGTTCGTTCCGTCTTTGACCTCGTTTCGGGAGTCGGAGGCTAAAATGTCTTTCGCAAGCGTATTGTGTCTTTCTGCCATTGCCGCAGCAGGAGACATCGAGTTTAGCGGCGTAGGTCAAACTGTAGTGACCTCCATTGATGGTGTCGAAACTTTGGACACTCGTTTGGTGCTTGGTGCATACGGCGAGTCCGAAGGTGCTGTCTACGGTTTCTCTTTTGAAACTTTTGACAACCTTGATGACACACGACTTTGGGAAGCATACGTTGGTGCTGACTTCGGTGGACTTGATGTCACCGTTGGTCGCTTCCAGCGAAACTTTAGTGCTGAACTCGCATCATCCGCATACACCTATGGTTTTGGTTTGACCAACTCCAGTGTGTTCGGGTTGGGCGGAGTCGTCGTTGACGGCGTATCGCTCGGAGGAGACATCGGTGATGCCTCCTTCTCTTTTGACATCGTTGGAGATGATGTTTTTGGTGACACCGTGACTTACGGTGGTCGTGTTGAACTCGGAGCCTTGGGCTTCGGCTTCATCGGAGAAGAACTGGACGTTTGGACAGTTGATGTTTCCGGTGATGATGGTTTCATCTCGTACACTGATGACAACGGTGATTGGACTGCCGTTGCTCAAGGTGTGCTTTTCACTGTGGAGGATGCTTTCTCCGGCTACGGTCGGGTCGAGTATGATCACCTTGATGAAACGACGTTCGCCATTGGCGGCGTGTGTGAATTCCAAGAGGGCGTTTCGGCTCTGTTAGAGTATGATGATCGGGACGAAGGTATTCGTGCCGGTTTGAGATTTACCTTTTGATTGATTCAAACACACAATCCTGAGAAAGCAACCCGTCAGAAATGGCGGGTTGTTTTTTTATTATTACAACACTAACACAACACACATGGTTTCATAACTGATTTTACATTATCTTAGAATAAGTAATTGGTATTTTGCATAAGGAGAAAATTGCAAATGAATAGATTTTTAGCGTCGTTCTTTACCCTCTTTGTTACCACTCTGGCACTCGCTGGTAATGTGGATGTCACCGAAGATATCACAACTTCTGAAACGTGGACTTCGGACAATGTTTACAATCTAACTGAACAAATTTATGTTCGTCCCGGTGCAACGCTCACCATTGAAGCAGGCACACGGGTCGTTTCCACTGCAACCGCAAATGGTTCGGGTGCATTGTGTGTGACCAATGGTGGTCAAATTTTTATCAATGGTGATTCTAACGCTCCTGTCGTGATGACTTCCAGTGAGGACAACGGAAACTGGCGAGCATCCTGCAACGAATGGGGAAACCTTACCATTTGTGGAGATGCCTACATCGGGTTTGATGGAACGACCAACTCCGGTGGTTTCCCGTCCAACACTTTGACTCCCAACGCTTCCAACCAAGCAAATATGGAAGGACTCGTTGAGGAAGCAGGTAATCCAACACTCAACAACTATGGTGGTGGAGATGACGATTACGACGCAGGCAATATTTCATATCTTTCTTTGAGATATGGTGGTCGGGTTCTTGGTCTTGCAAACGAACTCAACGGGCTTTCTCTCGGCGGCATCGGTCGTGGAACTCAAATCGACCACGTTGAAATTATGAATAATGTTGATGATGGTATTGAAATTTGGGGTGGAACGGTCAATCTCAAATACATTGCTGTCTGGAACATTGGTGATGACTCGTTTGATGTTGACCAAGGATGGAGAGGTCGTGCGCAGTTTGGTTTGATTGTGCAAGGCTACTCCCGTGATGCTTCACAAGGTTCTGGTGTCGGTGACAACATCTTTGAATTTGATGGTGCAGAAAACTCTGACGCACAGCCAAGAACCCGTGCTGCAATCTATAACTTTACCACGATTGCAAACACCGAATCCGGTGACGGCACGACCACTTGGAGAGACAACGCATCGGTTCAGTATCGCAACTGCATCTTCATCGGCAAGGGCGACAAACTCGTTCGTGCTGACGGAGATGACGGAGATGGTTCTTCGGGATATGGTCATAACGGGACTCTGACGCTCGCTGAACGCTTTGTGACTGACGCAGTGGAATCTGACGGAACACCATATGTTGACTCTGTAAATGCGATTGATTCCGCTTTTATGGACACCCTGTATCAAGCACAAACGAATGGTAAACTTTCAGAGATTTCTGATTGTGTTATCGCAGGTTTTGGTGACATTTCCAGCGACCCATACTATGACATTGTGCCTGCTGAAATGCGTGCGACAAATGTTGAAACCGCAGACCTTCCGATTCGTGCATTGATTCGTGCGCCGATTGTCAACGCAGGTGGTAAGAGTGTAAATCCTGTGGTCGGTATTGACCCCAGACCTCTCGCTGTCGGTTACAATCAAGCAACGACTCCTGCTCCATCGGACGGATTCTACACTCCCGTGTCTTATCGTGGTGCGTTCTCCCAAACCGAGAACTGGCTTTTGGGTTGGACCGCTGCTGACGAGTTTGGTTTCATTCTCGGTGGTGACTGCTCCGGTGATGTGAATGGTGATGGTGCAGTGACCTTCACCGACTTGACCTCGGTTCTTTCCGACTGGGGATGTGTTTCTAACTGAAAACAATTTTACAATTCATAAAAACAGCCCGCCAAAGGTGGGCTGTTTTCGTATAAATACTTTCACAAAGGAGTTATTACTATGAACATTTCTTGGATGCCTAATGTATTGAAAAAACGACTTGCTGGTAAAGGTGCTGGTGACATCGTGAAAGAATCAATCGATACCGTGAGTGGTGGAAAAATTAAACAGTGTGGTGGTTGTAAAAAACGACAACAACTTTTGAATGATCTTCTTTCTTTTGAAGACAAAAAAACTTTGGAACGTGCCGCCCAGATTCAGGCAGAAGCAAATAAGAAGATTGCAGAACAAAATCCAGAGTCCTCAAACTCAGAGAAAAAATCTGTGATCCCACCGATGCCGTGGAACAACGAACATCAAATCAAGTTTGATCGTAGAAAAACAAAGAAACTTTACTACGGTCAAATTCATAGCATTGATAACATGATGTTCCGTTTACAGTCAATCGATAATCACATGGCTGACATCAGCGGCTATCTCAAAACTTTAGTTGAGAAGCAAAATGATAGTAGCGGGGATTGATTACTCACTCAATGGACCTTGCATCTGTGTTTATCAAGGTAGCGACGATCAAGAGTTTAGTTACAAACAATGTTCGTTCTACTATTTGACAAATGTAAAAAGTCTGGCAGGAGTTTTCAAATATCGGTATCACGGTGAACTTTTCAATGAGTTCAACCATGAGTGTCAGCGATATGATTCAATCTCAGACTGGGCAGTTGATAAAGTTTTGGGCTGTGACTACGTTGGTCTTGAGGGCTACGCTTACGGTGCATCCGGTCGTGCAATCTTTCAGATCGCAGAGAACTGTGGACTTCTCAAATACAAACTTTGGGAAGCCGGTATCGCGGTCGATGTGATTCCACCCACAAAGGTAAAGAAAGATGCCACCGGCAAAGGCAATGCAGACAAGCGTAAGATGGTCGAGGCATTCCAACTTGACACTGGTGTAGATTTACAAAAACTCATAACGCCAAAACGGGCGAACATCGGTTCTCCGGTTTCTGACATTGCTGATTCTTTTTATATTTGTAAGGCTGCTACCGAGGCTTACGCAAAAATTCAAACCAGATAAGAAATCCCACTACCGCTACTGCAATAAGTACCAGTGTGGGACTAAGGCTTTTTTTGAGTCTTGTTCCTCCATCTCATAGAAGGTGTCAACACCGAGTGCATCACCAGCACCGAGAAGTTCTGGTGTTTCGACTTGAGTCGCAGAGTCAATCGTGTGATACACATACGGGTCGCCGTTTTCATCAATGGTGACGAATGGTTCTCTCACGCTCTGCACTCCTGAGCATCCTACAAGAAACAGAATTGATAAAAGATATCTCACTGGGGAACTCGGTTTTTCTTTTCAAAGAAAGTTTCTTTTCTTGGTTCGGGTGCTTTGTTGATATATCGCCGAGGCTTTCCTGACTCTTTCAACAACCTATCGTGAATACGATTTTCAACCTTGGATTGATGGTATTTGAAACCACCAGCGAAACCAATAACCACACCTACGATAAAGATGCAGATTCTTTTCAATACAATACATTGATGTTTACACTCAGCCATTTTATTTTCCTCTCACGGCAGTGCCGAAGTAAAAACCGACTATAGTAACCAAAATCTGTCTATTCTCTTCTGTATACAAATAACCCTCAACTGGGGTATACGTTCTTACGTTCTCTGTGCCGAACAGACCGAGCAAGTCCCAAGGCTTGTAGACGGTGGACTCATGCTCAACCACGGTGGTAACTCCGTCGCTGTAAGCGATGATGAATGGTGCGATGATTGTGCCAAACATGATGCAAAGCACGATGAACCGACGAACCAGTTTACCTGCGTCGATTCCGACTCGTTGCACAGCAGCATCGGCATGTTCGTTTTCTTTTTCTGCTTTGCCCAACGCCATCTTGAAGCGTTCGTGGTCTTGCGCACGACGCTCTGCCATAGCCTTGAAAAGAAAGCCAGTCGCAGAGCCGGTCAGCAGTGATAAAAAGTCAGGTGATAAAAATTCCATAGTCTCTCCTTAGCGTCTAAAAATATTCTTCTTCTTCTTTCTCAATCGTCTATCCGCACCACCAACTACATCAAACACACCATTCGTATTTGAAAATTGTCCGCCTGTGGGTACAGGAGCGACGTTTGCTTCTTCGTAAATTACCATGTACCCTTTGGAGATGTAAGCAGGAACTTCATCTTTCTTGATGACTAACGCTTCTTTTTTATCATCACTGTATACAACGGATTCATCTTTGTTTTTATGGTTCCTCAAAGCGATAACTTTGTTCCTGATAGCAGGATCAATAGAGTCCGTGAAATCAATTGTTTTGGGAGACTCAACCGACTGGTTGTAGTTGTTTGGAATCGGGTATCTTGCAGTTGGCAAAGAACCACCATAAATTTCAGAAATGTCGTTTGATTCTAAAAGATTTTTATGAAAAGTCTCAGCGTCAGCGGGAGTTCGTCTGACACCTTCGTACATTCTAAGTCTTTGCATAACCTCATCAAATGTTCGCATCTAAACTCCTCAAAATCTTGATCACTTTGTTGTCAAGTGGAATGCTTACAATATCAATATTATCAAACTCATGCTCAGGGCAATAGTTTAGAAATACTAAAAAGGTTTTGAGAAGACTGTATTTGTCGCTTTCGATTCGGTTGAAAAGCATTCGTGTCGCCGCCTCTAAACCAAACACATTGTAGATTGTGATTATGTGATTTAGAATTAGACGTTCTCTCAAAACACCACTTGACTCATACCGATTGAAGAGTCTTTTTACATACTTTATACGATTGAAATCCTCTTGAAATTCTTCTACGTTTTTGCAAGAGGGATTATCATAATTTTTCATAGCGTAGGTGACGATGTTATCGTCTGTCAAAGGTTGTTTCACTTTAGTCTTTCAGTGTGGCATTGATCTTATATCCAGTTCCGGCTGGCTCAAAATTGAATACGACCTTGTATTCAGGAAGTCTCTTCTCAATGGGTTCTTCATCAACGAAACCAATTTCTCTTACTGCAAAGTCATCTGCGGGGTTTGTGTCTGGAGTCTCACCCAAAGGATGACCACCAAAATTCAAGGCAGATTCGTATGGATTCAGTTGCTCCGCAGCAAGTCGAAGTTGATTGACATCCACATCAAAGGAGAAACCAGTGGAATTGAGATTTGCTCTCGCTCTGGCAATGGCAGTCACAGGATCAAGATGTGCGCCAGCAAGATCAGCGTTGATGGATGCTTCAAGGATTCTTTTGTTTACATTTGTAGGATATGGTTGTCTCGATCCATCATCCATTTGCCCACGATTTTGTCCACTAATGTCACCAAGATTTCCACCAGCCGCGTAAGCCGTTGGTCCACTATAATACTCTTCTGATAAGTATTCTTTGAAGTCCTTGAAAGATTTCATTTATCGCCCCAATCTTTGCATTACAGCCTTCTCGAAAGCAGCGACAGAGCCAGTTGTGACATCGCCTTCGATTCCAATGTTATTGAAATGTTCGAGAATGATCTGATTCTTTTGTTGAATAGTTTGTGCTTTTTCTAAAACATCCTTGGCAGCAGCATTGATGTGGCTGGCTTCAACCTCATCGGGCATATAGTTGTGCATGTTTTTTCCTTGTGCCATGATTTTTGCCGCAGCGTCAATAGCACCTTGCAAACTACCTTGGTTTCCTTTACTAAATGGTCCTGTACCGAATCCGCTCATCTTGAGCCTCCTTTGTTAAAGTATGTATCTGCAACTTCATTTACCTGTCCCGGTGTCATCTTTTTATACTTCTTAGTGAGATCGGGAGTGCCTTCAAGGTTGCCTTCATGGGCTTTTTTGTCCAACTCTTCTTCCTTTTCGATCCTTTTCTTTTGTTTTGGACCTTCTTTCTTTAGGAATTCTGTTGGTTTCTTATCTATCATTTTGAATGCCATATTTGTGGCTGTTCCAAAAATCGCATCCTTGTAATCGTCGCCGTATCGCTGTTTGAACTCTTTTCCTGTTTCACCTTTTTTCAACTTTTCAGCGTATGCGTCACGATAGATTCTTGCTTTTTTGGTAAGAGTTCTTTCTTCACCCATTGTCAAAAGAGTAGCACCAGTCTCGATCATGTTGATAGCAGAATCAATCGCTGCCATGATATCGTCATTATCAACTTGGGGAAGCCTAATAGCCTTTCTAATAACAGATGACATGGGGGGCATGTTTTGAATTTTATCAAAAATCTTTTCAACATTACCACCCAATCTTTTTACGATTGATTGAAAGGTAGGCATCGCCGCAAGAGTAGAAGCCAAATACAAAATAGCCTTTGGAACAAATTCTTCGTTCATAGGCTCTGGATTATCTGTTTTCATAAATGTCACGGATGGATCAACCACGATTCCGTTGCTTCTCATAAAAGGAACCCCGATCAGAACATCAGTGCCTTTGTTGCTTCTATCATCCAAGGTGAATCTACGTCGAGGGTATTTCACACCCAAGAATTCCATGTCCAAAAGAACCATCGGTCGGCGTTCTTTATTTGCCGCGATAGCACCCTGCAACACGGTCAGTTGATCAAATAGTTCTGATCTGTAAAGTTTGCCATGATGATTCCAGATCACTGTGTTGCCTTTGACCTTGTAGCCATCACAGTGGATTGAGTTGACCACCATGTTTCCTGTGTCAAACTTAGCAACGACATCACCGATTCCTCCTACTGTGATCATTTCTCTACGACCAACCACAGTAGGTGAGTATTTCCAGTTTTTTCTATCAAGAATGTGATCGACAAAATCACCAACCACATTGTCATTTGTTGCTTCTTCGATTCCTTCTGAACCGGGAGATGAGTTGACTTCAAGGATGAAAGGTTTTCTTGTTCTCTTGCTTTGACAAATATCAACACCACAGTAGTAACAACCAATTAGTTTCGCAGCATCCATCGCTAATTTTTCAATTTCAGGTGAGATTTCAACTTCATTCACACTGCCACCCAAAGAAAAATTGCTTCTAAAGTCTTTCTTTACCTTTCCTCTGCTCATCACTGCTGTGACTTTTCCATCTAGCACGATGATTCTTAGATCATTCTCCATAGGGATGTACTCCTGTAGGATGATCTCTTGGTCTTCGTCAATGCTATAAATCGCCTCCATGACAGACTTGAGAGATTTTTCACTATCAATAATAAAAACACCTTTGCCTTTTGAACCACGAATCGTTTTTGCCACGACTGGAAACTTGCCACCGACTATCCCATGAATGTCTGTGATATCATCGACATCAGTGACTAGAGCAGTTTTGGGAGTGGGAAGATTTCCCTCAGACAAGGTGATCGCTGTCCTGAATTTGTCGGAGCAGATTTCGATTGCTTCTCGATTGTTGATTACAAAGAAACCATCTTTCTCAAAGGCAGAGATCGTGTCCAGCGTTCCGCTGTTTCCTGCGGCAGCACCGCGAACCACAACAATGGTATCTTGACGATCTGCCACAAACTTTTTGCCATCTTTGTTGATGACCGTTCGTGTGCCGTCCTTATTTTTCACGGAGCGAGCAAAAGGCACAAAGGCAACAAAACACTCAACATTTCGGGCATCACACTCTTCTTTGACCCGCCGAGCGGTTTTCATCAAGTTGCCCTCATTCTCCTCACTGTATCCAGAGAACATCAACACCCGTGGTTTGGGTGTTGGTCGTTTTGGCATTTTTAGTTCCTCGTTGATTCCCATTTTTTTCCTCAGAGTTTTGTAAAGTTTTTTTGCCTGTTGCTCATTGGCTGTGCTTGGAAGCCCCATTCTGAATGTATCAAAATCGTCCTCTGCCACTGCCGCCCGAAGTTTGGATGCCGACATTCCCTTCACACCAGATGCGGCTGCTGATCGATCACCCGCACTCACGACCTCAAAACTATCAAGATTCAATGACTTATCAGGATCAGAGTGATTCACAAAGGGTCGAATACGAGATTCAAATTCTGCGGTCCTATCACCACCAACCATCACAGTAATGTCCGTGTATCCCATGTCCCGCAAATAACGAATCGCATGAAAAATTGTGCGGATCTTTGAATTATAGATAATATTGGACTTTTTGAAAAAAGATTTCATGTAGTCCGTTTTTGTTTTAGGATCTAACGGATTCTTTTTACTGTCTTGACTGTGGCTGGCGAATACATAATTGTCAGCCCCTCTTTTTTTAGCCTCTTGAACAAGTTTGTTTACCAAAAGTTCGTGACCGGAGGTGGGTGGGTTGAAGCGTCCAAAGGTAAGAACCGCTTTCTTACCCTTTCGCTCTTCACGCAGCGAATCATCACCAATCACTCCATCATAGAATGGTTCCATTGACTGATCACCTCCTCGTCAATTTTTAGTCCACCCACCCCGGTCACGAACTTTAGATTACTTATTCCACGGGAAATAAGTTCTAACGTGTTCCCAGAGGGGTTTACCAATCAAAGCACCAAGGGTAAAAGTAATAAGAGTATGAGCGATTAGACCGTAAGTTGTTGATACAAATTCCATTTGATTCTCCTTGTGCTTTGAGTCATTGACTCGTATTATTTAGTAGACTTTTTGGTTGTCTTCTTTGTCTTTTTAGCGGGCTTTTTCTCTTCCACCACAGGTTCAACCACTGTTGGACCATGACCGGCTTTTCTCAAAGCCAACTTTGCGTGTTGTGGTGCGTTTTCGTAGTTGCCGATCCATTTACTGTATTCTTTAGGTAACTTAGCCATGTGATTCTCCTTTTTATGATGTTTTGGGTAGAAATCCTTTTTCTTCTACACCAATCTTTTTGCGAATCTTTTCTGCCATTTCAGTCTCGGTATCGACTCGCTGACCCGCAGACTTTACTTTCACGATTTCTGCACCACGATTGATTACAACATAGTAATCACCGTTGATCATTGAGGTAGCATCGTTACCTTTGAAAAATAGTCTATAGAAGTTGATTCTTGCACCTTTGTTTGTACGCATTACGACCTCATCGGGGATTGATCTCTCCCTTGCTCGGTTACGCTCGACTGCAATATTGGCATCAGTCATCACAAACACGATGTGAATATTTTCTGGTTTGTATCCCGCTTCAATAAGACCGGGAACAACACGTTCCATTTCCCTTGGATAAGAGAATGTTCTGTCAAGAACTAGGTTTGGTTTTTTGTCTGGTGGGGCTAACTTGATTGAAGCAAGCATCGTGTCCATCTTCTTTTTTCCGAGTTTTGTTTTGATCAAGTATCTGTGAACAATCTGTGATCCCTCACGACTAAACGGATCAACACCTTTCATTTCTTTGAATGCAGGATTGCCCTTGTCGGCAGCACGAACGATCAACTCTTTGACATCATCTGGGTTGATCACCTTGTAGCCACGGGTGTTTACATACTTTCGTGTTGCAGTAGATTTACCAGACCCAGCACCACCCATCAAAAGAATAACTTGACCATACTTGGCTCCTCCGCCAAGATTGATTCTTTCTTCTGATAGAAACTTTGAAAAACTAAGCATCATGCAACCTCGTCTACGATTTCAAAACCTTTTCTTTCAAGTTTGCGAACATCGTTTCTGTTTTCCGCAAACCTGTATTGACCTGTCGAAGCGTGTTGCATGATAAAGATTTTCTTTCTCTTTTTCTTTGATAACTCCACAGCATCTTTTGTAACATCTTTGAATTGACGTAAAGCCTCTTCCATGAGATATTGTTCCCGTTCAGAAAGTAGTCTACAAAAACGATTGAAAGATTCCATTAGTACGCTTCCTTTCCAGACACATGAGCAGGAAGATCAGAATACTTGTATTTTTTTCTAGGTTTCATTTCTTCCTCCTGTGTGGTGACTTCAGGCAATTCATCACGGTTGAGTCTTTTTAGTAACTCATCTGCGTAGATTTCACCTGCTTCTACATCTGATGGAAAATGCACGCCAAGTTCCACGCGAGATGCAGCATTCCTTTCTGCAATTTTATTTAGTTTTTCAGTGACATTTGGAAACATCTCCGACAAAATACCACTGATGACATAGCCTTTGGTCGTGTGATTACTTGGATATCCGGGTGTGTTAACATCAACTCTGGCAGTAAGTTTTTTTCCATGAAACTTTGCAATCGCATCAGGTCTGGCACGATTGTATTGATACTTCATCTTGATCGTGTTTGTATCAACCTGACGCTGGATCTCATCAACAAAGTCCAAAACTGTTTTTGAAGCACCCTCTTGCTTTACAACATCTTTCATCATGTTGATATACTCTTTATCAATTTTTTTGTTTTCTTCATCTTGTTCTGGAGAAAGCACCATCGCATCGATCACCTCGTCGAGTTCCATCTTGAGTGCATCTGATGTGTTTTTTTCAGGTTTTGGTAATTTGATAGTATTTTCATCTTTGAAAAGAGGAGTTGGTCGCTTCATCATCAACTTGTACGTCTGTGTCAATGGTGCGACTTTGACTTTATTTTCTAAAAAAACTTGAAATCTCAGCATCTCAAAAACTCCATAATCATTTGAACATTTACGGTGACTCTATGTTGTAAATCAAAGCCCTTTACGGGTGTCTCAGTGGTCACACAGGGCTGTACGCCAAGTTTAGATAGGTAGTCCCCCATCATGCCCTGACCGTCTTCTGTGAGGACTCCTCCCCCGAAGAGAGGGAAATTTTTACTCAATAGGTGGACTAGACGGCTCCCTAAGCCCTTACAATCCCTCCAAAGGAAGATATACCCCTCAGACCTCCAAGGGTCTTCATGCAGGTCTAGGAAGCCGTGAGCGGCGTATGGGAGCCATCTACGGATACTCTGCAAAAGCATTCTCGTTTCATGGGATGGATTGTTTGGTATATTATGATTTGGATTCTCACCCCGATTGTCCTCATGCTCACCGGACTCAAACACTTCTTTTGAAGCGATGGGCATGTAGGTTACATTTACATTTTCCGGGTTGAATTTTTTTACATATTCTAAAAGACCAAGCCAACCAGCAGGTTCGTCACCTTGCCAGCAAGCCGAGATCATTTTGTTTGGACAGTTAGGTTTGAATCTATATGGAACAAAGAAATCTTTACCACCAATTTTTACTCTTTGGTGTGTCTTGACAACAGCATTACCAAACTCCGTGAGATAGTCTTCGGCGTTGTTGGTGGATTCTTTTAGAAACGAACGGAATTGTCCCATGCCATTATTTAGGCTCTGCGTCTTCTCCCGCCAAACAGAACACCAAGACCACCCAAGGCAACGGACGCTGGTGCTGGAACGGGAATGCTGTTGAGATCGGGTGTGAAAGTTTCAAACACGGTAGCGGTTCCGTCACCTTGAAGAACACCGGGAGAAGTTGTGAAACTATCTGCCCACGCCAAAATGAAAACTGTCGCGGATTCCCCCGGAGCCAATGAGTCCGTAGTCGCATTGTCGGAGAAGCCCCAGTCCCAAGAGAACAGACCTGTCTCGTAAGCAAAGTCCACATAGTCTGGGGCATTGTAAAAAGTTTCAACTTGCTCCTCAAGTGGGTTGTCTGTGAAGTAACCCGGCAGAACCAAAGCAGAAATGTCAGAGGTGCTTTCACCAACATAGATGTCAAGGTCTTCAATTGCAAGTGTTGATTCCAAATCATTTTCAACTTTGATTGTTACCAACATTGCACCATCGGGAAGACCTACGACATCTTGCTGATCGGGATCGGTGTAAACCGCCGACGTTACTTTTGCTGAAAAGAAACCATCTTCATCCTGCGACCAAATATCATAGGACATCAGAGCAGTTGGATCACCTGCGATGTCGCCAAGTGCAGCCGTAGTAATAAGTAACGCTAATGGTTTGAACATACCAGTCCCCCTTTTGTAAAAATTGTCCGCGAAAGCGAACAGTTTTATTTAGGAGTTTAGCAATCTCCCCATTCTGAGAGGACTTTCACAATGGCGTTGAATCCATTGTTTGTTTGCGGGTGATACTTGAATGCAGCAACATCACCAAGAACTTGCAGCAAATCTTGGAAGCCGACGATGCCATCTTCGTTCAGATCCGAGGGGCAAGAGTTGTCGGGATAGTAGTTGACCGAGTATGGTGCTGGATCACAGGGGTGTCCATTATTACAGGCAAAGCGAACCACACCACCCGAAGAGAAGTAATCTGGACCCGTGAATCTTGCAATATGAAAACTTCCCGGATGCTTTTCGCTTTCCCAGTCAACATCGGTGTTCCACCGAATCAGATCACCATAATCAATCTGAGATGGTGATTTACAACATTGTTGGAACGGCACTTGTCCGGTGGGCTGGGGCAACCAGAACTTCAGCACAGGCGTGTCCATCAGATCCTTGTGCTGCTGCTGCACCAGTGGGTATTTGTATTGTGGATTAGAGTTACCATACTTCTTGCCCAGTGGTCCGTGGAGAATCCAAGAGTCGCACCAAGCGAATTCAAGATCAACAAGATCACCATAGCGAGGGCAGCATCCTTCTGGTCCCTCAAAAATCCAGTTGACTGGTGTGAACTTTGCACCGAGGTATCCCCATCGCTGGTATGGGTTGGCTTGGATGCAGTCCCATCCATTTGGTGCTTCGCTGCATGGCAACAGTGTGCCATCCGGCAACTCCCAATCACCAAAGGAAGTCCGTGCTTGGTCGTACTCAATGCACTCGATGCAATTGTCGTACCAAGGATAGAGATAATCGGGTCTTCGGTTCTTGAACATTTCACCTTCAATTGCCCAACCAAAGGAACGAGAAGGTGATTCATTACCGCGAGTCGAGCCGATCATATAGGGACGACGGGGATCACCATTCGGATAAGAAAACTCTGGATCAAAACCAGTTTGAATGTAGACATCAAACGTCCGACCAAACGGAGTGAGTCTACCAAGATCGTCGATCCACATTGCAACAGCATTCGGATCGGATGGTTTGCCAGCACCATCACCAGCAAAACTAAAAGAAGAGAGTACGCAAACGACAAGTGTGTAAATATGTCTCATAACAAAGACCTCCATTACTTTATTTAGTAAGTGAAAAAAGACAACGGGAGCCAAAAAGACTCCCGTTGCCCAGAAAGGTCCACTGAGGACATGTATAAGTTAGGCGATATCAATCACCTGTGGTTTTTTATCTTCTGGAACAATTTTATGTAAATTTACATAAAGGATTCCGTCTTCGCAGTATGCTCCTGTGACGTTCCAATCTTCGGTGAGAGGGAGTCGAGAGCGGAACTTGCGGCGAGCGATTCCTCGATGCTCGTAAATCGTTTCTTCCTCGCCGGAAGATTCACGGTCAGAACTAACTTCCAAAACCTTATAGTTTTGAGGATGGGGATGAACAACAATTTCAATATCATCTTTCTTGTACCCCGCTACTGCGAACTCGACGGTTGCGTTTTCGTCATCGTGACGAATAATGTTGTAAGGTGGGAAACTTGTACCTGCGTCAATGTTACGCTCGATCTCATTGATGTGTTCCCAAAATTTTTCAATACCTAAACTCGTAATCATATTTTTTCTCCTTATGTAAGCGAGTGGTTGTGGAGTCCCAACTTAGGCAACTCCGTATTATTTAGTTTTGCGTTTTCTTCTATACATTTTAGGAATGTAATCTTCCTTCATCTTGAATCGCATACCCTTACTGGACTTATACCAATCACGATTTAGAATATCACATTCACTCATGGCTTCTCGACGGAGTTTGAACAGGGAGGGGATCTCCTCATTCTTTTTGTGATCGTATCCGTCGATCATCCACTTCTCAAGACTTTTGATCCAGATTCCGTATGCCATCAGTCACTCGGAGAAAAGAACCAACTCAAGAAACCACCCGACTTCTTGGGTTCTTTGAATTCTTCTTCAACGGGACTTGAAGTACCCTGAATGATTGCAAAATGTTCTGGCAAATCTTCTTTATTTTTTTCAGCACGCTTGGCTGCTCGCTCAAGTTCTTTGTCGGTGAGCAAGAGCATCATCACATCATCTCCGGTTCCGTCACCTTCCATAACGTGTGTTGCAAAGTAATAGTGTTTGTCTGCCGCTCTGTGAGCGTTCTTGTTTTCGACTTTCATTGTAATCCTTTCTTGTCTATCGACTTCTAAAATATTCACGCTCAAGACGGCGGATGTTTTCTGCACCTGTCGCCATGACGATTTCACCTGCGGTCTTGTGACCGTAAATCATGTAACCCTTACGCTCAGGAATGTGCTTGTCCACACACTTCACACAATGGTGAGTGCCGGGAACAGCCTCAAGACGAGCAGCGGGAATGTTTGCACCACAATCAATACATTTCATTTGAAAATCAATCCCACTTCAATATGACGCTCCAAAGCCTCTCTTGTTCTTTCGACATCAGATGTGTCATCTTCTGTAAGATTTTCTGCAATCTTCAAGATGTATTTTGATCTTTCTTTTTTGTATACTTCGTGGGCTTCTTCGGGAGTATGAAAATATCCAAGAAATACAGTCTTGCCATATTGTGTCATCTTTGCTTCAAATCCCTTTGTGCGATTTTTGTTAGCAGTCGCACTGACACCGATCGGTAAATCTCCTCTAGAGGCTTCTGCATTTGTAAGCAAACAATTTAGTGATTGTGTCACAAAAATACAAGTTTCGGGTGAGTAAACTTTGTTGCCGGGAATCAGAATGTCTTTGTCAAGTTGTTTACCCTCATAATTTTGATTTTTCATCCAAGCCATAAAGTTAGAAAAAGTTTTCCATTCCTCGCACATCGTACAGCCACGATAATGCGGTTGTCTTTTATGTCGCCTTTCAGAGTAACAACGCTCTAACAGATGCGCCCATGTTCTATAAATGGGACACCTTTGTTCTTTCCCATTTATTGAAGGTCTAGTGCATGAGTAGTTCGGGTCATTTCTGAGATCATTGATACCAACACCGTAAACAAGTTTCATCGCCGCCCCCAGTATTCGTCAATGAAGCCTGCACCAAGGCAAACACCAAAAATCAAACCGAATGTAAAGCCCCCCAGTGTGAAAAGAATAGTTTCCATTATTCAAAATCTCCATCAGACTTTGCAGTGTAACGAGTTTCAGTCCGTACAATTTCTGCATTTTCATATTCCCAACCTTCGTACGAAATGTCGGGTGAAGCGAAGTCGGGTTCCTTGCCTTCAAGCCAAGGGAGTTTGTAAAGTTGTGACTCTTCAAGATACTCTTCCCAAGCATCACCTTCGTCTTCATACCGTGACCACCAGTGATGAGTAGTCGTACCGGAGATGTCAGGCTCTCGCTCGTCATAGTATTCCAAGACACAACAAATATCTGCTTTCCAGAGATATCGTCTTGTGGCAGATTCATTCACCAAAGGAGTTTCTTCGATTTGCTTTTCAAGATCCTGTGGATTCTCTTGCGCACGATGCAAACAAGTTTGGTATTCAGCCTCCGTCATCAAAAGTTTACGAGAGACTCCGTTTTGATCAATGTGTGAAACTGTATACATTTGATTACCCATTCAGTTGCTCACGATCATCATTGTTGAGATTGGGATCACCAACGACTTCACGCAATTTTTGTGGATTGAAATTGCCCGCACGATCAAGGCTGGCTTGATATTCTTCATCAGTGAGAACCAGTTTCTTGACATTTCCATTTTCGTCCGTGTATTCTACGGTGTGCATCATTTACCCTTTCTGAGAGTGACTCGACTCTCCAATTCTTTTGGAAGTGAACCATCCTTATACATTTCGTTGATGGTCTTTGTTTTTGCATTTGAAAGGTCTTGTAGTCTTTGCGATCTTTGACGAGCAAGACGCTTACGGTGTTTTTGTTTTGCAATACGTTGTCTACTATTAGGCATAAATTGTCTCCTTCTGGAAAAAGATACAGCGGACACGAATGCCCGCTGTTCTTGTATGAGCAAGTTGTTGCGGGCTAGATCAGTCGTTGACCATAACGCCTTCGCGTGAGAACCACATCTTGCTGATGTTTTGGTACAGAGTACCATCTTGTGGAGCCGTACGCCACGTTCCGTTCTTGCGTTGGAAGATCACTTGGATGTCGCTTCCAGTGCTGTCGGTGTTTTCAATCACATGAACGGGGGAGTTGAAGCCTTCAACATTGTAAACGGTACGGGACTTCACAGTAGTAACATTCTTGGACATAGTGTTTCCTTTCATATCCATCTCAAACTTTTGGGCGACTCACTCGTTCGCCCCATCACGATATTCATTGTAGCAACACTCAAACCAAAGTCAACCCTCTTGGTCGAATTTTGAGTAACTTTATTTATCCACCAACTCATTGTATCGCTCGATACTTTTTTTATAATAATTTTCGTCGAGTTCACATCCCCAAAAGTTTCTTTGTGTTTTACCACAGGCGATCATGGTGGAGCCAGATCCGTTGAAACAATCGAGAACGACATCGCCCGGATTTGTGTACGCACGAATCATTCTTTCCAAACAGTCGATATTCTTTGTGGTGGGATGCCAACCACAATGCTCTTTGCTGGTCGTATGGTTCTGGAATTGCCACACATTCGTCGGGATGGTTCCCTCTGTGTAAGGTTCTCCAGTGCGAAGGTTTTTCTTTACTTTTCGCTCGACCCGAATATCTTTATCATTGAACAAAAATTCTTTACCTTTTGAATAGCACCAAGCAATCTCAGACTTTCGGGCAAAGTTTTTCTTTGTTCGACCACCCCAGTTGTAATGCCAAATAATCTCAGTCTGCGGAGTGAGACTTGATCCTGACAAACATCTAAGTTTGTATTTTAGGAATGTGTCTGTTTTCAAAGTTCCCCAGACAATCATCATTCGATTTGGCTTGAGAACCCTACAGCATTGTGCCGTCCAGTTCGCACACCAGTTGAGATAGTATTCTTCGTTCTCCCACTGGTTGTCCCAATCGTTGTTTACGATTTCAAAGTATGGTGGATCAACCAAAACAAGATCGACAGAATTAGAATCCAGTGTCTCAAGATATTTGAGACAATCTGTATTTTTGTAATCGTGGTTTAGTTTTTTTGCAAATAGATCAGGCATTCAGTTGATTCTCCAAACGAACCATCCATGATACAGTTCTTGGATCACAGTCAACAAAAAATGTGCCAGAATTTACCTTCTTGCCACCGTGTTGATTGTGAATCCAGTTCCCGTTTTCATCCTGAATCTCAAGATTTCGTCGTGCTGTTTCTTTATCACAAATATGAAAATCACAGCAGTCTGGTCGGAATGACATGAAAACTATAAAATCATAGTCTTGACTTGGACGAATTTGTTGAAATCTAAACTGGTCTGTGCCAGCCCACAAAAAGGATGCCTTGATCTCTACCTTGTGACCGTTGACGATACAATCTGCATCACTGTTTGGTGAGTTTGTGACATGATGTCCCTGACTTCGCATGTATTCTTTGAATAGATGTTCAGCCTTTGCACCTTTTGATTTTGAAGACAAACACTTTAGCCCATAGAACGGGGAGTTGCGATAGATGTCTTCGTTTGCCGCTTCTTCAATTTTCTGAGCAACATCAGTTTTCACATATTCGTCAAGAGACAATTCCATAATAATCCTTTGTTAGATTTGAAGTGGTCGCGGTGAGACTCGAACTCACGGCTATCGGATTAAAAGTCCGGTACTCTACCAACTGAGTTACGCGACCGAGCAGGCGAGGCGGGAGTCGAACCCACAACCTTCCGATTAGAAGTCGGATACTCTGTCCAATTGAGTTACTCGCCCGTTTTCTTAGAAGCGTAACTTTTTACCGTTACCGCGTCGAGAAGTTTTGCTTTTTCCGCTAATCTTCCAAGCCTTCTTCTTACCGGGTCTTCGTGGTTTACCGATTGAAGTGATACCGCTTTTCAATCCTGTTGCGAGTGCTGCCCTTGCCATATCAATCCTCCGTCAAGAGTTGTGAACCAATAACACCAGCCACTTCACCCGTGGTCGGTACTTCAATACCAGTGGTCACCGAAAGATATTCATTTTCAAGTTCTTTGGCAAGACCACTAACGAACATAATTTTGTCTGTTGGCAAAGTAACACCCTCAGACTGAATGTTGGAGTAAGGACACCACGGCATGAGAGCAATGCCTCTACCCTGCGTCGGAATAATCAAGTATGGCTTTGTGAGTTTCACTCCACCGTCTACGTTTTCAATTTTTGCGAGGACTTCTTCGCCGCTCACCAGTCTTACAAGTTGTGTTTCGCTCATTACGATTTCCTTTCTTTTTGCCAAAGGCAAGTTCCCAATTAGATTCCCATTTCTTTTGATTCACGGGACGGTATGAATCTCCTTTACCCGCCATTGATTGTAGCCTTTCTAGTGCCGTTGTCAAGAGCATTTTTGCAAGGGATCAAGTGTGCCTCTGCCATGCTTCGCATGTAGAGTCGATCTTCTTTGTTGCTGTTTCCTTTTTCAAAAAACATCTTTTCAACAAAAAATTCATCGAGAACTTGTTCCTTCCAGCGAATCTGAACACGCAGATCAGTGCCTTTGATAAAGGATGTAAATTTTTCTGTGTCGGCTCTTTTGTAAACTTTCAAATTGAAATTTGGGTTCAAAATTGAAAGAGCCTGCTCCAGATATTTTTGATATGACATAGACGATTTCGGACTAATGCCCGACTGAAACTTCAATAATTGTTTTTTCATTTCAAATCCTAAACCATCGAGGAACCTGCTTCATATAGGCAACCTCATTGAATCCTAAAATTTCCCTTTCTTCAAGGATGAAACTTTCACTCTGAAACAAAAACTTCTTGCCTCTTTGTGAACCCTTTAGAAGTGAAGAAAAGAAATCCCTGATGGCATCCTTGGCGAGTGTAATTGATTCACGATCTCCACCCTTGAAGTCCATCATCACTGAACCACGACCAGTTGCTCGATTGGTTCCAATCAAACTAAACTGTTTGTTGTCTTTGAAAATCACGGAGTCTTGATCATACTTTGTACCCAGATCCATGATATCTTTTTTTGTCACATTTGGAATGAAAAGTGAAAGTTCATTTACAAAACCTCCATCCTCTTCTTTGTATCCGCCACGCAACTCGATGAAACCATAGCCCATGTCACGAACGGCTTCTTTCAACTCGGCGTGTCGTTCCATGTTTTCTTTCTTTCCAAGCCCACCCCGGAATGCAGACACAACACCGAAGTTTCGGTCGCCTTTGATGTGTCCCATGATTCTGGACAAACTTGATTCTTCAAGATTTCTTGGTCGTAGGTTCATTTTTTTCTCCTGTATTTTATTTATAGTCAATGGGGTCGGCGGGATTTGAACCCGCACTTGATTGGGCTTAAACCAATTGCCTCTGCCGTTGGGCTACGACCCCCTCTTTTTGTTTTTCCAGTTGTCAGTCAAAGCGTGGCAGTTTGGACAAATTAGTTGAAGATTTTCATATTCGTTATTTGCCCTATTACCATCAATGTGGTGAATTTCAATAGGAATCTGTTTTCCCATCCATTCCTCTATACCACAACATTCACAACGCTGACCTCTTTTTTTAATAAGATGTTTTTTGCAATTTACTGCTCTTGTATACTGGCTCCAGTCTTTAAGTTGTTCACCTTTGTTCCAACCCTGTCCAGTCCAGTGGTCTGTATCTAAATCCAATCTTTGCAGATGTCTTTTCAAGTTTGAATAGTTACCACCCGCAGGTCTTTTTCCAAGTTGGCGAAGGCAACCAGCGATTGACTTGCTATTGATGACTGCTTCTTTGATATCTTGGTCTGTGTAATCAGCGTATGCCACAAAAAAATTCCTCCGTAGTATGTATAGAAGACGGACATTCCACTGCCGCTGCCTCTGCCATTGGGCTATGTCGCCAAAAGGTACACGGTGTATCGGATTCAGCCAATGCTCGCCGCTCGCCAAAATAGCAGTTTTTCACAGTGTTTTCCGAATCGCTCTTTCATATCACGCTCATAAATCTCCGAGTAGTGTGGAGTGTTTTTGGCTCGTTGGTTGTCAGGATCAAACCCGATCCAAGAATCGAACCATCCAATATCAAACTTTTGTGTTGGTGAATAATTGTAAATATCATCAAACACCAAATTGAATCTTTCATCTTTCGGGCAGTGATCCCAAACAAGATCAATGACCTCTTGGCTGTTTTCGACGATGGTGATACTTTTGAAATTTTCATTTTGCATCAGCGGCGTGTGAATCATGCCAAGCCCAAGACCAGCAGAAAGAATGTGTCCGTGGGCGTTGGGAAGAAAGTGTTGGTGTTCGTGATACTCCCGCTCACTATCAGACATGATCGAGCGACCACAAAATTTCAGGTGTGTGGTTTCACCTTCACGGGCTACCTCGTAGTCACCGATTTTGTTTTCTGGGATGTCTACCGGATAACGGTTCATAGAAAGCCAACGACTGGACTCGAACCAGCAACCTGTTCATTACAAGTGAACTGCACTACCATTGTGCTACGTTGGCATATGGCAATCTTCGGACAATCAGTTGCGACCATCAGACGATTCCATAGTAAAAGTGAAAGAATCATTTGTATTCGATAATCATTGTACGCCCACCGATGTGTGGTTGAACAAGACCCTTGACCAAAGCATTCAAATTAGTTTTTGCCATTGCCAAATTTCTTGGTTGCAAAGACAAAGAAATAATTTTGTTTTGTGCTTCGTTCCACGTTGCATTTACAAGTTGTTGTTTGGAATCATGCAATCGCAAACCAGTCACTTCATTTTCATAAACATACGAATCATCCATGTCAAGATACGCTTCATTCATGGTTGGTGTAGGAAGCGTAAGTTTGACTGCCAATTCGGAAACCTCAATCTTTGCCAGTGACAAATCGACACCGTAAACGGCATATCCTTGAGCGACAATCAAAACATTGTTGTCACCCCAGAAGGATTCGTCACTACTTGATACGACTCCAGCCATCGACACGCGAAGCGTATTCAACTCTGAGATTGTTTCAAAAGATTCCGAAAGAGTGGCTTCGATGCTTCGGCTTGTGCCTCCGAATGTCGAGAAACGTAATGCCCTCCCAAACGGAAACATAAGAACAATAATCAAAACCAAAAGACCAATAACCGTAAATCGATTAGTGGCAAACGCCCAAAAGGAACGAGTCACAATTTACTCCTTTGCAAAAACACCCAAGACAGAATTCGTTTGCATCAGCATGAATTCACCAAGATCAACGTACCCTTCTCTCAAGAAGTAAATTCTTGCTCCGGGTTTGATGTGGCTTTTACCTTCGGTGAATTTTTCATCATCACCGACTGCAAGAACAACACCAGTATTCTTTTTTGATTCTTTGACAAAGATAATCCCTGCCTCACTCTTTTCTTCACCTGCGTCCGGTTTCACCAGAATGCGATCCCCGGTTGGTTGCAGCATGATAAAGTCTTCTTCTTTTTTCTTAGCCATTTTGTTCATCCTTTGCTGTTGGCATTTCAAACCCTTCTTTGAAAAGTAAAGTTTGATGTTTGTTATTTTCACTCGCTACTAAGGCATCTCGTTGTCCTTGCAGAAACTCGATGAAAGTATTTAGGTCTGACACATTGAATCCACAACTTGAATCCATGCAGTCAACACCCCACATGAAAAGTGCAGGTTGATTTTCATGGTTTTCACCAATGCGATATGTGAAAGAAAGATTGTCGTAGTATTCAGTTCCATCCATCGTCTTCACCTCCAAAGTCTCGCAACAAGTCATTCTTGTATTGTTCCATACGATTTGCCACTTGGTCGATCATCTTGATCAACTCATCAATTTCATTTTCTGACATTGACGGAGCAACCTTTTCAAAGTTTTTTGCAAGCCACTTACAACCTTGGGCGGCTGGCAGTGCGTTTGCAAGCCATGTCTCACCCATCGGATTCTCATACTGAAAGAAAGTGGTGAACATGCGAATCGCTTCGATGTGGTCTGAAATTACAAAAGTTGAAGGTTTCATTGTAAGCCAATCTCCGGTGGGGGTTCAGGAATAGTTCCGTCCAGTACGTCATTGATTTCCACATGCTTTGAGAGCAGGTGACGAAGACGATTGTATGCGTCTTGCTGATCCTTGTCAACCCCTGCCCTAGAAAGTGCGGAGTCAATCATCAGAAGTTCTTCGGACGAGAAACGCAAATCGTAATAATCTTTATTTGTTTTCATTATCATCTCCATCGCTTTTCATCATAATTATTGAAAAAACTGCCATGCCTGCAAACAACAAAGTTAGAAGAATTAGTTCAATCACGGGTTCACTCAATGCCTCATTCGTCATGGACATCATCCTCCAAATCATAAACTTCATCTTCGTCATCATCGTCATCCCAATCAGCGAGATCGGAGTCGGTGATCATACCATCTTCGTCCTCGATGCCATCTTCAAGATCATAAAATTCTTCAGCGATTTCATCGCCTCGCAACAATCGTGCGTTGATCCAGACATCGTTGTTATCGTCGCACCATTCAGAATGTCCAAACATTATTTTGACTCCTTGTGATATTCAATGCCTTCCATGACGCAGCCTTCAAAGAAGCCACCCTTGTCACAGAATTTTTGTGTTTTTGTTTCACGAAGATCCATCTCCGAAACCCCTGCGTGCATACGGATTGCCTCAATGACTTCCAGCAGGTCAGCAAGTTCCTCGGTGATTTGCTCCTTCGTGTTAGAGCCGATGACCTCGGCACATTCTTCCATCAACTTCGCGTAGAGAAAAGTTTCGTATTCCTTGTCTCTTACATATCGCATCTTTGTTTTCTTTGCAATGCCTCTGTCGGCTAAGACTTGGCAAACTTTATCACGCACAAGTTTGTTTGTTTGAATCATCCAAAATCTCCTTTACGGTTTTTTTCCATTTCCAGCCCCCGGCAAACCAAGAACCACCCATTTTTTTGATATACGCTTCGACCGGATTGATTTTCGACAGGTACACTTCGTATATCGCCTCTTCCGGTTTTTTTGGCTCACCTCTTGGAGTAAGGTGATAACATGGTTTCCCATCCATGAGATCAATGTAATAGTTCCACCAGTCTGTCATCTGTTTTTTGGAACATGCTTTATAAGAAAAGTCATCACCATACATTCTTCCCTTCGCAACGACTCCTCGGTCGTGACCATCTCTTCGATGCCAGAACAACACAGGAACAGAATCGGTGTATGTTTGACCGGGAAAGTCGGCATGTTGCTCCGGCACAGGCTTCTTCACAGGATAGGTGAGACTAAAGGCATACCACGGGTAGTTCCACATGGATTGCTTTTCGTGAATCTCCATTCTTTCCTCGACTGTGAAGTAAAACTCTTTCATGCAGATGCTTTCTCCGTTTGCAGTGCGTTCCACGCATCCTTTGCCAACTTACCATGAACCTCAAGGTCACGACTCGCAGGATAGACTACACCACACTCGTCTGCACCAGTGAAGTTGCCTTGGTCATCCGACCGAAAACACATCGTTTCGTTGACTCCACTGATCGTAGAAGCAGAAACGGTGAAGAAATGATTTTCTTCGTGATCACTCCACAAAGTTTGGTAAACATCATCTTCATTTTTTACAATTCGATGAAACTTTACCCATGCTCTCTTCAAGTTCATTTTGGATTCGTTTTCGTTTTGATGACACTCAGGAGCATACGGAGTCCAGCGAACATAGTCGAATTCTTTCACAAGATTCTCCCATCGCCCATTCGCAAAATCCTTGTCCATTTCAAGATAATCACCAACATCAATAGATGTTACATTTGGTGTTTGATGAGTGAATCGAATCTGACGATTCCAGACAGTGGGTGGAGTCTGTGTATCATCGTGCCAGAATTGTTCGACCACAGAATCATCCCATTGAACGAGAAAAAATGTTTCTCGATTACTTTGGTCTTTGACTTTGGATTGCTTTTCCATCCACTCACACATGCTATTTTTGATACTCATTCAGACCATCCTCATAAAATCTTTGCCGACACGATAGAAGCCGTTGGAAACAAACTTTTCCCACTCGACTTCGAGTTCTTGCTTTTTGTCTCCGTACTCGGCTGATCGCTTGCCATCCATGTATTTTCGGGTGTCTTCGTTGAATGCGACTTCACCGAAGTGGTAGTCGTGATCGGTAGAACCCATGAGGTCAGACATGTAAATCACTTGGTAGTGAAAGGTGTCACCCTTTTCATCAAGAACAAAACGAACAAGAGTTTTTTGCATATCATCAATTTTTGCAAGAAAGTATTGTTCCAGACCTTTTTGCTTCAATTGAGTTTGCATCCATCTCTCAGCCGTGTGGTTGATGAATTGACGAACCGCTTCTTTGTAATAGTACCATTTATCCATTTGCAGTTGCTCCTGTGTTTCCTTGACCATCCCAATCGTACTCGGCATCTCTCACATACCCCTTGGTGACAAGGTACTTCCAGATGCTCTCAGCCACATCCGAAGAGTAGATGCCGACATCCGTGATTCGCAATGCCTGTGGGCATGGGGCAAGTTCACCCTTTTTGTTGCTACGCCACTTGTCATACCATGACACGCGGTCATAGTTGTGAAAGTTTCCCGATTTCTTGTCCCGATTGGAAACATGAACAGCGGGAAACTCTGGAGTAATGCCAGTGAATTTTCCCATGTCCACTGTTGATTTCACAAGAAAGCGAAAGACGCTTTTTGTTTCGGGGTTGACAAGGTAATACTTTCCGATTTTCAAGTTCCTGCTCCTAAAACTAAAACTTTGTCGTTTTCTCTTCACACCCAATTTTACAGGATCTCCACGAACATCAAGGGTTTGGGGTGATTTTTTTGCCCGAAAAATTTTTTTCTTTTCGGCATACCCCCCTCGCTTTTCGTATTTACTGTATTTTTGCATTTTAGGATCTTTGATAAACTTTTCATTTATAAAATCCTCCGGTGAGAAAAAGTGGTTGGGGGCTACGCCGCCAAGAGGCTCCACCCATCGATTTTTGCATACACTGTTTTTTTGCAAAATACGCATGTATGCTGTCGCACACACACGCATGTATGAGGAAGCGAGCGTTAGCCCGCGATTGGGTCCGCTACGGGACCAGCAGCCGCCTCAGCAGCCTCATGGGCTTCACGCGACTCGGTGGCGGTGTGCAGAAACTTTCGTGATGAAAGAGTCATTCCACCAGTACGCCCACGACGGAACGTGATGCGGTCACCAAAGGTTTCAGCCAAGTGCTTTCGCATGGTAGGCACAGACACGCCAGCAGCAGTAGCCAGCATCGAGAGGGTCACACGCCCATTGGCGAATGCTTCCTCAACCATTGAAAGAGTAAGATTAATTTGTGCTTTTGGTCGTCCCATTATCAAAATTCCTTTCCATTACAAGGGTCATTCAAAAGATCGGCATCGGGATCGTCAGCGATCAGGTCGATGTCGAAGTCGGGCAAATCAGGTTCGCCCTGCACGATAGTCAGATTAGTTCCAAGGGACCGCGTTCGGGTTGTCGTTGGCATCAGTAGCCTCACTTTCTTGGGTGTTGGACTCGGTACGCTCACCAGAGATTTTCTCGTAGAGCCGAATCATGTCGGATTTGGTTTGCTCGTCGAAGCGAGAGATACCCATCTCGATAGCGGTAGTGTGCTTACCGAAGATGGAGAACGCCTTGAGAATAGACTCCAGACGGCGGGTAGTCACGATCTCGGACATGCCGCCAGCCATGTAGGTCTTACGAATGTTGTCTGCCCACTGGACAAGATCAGAGATGAAGTTTGCCTCAGCAGCAGCATCGACACCGAAGTTGGATGCCTTGCCCTCAAGAATCTTCGTTTCGGTCTTGGGATCAGCATAGGGCTGTTCCAAGGTCACAGGGAAGCGGTCGAGCATGGCTTCGTTCATGATGCCCGTGTGAGCGAACGAACCAGTTTCGTCGCCCTTACCTTTGGTGTTGGCAGTAGCGAGAATGTTGAAACCGGGAGCAGGAACGACGTACTCGCCAGTCTTCTTGACGAAAATGCCATTACCTTCCAGCAAAGGCTGGAGACACATGAGAGCAGGACCGCCAAGGTCGATTTCGTCGAGAAGCAAGATAGCACCTTGCTTCGCAGCAACAACGGCAGGACCATCGACCCAAACCGTATCGCCATTGACCAGACGGAAACCGCCGATCAAATCGTCTTCGTCAGTTTGTCGCGTGATATTCACACGATAGATTTCGCGGTTGGCATCAGCAGCCGCTTGCATGATCATGGTGGTCTTACCATTACCGGAAAGACCAGTCACATAGACGGGGTAGAATTCGCCAGAGGCGATAATGGTAGCCACAGATTTGTGGTGACCCCATTTGACGTATCCAGCCATTTTTTCAGGCACGATACGCGATTCAGCACCAGCCATGAGCATGACAGGTGCAGTCGATTGGGTAGGCACAGAAACAGGAGCGGACTCGACCGCAGGAGCGGGAGTCGCAACGGGAGCCGAAACAGGCTCGCCACCGTTGACATAGGACGAAATGTCCCATTGACCGCGAGCAACCTTGAACTCGCAAGAATTGGCACGGAACCACAAAGGAATGCAGGACCGACCAGTTGCCGAAGCAACAGCATCAGCCGACTCGACATCGAATCGGGTGGAACCAGTGGACGAAAGGGCATCAAGCCACGCACGACGAGATTTGTTGTAATTGCTCATACGCTTAAATTTTACGAAACCCACGGCGAATTGCAAGCACAAAGGTCAATATTTTTGGGTCGAAACTGACAGAATGTGTCAGTGTGGCGTATTTGACGCATTCCGACACCCAATTTATCGTTTTCCGCCAACGGGAGCCGCCCCCACTGAGAATGAGTCTCAACTAGCCCAAAAGTGCCATTTTCGGCTAAAAAGGGCTAAAAGTGTGCAAAAGTGGCGTAAAAACGTCAAAAAAGTGCAAAAATGGCGTAAAAAAGGACTTGGGCGGC
>LSRR01000380.1_pt1 | contig 32529 bp, 45 predicted proteins | sample 1162981 | NCBI WGS metagenome assembly LSRR01 (sample SAMN03256433, study PRJNA305521) | marine metagenome | biome: Estuarine; feature: Estuary; material: Brackish water; isolation source: iron chloride precipitation of viral particles from surface water samples | place: USA: Chesapeake Bay ... | reverse complement strand
CAAAAACAACCATAACTAAGAATGCAATAAAACCTACTACGTTTTTTTCATTCCAGTCATTATTGTCTTTAAATATACCCCACATTGATTTTATTTTATTATACATATAGAAAAATTTTACGAGGTGAACACTTTTTTCTTACCTCCGTCATAAACGTAAGCGTGTCCCTCAGTTATTAGTGTTTGATTAACATTCCATTGTTTTCCATCTGCATCCATAATGAAAATTTCGCCTAATACTCTACCGTATTTTCCTAAACCGTGTGATTTGATTCTAAAGTATCCTGGTTTAGAAGATACTTCTTCTAGTAATTGTCTTGTACGTTCTTTAGCTAGTTTACCTTTTTTCTTTTCTTCAAGATCTCTTGTTCTTGATTCCCAAGTGTCTAGACCCATAAATCGAATTCGTTTTTTAAACCAAATGTCAAATCCAACATCTATTAAGGCGTCTACTGTATCACCATCTACTACTCTGTCTAATTTTGCTCTGTAAATATATTTGTCCATTTTTATTTACTTAATTTTTGTATATATTGTTTTAGATAGTCTTTAGGTTTCCAATTTAATAATTTTTTAGCGTCATCATTCTCTCTTTTAGTAATTCTATAGTTTCCTTTTTGGTCAGGAATATATTTAATGGAACAATTAAATTTATCTTGAAACATTTTAGCTAATTCATTTATAGAATAATTATTCCCCGTCCCTAACTCCCAAGCATCAAGGTGTTTTTTAGATGATATTGCTACCTTATATAAACCATCAACTATATCACCTACATAAGTAAAATCACGTCTTTGTTCTCCATCACCCACAATTGTGATTTCTTCACCATCACGAATTTGTCGTCTCCATATACCCGTTACTGCTGCCCAGTCTCCATCAACTATCTCATAGGGTCCATATACATTATAAAATCTACATATTTCAACTTTCATATCATATGTTTTTTTATACATTTTACATAATTCTTCTCCTAAATGTTTACTTGTAGCATAGGGAGATTGATATGGGTCATGCCATCTTGAAGATGAACCAGCATAAACTACTTTACTGTTGTATTTTTTGGCAAATGATAGTACTTTTTCTGTTCCTACTGTGTTAATGTTTATAGTAAGAGATGGTTGGTCAAAAGATGGTTGTATTCTACTTAACCCAGCAAGGTGAAATATTATATCAAAACCATTTTGGAATATATTTTCAATTTCAAGTATATTACCTTTAACGTAAGTACAACCATTTTGGTGGTTTTCATAAAGTCCTGAATCATAATTATCTAAAGATACAACCTGATGAGACTCGTTCAGTAGTCTTTTTATTAAATTAGTGCCTATAAAACCAGCACCCCCTGTTACTAATATTTTCATTAAAGTTTAATTAAAGTATGTTCATACGTGTTCATTTCCTCAAATATTTCGACTGTGATATTTCCTAACTCACCGTGAAATGCTGGTTCGCCACTGTCAGCTAATATTTCAGATAATTGTTGTATATAATTAAAATCTTGTTGAGTAAAAGTATTACCATCTATAGTGACTAAGATTTCATTATTTTTTTCATTATCATAAGGTTTTAATCTATCAAATAGATTATAAGAAGTATTGGCTTCTTCTCCAGCTATATAGTCTTCATAAGGATAATCCGAGTATAAATTACTACACCAAGGTTCCAAAATTGATAGTAATTGATCATTACAGTTTTTTACTATAAAACCTATATCATATTTAGGGGGTATAATAGGTTTCATTAAAGCATCATGTTTAACAAAATGACCCCATTTACGAATAAAATTACGAGTTGATCTCGCATTTTGTGCTAACCATTCAGGTGAATCTTCATATATATTTTTAGCTTTATCAACTGTGTTTCTTCTACTACCTCTACAAGTCATGTGGTAAACACAACCATGCCAAGTTTGTATAAATTTAATTCCATTTAGTTGGAAACGATTAAATATATCACTGTCTTCTTTACTTTGTGGAGCGTATAGAGGATCATGTCCCCCTATTTCTTGAAAATCCTTTTTATAAAACGCCCAAGGTGCAAATATACCTTCAGTAGGTCCATTATGTTTAGGTTGATAACCACCTGTTGAGTCAACTGGTTTAGTAAACCATTCTAATAAATCATCTTCTTTAAATTCTTCTGGTTCAACCCCAAAATCCATAAGTACCTTTTCGGGACCATCTGGATGTAAAGGTGGTTCAATTCTAGTAAGTGATACTATTGTTTTTTCTTTAAGTTCATCTTCAATAGCATCTAGGGCACCAGGACATAAATACATATCTGCATGGTATATCATACAAATATCGTTAGTAGCTATTTCATTAATTAGCCTATCATATAATATAGTGTGCCCCACTCTTTCAGGCCCACCCCATTTTAGGGCTTTAAATAATGGGTCTTTATCCATCATTTCTAAACACCAATCCCATGTACCATCTGTACTAGCATCGTCTGCTACACAAATTTCTACTTCATGATTGCCTTGATTTTTTCTTATTGAGTCGTAAGACCATTTTAAGTACTTAAGATTATTTCTACCTGGTTGTATTAAACTTATCTTCATATTTAATTATTTATTAATCCTACTGTTTTTATTTTGGGTGAAAAATAATTTTCTTCACGCCTATCTAAACCACTTAAGTTTAAATCATAAGCGTTTGGTTTAGGGGTATCTTTTAATTTAAATGTTGCTATTGTTTGTTCTGTATAGTCTATATAATCTACCACGTCATAATAATCAGTGACACAGTGATATACATTACGTAATACCCAATCATGGATTATTACTATGGCTCCTGGATTAAGGTAGGGGATTACTTTTTTAGCACATAATCTTCTAGCTCTACCATCTATTAAAACTATATCAAACTTAGTATTAAAAGTATCAACAATATCAATATAATCTTTAAACTGGTTATATTCGCTTTGCCTTCCATCACTATTACGTGGTAAATTCTGAGCTATATAATTATAATTTACATTTTTATAACCCAATCTTTGAATTTCATTATTAACTTTATCAAACCATTCTTTATTATGTTCTACAGAATAATATTCTTTTAGTTGAGGAGAAAACTCAATAGTACTACCACCAGACCCCCATTCTAACATTACTTTATCAGGGGAAAAATGTTTAGTTATTAATAACTTTTCTCTATCATCCATCCATGCTTTCATATCTTAAATTTATTTTCGTGATAATATTGATTATAATTTTCTTTTGCTACTTTAGAGCATTTATTATAAAATTCTTTATCTATTTTTAATAACGTAAGCTTTTCTTTTGCGGTAGCCAAATCTCCTAATTTAACTGTTAAGTAAGGATGACATATTTCTTGTGTGTCTAATCCTTCATAACCAATACAAGGTATGCCTAAATAAGCACAATTTAAAGCGAATGTACCCGCAGCGTGTGTACGCATTAAATGAACACCATACTTAAAATTATTAAGTGTTTTAATCCATTCTACCCAATTCATATATGGTAAATGATTTAAATTAGGCATTTGTTCTTCCCCTTCGATTTTTCTTCCCATACTAGGAATATAAATTAAACTATCTGCTTCTTGTGCTATTATATAAGAATCAAAACCACCATACCAACTACAAAAATTACCCCCTATAATGATATCTTTTCTTTCTACTTGAGGTAAATCTTTAATTGAATCTTCAATCATTAGACTAGGTAAAATTTTACATTCTTTGCCTGTTAAACCTTCATAATATTTTTTATCTGATTCATTATGAACAAACATAATATCAGCTTCTTGTATAGTATTAAAATACCATATCTGTTGTTCTAATGGATAATCTTGCCAATACCAGTTAGGTCCTTCTTGCATTACTGCCAATTTTTTACAGTGCAATTTTAAATAGCCAATGTGGTCTTGGCTCATTAGGTTTTTAACATTTTTTTTAGGTATTATAATGATACCAAGATCGTATTTTACCCCCTTTAAATTACTACCTAAGGGATGATGGACTGCATCAGTTGCACACATCCATGCTAATTCTGTTCTCATATTAGGATGGTTTCTAGGTACTTTACCTTGATATTGCCCCTCTGTAAAAAATGCTATTTTTTTCATTTATAAGATTTATTTACTAATTTTTTATAAGGAGCTATTTGTCTACAACGCATTTCAACTTCTTTTTGGATATTAGATCTAGCTTTACCTTCATTTTGTAATTCTTCGTGTCTATTAAGAATATATAAGACATCCTCACTTCTATGGATATGTTTTTTACCAGCCATTTCTACCATAAAAATACATAAAACATGATCCCAAGCTGCTGAATATAATTCATTAGTAGTAGGGTCTATAAGATCTTGTCTATTGATTTTATTAAATAGCCAATATTTATATGTTTTAAGATGAGAATAAGGAAAAGGGTATTTTCTATGTTGATTTAATCTGTCAATTTCATCATGTATATTCATCGAAAAATGCCCTCCTAAATTACCTGTAGGCCACATTTGATATTGACCATAAGTCATCCATATCTCTGGATTTTGATAAATATCATTTAAATATTCTAAAACAAATGTACTAGATAACCAATCATCCCCATCTATTTCTACTATGATATCTTCAGATTGAATTAAGTTGTTTTTTTCTAAATACTCAATGGCACACATATATGCCTTAGCTTGACTCCCATTATTTTTATTTTTTAAAACTAAAAATCTATTATCATCTTTAGTTAAAGCTTTTAAAGTATTATACGAATCATCTGATGAATTATCATCTACATAAACAAATAAATTATTAGTATATGATTGAAATTTATTTACTGTTATATTATGTTCTAAGTAGGGTGAAACATTATAACATGTTGTTATTATTATAAATTTATTTTTCATTTTTTAATATATTTTTATACATCCAATCTTCTATGCAACTATACTGCTTGCTAAGTGTTAGATTTTCTTTAATAACTTTTATTTTTGAATTATAATATTCTGGTGTTAATAAAGGAATAACTGATTCTAAATCGTCTATACTATTGAGTACAATAATACCCTCAGTGTTGAAAAAATTACCAATATTAGGACAACCCCAATAAATCGGTAATACGCCTGTGGCAAAACAATCTATTAATTTTTCAGTAAAATAATTGTCTGTTTTGGAGTTTTCAATAACAATTGAAAAATAATAATCTTTAAGAGATGTTTCCTTATATTTTATTGGTTTGTTAGTCCCTCTCCCATAAAGATCTATTCCTGATAATGTATTTGCTATCTGGTGTCTTAATTTATGACCAGGCATATATTTTTTATCAGATAATACCATAGATATTAATTTAGACTTGGGGTAAAGGTTAAAATTATGGTCTTTAACCCAACACCCACCAAATGGTATAAATTTAGCTTTATCAGGGTAATTTTCAAGTAGATAAGAATCGTGAGTTAAAATAAACTCATAATTATCTTTATATTTATTAAAATTTTGATACCTTCCTGGAGATACTTCTCGAGTTTCCATTAACCAACCAATTTTATGGGAGGATTGGATTTGATGGACTAAATTACTTTCTATTGTATCGTCAGAAAAAATACTAACCCCTTCAAATTTTGATTGGTTACGGGTTATACAAACATCAGAAGATATTTTATCATGAATTGTAGACCATCTATTATTAGGTTTAGTTAAGTGTTGGCAGATATTACCCATTAAGTTAATGGTTGTTTTTGGTGTTTTTTCCTTTAAACATATCCAATCATCAGGGAATAAATCAGATATATCTAAATTTTCATATACCACCCCAAACCATTTATCAGGGTGGACTACTATTTTATCAGGATTAGAGTTTAAGTAAGCCCCCCACCAACTAAAAGTACTATTTGCTATAATATTATGTTTACATTGACTCATTAAATAGAGATCTATATAATCAGGCTCATTTTCTATAAAAAAGAATTCATCACCTTTAAAGTGTTTTTTACACCATTCAATATCATCACTAAAAACTAAAAATTTATATCCTTTAAAATAATCTATAGCATTTTTATAATAGTCTATACTAAGATTATGATGATACTGGGACAAATTAACATAATCTCCTCTTCTTACATGTAAAGAAATATAATCTTGTGGGTTATATTTATTTTTTATTTTTTCTAAAATATCTTTAGGGGGTGAAAATATTTTTTGTATTTCGTTTTTGTATAAATCAAAATATTTATATGACTGAAAAAATCCTTTAAAAATTAAATTATTAGTATTAAAGTCTGGTAAATCATTATATCTACAAGGTTTATAGTCTGTTGGTTCCTCATATAGAAACCACTCTATATCTGAACCCTCTATGGGGTCAAAATTACTTAAAATATTATCTTTATAATTTAAAGGTGGATTGTGTAAAGTTCCTATATGGTTAAAATTAATGTAAGGCTTATAGTTATATTTTTTGGAATAAGCATATAACATTGCCGCTTGAAACATCATATTCCCCAGACCCCCCATAAATAATGTACTACTAAGTTTGGTCATTATGATAATTCTTTAAGCCAATATTCTACCATTTCATCTAACATTGTTTCAAAAGTATATTTATGTTTCCAACCTAATTCTTTTTGTGCTTTAGAACAATCGCCCTTTAAAAATTTAAGTTCTTCAGCACGATAATATTTAGGATTTTTAGTAACATAATCTTTCCAATTTAGATCTAATTTATTAAAAACATATTCTACTAAATCTTTTACTGTATGAGACACACCTGTAGAGCATACAAAGTCATCTGGTGTATCATGTTGTAACATTAACCACATAGCTTCGACATAATCTTTGGCGTGCCCCCAATCTCTACTAGCATCTAAATTACCTAATGATAATTTATTTGTTAAACCTAATTTTATTTTTACTGCTTCCTTTGCTACTTTATTTGTAACAAAATTAGTGCCTCTTCTAGGGGATTCATGATTAAAAAGAATACCATTAGATATAAACATTCCATAAGCATTTCTATAATTTCGACATATATTATGACCATAAACCTTAGCACACCCATAAGGAGAAACCGGGTTTAAAGGAGTAGTTTCTCTTTGGAAACCATCATCATCTACATTATTTCCAAACATTTCAGAACTACTTGCTTGATATACTCTAGATTTGGGGCATATCAATCTTATAGATTCTAATAAGTTTAAAGTCCCTGTAGCTATTGAGTGGGTAGTATAAATAGGCATATCAAAACTTATTCTTACATGCGATTGAGCTGCTAGGTTATATACTTCATCTGGTTTACATAATTGTAAAACCCTAATTAATGATGACATATCTAACATGTCAGCATATTCTAATTTTATTTTTTTAAATACTTTATCAGGTATTCTTGCTGTTTGGTTTTCTGCTACTGAATTTCTTTTTAAAATACCCCAAACTTCATAACCTTTATCTAATAATAGTTCTGCTAGGTATGAACCATCTTGTCCATTTATTCCCGTTATTAGTGCTTTTTTCATATTTTATCTTGTTTGTAAATAAGGATCAATTAATTTATCTGTATTTTTTATTATATTTGTTATTTTTAGTATTTCTTCTTTTGTTAGCCCCGGGTGGTTAGGTACGTAAAAACCATATTTATCTATTATAGAAGCATTAGGTAATTCTTTTTTTCCATATTGTTTAACATAAAAGGGTTGTGTACCCATTGAGCCACATATCATAGGTCTAACTTCTATATTAGCATCTTGTAATCTTTTTACAATCATATCTCTATTTTCATGTATTACAGGATATGCAAAATTAGATATAAAACAATCATACCATGGGTTTATAAAGGGAGTAAGACTTGCAAGTTCTTTTTGGTATATTTTGAAATTTTCATTTCTTTTTTTACATATCGAATCGAGTTTGTCTATTTGCCCCAAACCTATAAATGCCTGTAAATCTGTCGATCTCAAGTTAAACCCTGAATGGTAGAAAGTATATAGAGCGTCAAAATCAGATGTTTTCCATTGGTTTCTTAAATATTTACTATATTCGGGGTTAGCATCTCTGTCCCAACCATGACTCCTAATTGATTTCAGCACTTCATATAATTCTCCATCATCTGTTGATACAAACCCACCTTCAATAGTAGATATATGATGTCCAAAATATGTTGAAAAACTAGACATTAAACCATATGTACCTAATTTTTTGTCTTTAAATTTAGATCCCATACTTTCACAAGTATCTTCTAAAAGTATAACATTATATTTATTACATAATTCTACTATTTTTTCCATATCAGGTACTAACCCTAATACAGAGACCAATAATAACACTTCAGGCTTAGTTGTTTTAAAAATAGACTCTAAGTGTTCTAAATCAACAGATAAATCTTCTAAATTAATGTCACAAAGAATAGGAGTCATTCCCAATTGTATTACGGGAGATAAATCTGTTGCCCATGCAGCTGAAGGGACTACTATTTTTGAATTTTTGCTGATTCTATTTGCTTCAACTAAAGCCCATAACATAAGTAAATTTGCGGATGAACCTGAGTTACAAAATATTGAATTATCTACACCTAACCATTTTGACCATTTTTTTTCTAATTCTATAGTTAAAGGTCCCTTAGTTAATCTAGGGTACGTTTTTAACCAATCTATTAAACCATCAATGTCTGTGTTATCAATTGTGTCATTAACTAATTTTATCATATACTTTTTTTATTCCTTGTTTAAAAGGGGTAAAATTAAAGTTAGGTAATATAGAATTTAATTTAGCTGAACTAACATCTTTTCTAAATTGACCATTTAACTTTGGGTTACTATAATTGATTTTTAAATTTAATCCTAATGTTTTTAAGCTTATTTTAGCCATCTGGTCTATAGATAAATTCTCTGGGGGAGCCACATTAAAACTATCAGTAATATTATTATCTATAACTTCTTTTATTACTTGAGCTAAATCCCCGGCATACATAAATTGTCTAAGAGGAGTTCCATCTCCTAATAATTCTACAACCCCTTTAGAATTTTTTATTTTATGTAAAAGAGCTGTAATAAAGTGCATTTTATTTTCATTATCAAAATTATCATACTCACTATATAAATTACAGGGAATTAAATAATTATATTTAGTTCCATATTGCTGGTTATAGGCATCTATTTGTACTGCTAAGGTTCTTTTAGCATACCCATAACTAAAATTAGTAGGAGTAGGGGGTCCTAAAAATAAATCTTGTTCAGTCATAGGATAATTAGAAACTTTATCTGGGTATATACAAGTACTAAGTATACCTATAAATTGTTTTACTCCATATTGGTGGGAATATTTTAATACATTAGTATTCATTAATATATTATCATCAAAAAACTCTGCGGGTTTTTGGATGTTTTCTTGGATACCTCCTACTTTTGCAGCTAGGTGTACAACTACATCTGGGGTGTATGAGGAAATTAACCATTTAACATATTGGCTATCTCTTAAATCCCCCCCATGTTCATGGGATCTTCCTATAAAAGTACCATAAGGTATTAATTTTTGTAAATGTTTTCCTACGGTTCCCGTTCCTCCTGTAACTAATATTTTTTTATAACTCATTTGCGTATATCCAATTTAATACATTTGTTTTAAAAGGCCTAATTAATTTTAAATCAATGTTAATTTTTTCTATAGGAATTTTTTCTTTTTGTAACTTATAAGTAATAATATTTTCCCCAGAATGTATTTTATAACCTTTAGACCTATACTCTGGCATGTCGTAATAAGCATCTGCATGTTTATCCATATTAGATGAATTGGAAAAATTTAACCAGTCAGAAATTACTTTAGGATTACCACATACATTAGGAGAATTAATTTTATTTAAATTGAAATCAAACACATTTAGCTTACTAAATAAAGCAACATCAAATCTAGATTTTATAACACAATCGTATTTGAATTGATTTTGGTTTTCATGTTCTATTTTAAGTTTATTGGAAGCCATTATAGAATAAAACATACTGTAATGGACAAAATTTCCACTACCGGCAGCTTTTTGTTTGAAATCAATATTTGTTTCTCCTAAAGTTATATCATACTTTTGTGGTTCACATATGTAACTAACAGGAGAATATAAAGAAAGAGCTTTTTTATATTGATTATCTTGCCACGTATGAATAAAAATATCACATTCACTAAAATTAACCAAATTTTTTTTAAAAAAATTAAATCCTTCTTCAATAAAGCGAGATTGTCCCGATAAACATAGAGCTATTTTCATATTAAATATACTTATCCCCAGGTACTGATGGGGTTTTAATAATAAATAATTGGGTGTCTTCTAGAAAAGTTACATAACTTTTTTCGTAAGGTTCATACATAAAAATATCTCCTTTAGATAAAATTTTTTGGTCTATTTGAATTTTTCCATAAGAAATATAATTAATTTCAGTTGCTATCTTATGGTAATGGCCTTTATCAGGGCTTACATATCCTTTTTTATATTCATGTATGCCTACCTCAAAATTTTTTGTTTTAAAAATTGAAGGGCTAAAATTACCTATAAACCACCCTCCAGTCATAGTTTCAATATTAAATATCTTCATAAAACGTTTTTTCTTCTAAATAATTAGGATCTATTGATTTTATCATTTTATTCTTATCACTAAATTCGCACCATCCATTTGTTTTACCCCAAAAATAGGGGGATATATCAAATTTATTACTAAATAATTTATTTTTAAAATTCTCCCACCCCATAGAATTTAACTTATTAAAATTATATCTTAAATCCATCCATCTTAAAGTATTAATATTTCTAAAAGAACAATGGGCTTTTAATGTTTGACTCCAGTTTGTTCCTTTATAAAAATTATAAAAATTAGTACCTATATGTACTAACCCATCCCAATGGTGTTGGGGATGGTTAGAATCCCATAAATAATTCATCAATTCTGAATTTCCATACATAAAGCAATCACCCATTTTGTAATCTGTTTTAGATGTCATTTGGGTAATAAGTAAACTTTTAGATTCTTTTTTTAAAATATTCTCACAGTATTCAGTTATATCATTAATATCATATATGCCGTCAGCTCTAACTTTTAAGATATTTTTAAACCCTTTAATTTTACAGTTGTTAACCGCAGGAAAAACTGAGTCATATTGGGCTGCTTTTCTGTAGGGTTTTAAGGGTTCCCAATTAACATAATTGCATAAATCTAATACTCGTTGAGAGGGTTTTATACCATGACCACTTAAAGCTATGTAAGTATTAGGATTTTTAAATCTTAAATGTTCTAATGATAATTCTACTACTTTTAATTTGTTCGTAGAATTTAATCCATCACCCTGGTGGGGGGTGTCAGAAATGTGGACTTGACATGCTATACTATTACTGCTCATAATCTAATTGGTTAAAGTCTTTTTTGTAAAAATTGTAAATAATTTCTTTAGAATTTTTTGTTAAATAATTATCTGCAGTTTTATGGGGGGTATGTCTATACCTTCCAGTATTTGGAGTTGGGATACCTATCATATTACAAACCGTATTAAAATCTTGGGAAAAATTTTCTTGCCTTCCTATAAAGTCCATACCATTTTGTGAATCAACCATAATATAGTCAACTTGTGGTCTAAAGTGGACCCATGAAGCATATTCCGATTTGACAAAGCAATTACAAAATTCATTTACATCACTATATTTTAATAAGTCTTTTGCCCAAGTATGACCTGCATGTGGGTCCCTTAAATTAAACCAAGTAGAAATAAACCTTTCATAAGGATTTCTTACAAAACAAAATTTAAAATAATCTTTACATTGAGGATTTTGTTTCAAACACTCATCTAATTTCATATGATATAATGGTGGTTCAGGATGTTTTAAATGCCCCCAAGCTATGTGCACTGTTGTGGATGCTGTTTTAGGGATAGCAATAAATATAAATTTATTAATCGTATTTAGGATCATATCTATTATTTTTATTATTTTTATTATAAGTTTTATTTTGACTTTTTTGAGGGCCCCCATTATATGATACGTGATAATTTTTCATTAGGTTGATATCAAAACACTCAAAATCATTTTTAAAAGCTTCTGTTGAAAGAGGTAATTCTTTAAGATTTGTATTGTACTTGCCAATAAGATATGACCTACCAAAATGGGATTCACAACTATTTGCAGCAATATATTTTCCATCATAAGTGTTATTCTGTGATAAATATAAAGAATCTAAATATTGGTTTAATCCTTTTTTTAAATAATCAGTCTTAAACATCATTAGATGGTCTGAGATATGATAATCAATGTTAGGTTTCCAAAAAATGTTAGATGTTAATATTTTTTCATCATTTTTTAAAAAAGTATCTATAAACAAATCTAAATCAGGCCAATTTTCATCACTTCTAGTTTTTATAGTATATTTACTTTTTATTGCATCTAGCCCCCTAGATGTAGTTAGTAACTGATGTAGCCTGTAGTCAGGAAAAAAAGGGATAGATTCCAAATCAAATGATTCTACTTCTAAAATGTTATCATTTAAAAATAAATTTTCTTTTAAAGAACTAAATCTTTCTTCGGAAAAATAAGATAATACTACATTACCATATTTATTATAATTTTTAATGTGGTCAATACTAATTTTATTAAGGGGCCCTTGTATTAATATAGTAATATCACACATTAGATTCAAGCTTTTGTATTCTAGTCATGTGTCTTCCCCCATCAAATGTGGTAGTTTTCCAAATTTTGACCATATTATCTAACATATGTTTATCTACATATTTTGTGGGAAGGGAAAAATAATTAGCACAATTATGTCTAACACAATATTCAGCTATATACTCATCGAAGACTACTGCTCCTCTTATACCTTTATAATTGTTACCACATATGTTAACTCCTTGACCAGACCTACAAAACGCCATTATAAAATCACAATCACCCCTCTTAACAAATTCTACGGCTTGGGAAATATAATCATTATAATCACAATCTTTATTTATAAAAGTGCCAAAATCAATATAAGATAAACCGTTATTACTTAATACTTGTTTTGCTTCTTCTTTAAGATCATACCCTGAGTGATCAGCACACAACGCTATGGGTTTTTTCCCAAATGATTTTAAAGTATGGCTTACAAAAAACTCTAGTTCATCAGGCGTACCCATAAGATGCATTTTTTCCACAGATTGGGTTTTTACTTTTAACCCATCTTCAATCATCAAATTATATAAAGGGCATATGTAAAATTCCCCTTTTGTTCTTATATCATTTTTAACCATTTGTTTTGCATACTTTACAAATTGGCTTCCGCTTTTATATCCATATACCCCTACTGCAGCATGCTCACTTATAACTTCTTTTTCAGCTGTTTGTTGTACGAACCCTTTATCGTCTAATTTAGCATAACTATATGCTGGGTTGTTTGATTTGAATGTTAAAAGAAATCCATCAGCATCTATATTAATATTACTAGGATCAAAGTATGGTTCAAAATATACATCTAAAGTATATATAATTAAAGGATTATCATTATTAATATATTCTTCAGCTAATAAACATGTAGATATACTACCATCAGTAAGTTTATCCACTATAACTAAAGTAATATCATCTCCATATCTAGATTTAAGTATTCTATCTAAAGAAAAATTATTTACTTGTTCTTGTCTAATACAAAATATAAGATTACAATCCTCTTTATTAGATAAAGATTTCAGGCTCCAATCTAACATTTGAGTATCATCTACCATTATTAATTGTTTGGGCATTACGTAACCTTCCTTTACGAATCTTGAACCCGCCCCCGCCATCGGTATTAAAATATTTGTTTTCATTTTCTTTCTTTTAATAAATTACTAACTACATCATGTGCTATTTTTATAGAATTTTCAGTAGTATTTCCTTTTATTTTTTCGGTAATAAAAGAAGATACTAACATATCCCCAGCTCCTAACACATTTACGTTGTGTATTATTTTTTTAACTTTTGTTTTTATTACCGTCCCATTATTCAAATATATCTTTGATCCCCTACTTGTATGATATATTACTCCTATTTTAACTCTACTATAAAGTTCTTTTATATCCACAAAAAGATCTTCATCTGATATAAATAAAAAATCTATATTTTTTAATATATCTAGGTCTTTTAATATATTTCCTCTACAAATATCTGCTGATATTATTTTACTCTGTATTTTACCTATAAATTGGAGGTTTTTTAATTCATTTATATATAGTATGTGACTCCATTTTGAATCTAATATTTCAGGTTCTTTACAAATCATACTTAGATTTGCTATAGATGAACGCTCAGAAGTTGTTTTATTAAGTAGAATTAAAGCTTCTCCTATTTCAGTTGGATTTAAATTTATACTTAGACTAGGATCTATCTTAGTTAAATATTTCCAAACATTTCCCATAGAACCAACTGAAGTATCTTTTTTAAAACCATCAAAGATTCTATCAAATGTCAAATGCCCATATAAACTTACATCAAACATTAAAATGACTCTAATTTATCAAATTTTACTACATCTTCTAATGTAGCTTCTTTTATATTATTTTCAATAACTAATGTTTCATATAATTCTGCTATAACATTATCACCACTTTTTTTATTTAATACTTTATCTGCTATTGTCTTTACGGTTTTTGTCACATTAGATGGACAGTAAGAGTACCCTACAGCTTTCATAATAGGTATATCAAATATATCATCTCCTACATAAGCCATTTCACTTCTATTACAATTATATATGTTTTCAAACTCATCAAGAAAATCTGCTTTATTTTTGTTTCTAGAATAATAAAAATCAGTTTTTCTATTTTTTGCCATTTCTTTATTTACTTTATCATCTCCTGATAAAAAGCAAACAGAAACTCCTGAGGCTTTAAATTGTTTTATTGCTGTAAAATCTCTATCACAATATCTTTTGGCTATTGTTAAACCTTCTAGACCATATATTTTAGTTCCATCAGTCATAACACCATCTATATCTAAAATTAATAATTTTATTTTCATCTTGACATATTTAAATAACTTGGTTTACCATTGTATATAAATTCTTGGAATTTCTTTTCCATATCTTTTTTATCTTTAGGCCAATATTTTTCTATATTTTTAAAACCACTTAAATGTTCTTTATCATCTGTAGCCCAATGTGACCAGCCTAACCAGGAATAGTCTTTATCCCTACCACTCCCACATAATTTAACTGGGATTTTTTCTTTATCTACATAATTTCTAATAAATTCAAAAGGTCTATATAACAAGAAAGGAGTCATAGAATATAAAATAGGTATTTTACCCTCTAAAGCTAAACCAATACCAACCCCCATTAATAATTGTTCTGCAGCTCCTACATTGATAAATCTATCTTGGTATACAATTCTAAATTGATCAAACTGTTTATATCCTAAATCTCCGGTTACAACAACTATATTTTCGTTTTTCCCCATTTCTTCGTATAATAGGGGTATAAATGCTTTTCTTACTCCACTCATGATAATTCTTTTAATCCTTGTTCGTATTGTTTTTTATCTAAAATCATATAATGTGAATCTAAACCTTTTAAAAATGATAGTCTATCAAAATTAGTTTTATGAATTATAATAGAGGGCAAAAAAGCTTTAAGTCTTTTTTCTAATTTAAGAATATCAATAGTATCATAACAAGCCCACCCATTACAATTAACATGAATTTCAATATTTTTTAACCCATAATCTTCTATAAATCTTAAACCTTCCCAAACACTACCTTCTGCGCATTCACCATCACTTAAAGTAACATATACTTTTCTATTTGGGTTAGCCAATGCTCTTCCTATAGCTATTATAATTCCAGATCCTAAACTGCCTGTAGAACAGTATATGTGATTTTTTTCATCTAAATTTGGGTGACCCATATGTTTTTCAGCTAATTTATCCGCGTCTATATGATCATAATACTTTTCTAAAATAGAATATAAAGCATATCCCGCATGACCATTAGAAAGTATAAATATATCTTCTGGGTTTTTATTTTTAAATATATTATCTAATATATCTATACATGTAAAACAACTACCCACATGCTCTTCTTTATGATCGTAAAGAAGCTTAAGTAATCTTTTATTTAATTTTTTATCCATTTTTATATTTGTTTATATTATCAGTACAAATTCCTTTACAAACATCCAAATTATCTTGATATATTTCAGGCATTACTGCTATGCTATTTTTTATGGGTTGTTTACCTGGGTAAGCCCAAATATATTTTTGGCTAGTTAATGTTATTGTATCAGTTTCATGCCAAAAATAATTAAATCCCTTTATTAAAAAAAACCATTCTATTGCTTCTAGATTTTTACAATGAATCCAAAGTTTATTTTTTCGTTCATTTAACCAATGTTGTGTTATAATATATTGTGGTTTATCATGCCCCAAATAATAAGTACCTTCAATTACCCATACATCAATTTCTACATCATAACCTAAATTTAATGCATTATCTATGTAATTAGGATGGTTTTCTTTATCATGTTGTTTGCCATTTACATTTCCCCTATGTGATATTAAAATCATCTATAATGTATTATAAAAATTATTTTGTGCTTCCTGACGTTTAATATCTTTTGGGTGGTATAAACACCAATCTTCTTCCATCGGTAATAAACCTTTTGTAGAAAACCCAGTAATTACTTCATGAACTTTAGAAATCCATTGGATTTTGGGCGAATTTTGTATAATTCTTGTTTGATAATCTGGCCAATTAACCCAACCTTTTTCACTTACATTCCAACGCCATTTATTAACGTGTTCTTGGGTTAAACCTTCTACAGTGTTAACTCTAGGAACTAAAAATAATTCAGTTGTAGGATTAAGTTTTAAAAGTTCTTTTAAGTTTGTGATTAAAGATTCATGTGGTAATTCGTCTGCATCAATTTGAAATATCCAATCACCTGTACAAAGTGATTTTAAATGGTTTTTCATATTAGCAAAATGACCATCAAAATGGTAAGGATACCATTGAAAAAATGCTGGATTGGCTGATTTAGCTCTTAAAAACTGTTCTACTGATTGGGAACCATTATTAGTATCAAATAATATTATTACTTCATCTTCCTTATCAATATATTTTTCTAAAAAATTAAGTAATTTAGTTATTTCAACTAATTCATTACAAACAGGTATTGCGTAACTAATCTTCATTTACTTCTACGGGTTTAGCAAACATTCCTAATTCTTCAGCTGCATCCATAAAACATAATTTGTCGTAACGTTTTAGGTTTTTCATATCCATTCTGAATTTGTAATTAGTACCTGGGTTTGTTGCATCTGGGTATTTGTGTTGATCTTCTTCAGGGATAGGAATAGCTTTAACTACTGTCCAACCCCAATCGTTTGTTTCTTTAATGGGTTCTGGAAATACCATTCCCTTGTTTGGTAAAGTGATTGCTGTTGGAAACCAAGCTAAACCATTGTGGTCTTGTCTTAGATCTTTAATCATTTCAGCTGTTAATTCTAGTGTTTGTTTTAGTGCCTCACTATCTTCAGTCATTGTTGAATTTGAAGTAAAACCACACGTCATACACAACCAGGTTTTTAATGGTCCTTCTGCTGTTGTAAATTCTGATTCGTAGCACGCATCGCTACCACAACATTTACATACTACTAATTTGTCTTGTCCTTGTTCCATTATGCTTCGATTTTTTTAAGTTTTGGTAATTTTAATTTTGGTAATTCTTGTTTAGTTTTATCTACTTTTTTAAGTTTAGGTAATTGTAGGGGTTGAATTTTAGGTGTAGCTTCTACTTTTGGGAGTAATGAAGATAGTTTTTCAGTCATTTTGTCAAAACTAAAGTTATCTTTTAGATATTGTGTTTGTTTACGTGATTTTTCCCAATATTTTTTATAGTGTTTAACAACATCCTTCATAGCTCTACTAGCTATTCCTGTGTCAATATTAAACCACTGTGATTCTTTAAGTAAAAACTGATTTGCCGAAGATTGATGGACACTTTTAAGTTCACCACCTACTAATATATTATACTCAGGATTAATAAAATCAACATGACCACTCCAATGAGATACAATAACTGGTTTACCTGTAATTGCTGCTTCAGCTAATGGTCTACCATAACCTTCACCTTTTGTAAATGATACAAATGCTTTTACTTTAGGATCGTTATTTAGTTGGTTCATTTCTTTATCAGTCATTTCACCATGTAAGAGGTATATATTTGGTAATCTTTCTCCTTTAAATTTATCTCTAATTCTATTAATATTTTTTAATATACCTTCTCTATCCATTAGAGAATAATTAACTTGATTAGTTTTTAAAATTAAAGCCGGTTTTTTTCTTCCAGGACCTTTAAAAGTATCTAAAAATGTTTTAATTAAAGTAGCAACATCTTTTCTATCTTCTCCAAAAATACCTGGTAACCAATGACCCGTGTAAAGGAAACAAAAATCTTCTTTTACATCACTTAGAGCAGAAAATTTAGATGGATTTTTAAAATATTTATCTAAATCTAAACCTTCAAATAATACTTCAATAGGTTTTTCTAACTTGATAGTGCCTATAACTTGATTGGTGTTTTTATCTCTTTTTTCAAATTGAGATGCTAAAGCAACTTGTTTTGAGTGTTCAGATGAAACTAAATTTAAATCCATTTTATTACTACCATCAATAAATTCAGCAGGGTATATTGTAGTTTCAATACCCGCAGATATACCAACATTATATTTTCCTACTGGTTGGAATTCATTGGGTACAGTAATCTGCATCCAAATATCTGGTTGTTGGGTTAATTGACCTACAAAACGTTGTCTTAGTGGATCATTTTTATCCAGAAAATTCCAAGGACAATCACCCCATCTTTGTGGCATGATTTTGATATCCCATTCTTCTCCTTTTGATTGTATTAATGATTTTACAAAATCTCTTGATCTTGCTCCGTAACCGGAAAATGTGTCAATTGGACACGATACTACACATATTGGCTTCATATTGATTGTATTTCTTCTAAAAATTCTGGTGTTAAACTAATTGGTGCTGGGTTGTAGTTATCTAATTTAGTAGAATCATCTACTTTAGTAACTGTAAATCGAGGTTGTGGTTCCCATTCTTCAAGTAAATTATCAATATTGTTAATAAAACCTTGACCCATTCTTTTTGCCGTAAATCCTGATTCATCTGATAATACCCATTCTCTACCTGCTGATCCTCTTCTTTCTCTTTCTTCAGGACCCATTTTATAAACTTTCATTAATGCAATTGCAGCGTCCTCGATTGAACATTGACTTGCAAAAATGTAAGGTGTCATAGGTGAACCTTTTACTGAACGTGTTTTAGGGAATATTGGCATTGCCCATTCACCACATTTTTTATATTTACCATCTGCGTTTGATGGGTGTTCAGTTGAAAAATCAATCCAATCACCATTTTCGTCTTCAAAACGCATTTGGTCTTGCATACCACCTTGTACTGGTGCTATAATCATTCTACCTGCTGTTAAAGATTCAGTTAAACCTAATCCCCAACCTTCATTGTCTGTCATAAACATGTGAGCGTCTGAACAGTTGTATAGATAATTTAATCCTTTATCATCAAAACGTTCATTGATGATTTTTACTTTATGGATTTCAGGATCACACAAGCTGTCAATTACAGCATTTAAATCTGTACCATGTTCAAATGATGCTTCTGTTTTCATTAGTAGTGTACATTTTTTAGCTTTTTCAACTGGTAGTTGATCTAAAAATGTTCTCCATGCTAGTATAATGTCTGACTGGTTTTTTCTTCTAATATTCCTGGAAACATGTAGTACTACAAAATCTTTGTCTTCACCTAAAATTCTTTCTTTAAATGCTTCAAATTCAAAATTATTTACAATAGGAAAATATTTTTTCTCATCTATACCATGGGGGACATATTGCACGCGTCCTGGTTTTGGATGATCTCTAAGTACATTTTCTACTAAGTTTTTAGTTTGTTTTGAAATACAAAGTAACATATCATCTGAACGATAAAATTCTCTGTTCCACATTGGGTAAGGTAAATCATCCCAAATTGTATAGAAAATTAATGGACACTGTTGTCTGATTTCATTTTCCATTTGATACATCCAAACCCAATAACGTGGATCTGTAAAGTGTACTATAGCGTCTGGTTTTTCTTGTGCTATAACTTGTCTTAAAATATTAGCATCACCATAACCATTAGTTGCTATAACTTTAACATCTGAATCTGTTAAACCTGTCATCTGATTGACATCAGAAGATATATCAAAACCTTGTCCTGCTTCTGGGTGTTTAACGGCTCCTCCTAAATTAACCCAATTATAGTGGTGGGCTGAGTTTACTATGATTTCTTTTGCCATATTTCCAACACCTGAGTGTGTTCGAATATCGTCAGAAAGCATTAAAATTTTTTTACGTTGATCCTTGGGGATATAACCTTCTTTCATATAACCTTTTTTTTAATTTTATAAACTACCGCTTACTGTTAAGTCGGTATGATTGTGTAATTTCTTTCGAAAATCTTCGTCTGTTAAATACAAGTGTACTGCTCTGTTTGCTAGTTTTTGGAGATTAAATTTATATCTAATAGATGAAACTTTAAAATCTTCAAATAAATGGTCTACAATTTTTACACTTGTAAGTTTTAAATTACCTTTTGCCATATTTGTATATTTTTATATTCGAATATACATATATAACTATTTTAAAAACCTAACGAGCTCCTCCAGGACTACCCCAAGAATTTTTGTATTTAGGTTTTTCTTCTTTGGGTAAATCTTTTACTAAATTACCTTGTAGTAATTCTTTTTTGGGTTCAGATTTTTTTTCTTTGTCCATCCAATCCCATTCTCTACCACTATTTATCATTTCTTTTTTATTTTTGTCTGTATGAATGGGTTTTTGATAAACCTCGTAATCTTTGGGATCTCTTGCAACTCCTTTTACTTGAGCAAATGCCATGTTAGCTGCTACAACCATTGCAATAGCTAGTGGGTCAAAAACAAAAATAATTAACATCATAAACCAGTTGACTATTTTTTCCATTGGTTGGCCTGTTAGCGTAGCCATATATTTGAGTGGGCCTAATTCACGCGCAGATTCGTTGCCTATTTGCGCATCTAACACGCGTATATCCAATACAGCTATTGAGTCAGTGACTGCGTTTAGGTTGATTTTTGCTTCGTTTAACTGCGTTTCTAACAATTTACGTTGGCGAGATGAGGTTGTGGTTATCAATTGACCTGTTTCTTTATCTACATACTGTATTTGAGTAGGGTTGGCTAAAGCTGTGGTTAATTCTTTAACTGTGATTTTAAGATCGTCTCTAGTTTCTATAAATCTAGTTCGTTTAGAATCTATAATTGCTACTTGTCTGTCTAAAAATTCTGATTGTGTGGCTGTTTCTTGATAAGCACCAGACAAATAACCATAAATACCACCGGATGTTATTACCATTAATATAAAGGTAGCTATCATAAAGTATGTTCTAAGTACTTTATTAAGTGTATCCCAATATTGGTATAAAAGGGAAGCTACAACTAATTTGGCAGCTTCTAAAGCACCTGCCATTATTATTACTTGAGTGCTAGCGCCTGCAAATAGGTGGGCTAAACCGAATACTGAATAAAAAGCCGCTGATGCAGACACGGATAGCGCTGAAAGCGCTATCACAAAAGGGAAAATACGTTCTTTCATATTATCTACATGTTTGACACCATTTAGACTTACATTTATCTGTTTTTGCCAAAATTGTGTCTATTTTGTCCGTGTCATACATATGAGACCCACTTACAAATACATCTTCTATGAACTCTCTCATGTTTTTTACCATTCTGTTTTGTGATACTTTGCCACTTAATGGTTCAAACTTTTGAATTCGTGATTTCATTATTGGGTATTTTGGGTTGTCTGGAATTTTACGTTTAACAATAAAATATTTAACATCAATATCGTCTACAGGTACATTATATTGTTCTGCGAAATATTTCTTATACATTACCATTTGTGATGTTTTTATTTTATTGTCTTTATCATATTTAGTCCAACCACGAGTTGATGTTTTAATATCGTATATTAATACTTTATGTGTGGCTTCATTAAACATAACTAAATCCAACTTACCCATTAATTTTACATTTGGATAATCTTCATGGGGTGCAATTAAAATGGGTAATTCAATACCTACTAATTTCCATCCATGTTTTTGAAAATGTTCTTGTCTGTGGCGTAAGAAAAAATCAATAATATTTAAACCATCGTTTGTAAATTCAACTAATTCTTCTTTTGTAGCAAAATTTTCACCTAATTTGTCAGCATCCACTTTATATAATTCCATAAAACGCTTTTGAAAATCAGTTTGGGCATCAAATTCGTCTGCGTGTTGTTGACCTTTATTGTACATTAAATCCATATATTCTTGAAGTGTTTCATGCATTGCTGTACCAAAGGATAAATGAATTGATGGTGGTTGTTTTATTTTATCAATATACATTTGTTTCCATCTGTGTGGACATTCCATCCAGGCAGATAATTGAGTGTAACTGATATTTTTCTGGGTAGTCCAGTCCATTTCAGGTACTACTGTATTATTGATATTTTCTAAAATATTTTCCATTATTTGAATTTTTTCTGTTGTACAATTTGAGCAATAATTCCATAAACAGATAAGTCTTGGAATGTATCAGTAAGTGATTCACCTACTGTGTCGGGCTCACCTAGTACAACTAGATTTTTCAAACGTTGGATTTTATCATTTAATCTAAACCATAAACCTGTTAATGCTAATTTAACATCACCACTAGTTTCTAAATTAGTACCTACGTTAATATTACCAGTACCATAATTACGATGTTTTTTACAGAACAGAATATATTGTTCCATCATAATTTTTTTGTATTCAGTAGTCATTTCGGGGTAGTTAGTTTCACACCACTCTACTGCTTTATTATCCTCTTCTGTAAATTTTAAATCAGTCATTTAATTGCTGTTGTTTATTAAAAAAACTAGAATCATTATAGTATTCTCTTAGAGTATCTAATCTATCTCTAGCGTCTGTTAATTTAGTTAATGCTTTACTTGCTTCTTCTAGAAAGTGTTCCGATGTATGTTCCCCAATTGCGGTGCCTTTAAAAAAACACATATCCATTGTAAGTAAAGCTTCATTGATGTTTGCTTCACATTCGCTTTTTAGAGCTCTATATAGCCTTTCTTTGTGATTCATTTTTGTAATTTTTTAGTATTGAATTGGTTGTTTTTTTATCTAAAATATCTAAATAATCGTATGCTTCTCTGGTACTAACTTTAAAGTGCATAGCCAAATATTCTGCTTTTTCTTTATCTTTTTTACTTTTAGCTCCTTTGATCCATTTATAAAATTTAAAATTGTTAGGAAGTAAATTAAAGTAAATGTTGAATACCTCTTTAGGTGATATAACTTGATTTAAACCTGTAAAATTTTGAACCATATTAACTATTCCTAGATAGTTAGGGTTCATACTTAAACCTTTATTTATGATAAAAACGTTAAATGATTTTTTTTCTTCATCATTAAAGTCGTCCCAAGTACGTCTTTTAGTATGTAGGTTTTTAATGTGATCAAATGGGTTCATTATTCCTTAGGTAAAAAACCTTTATTGATATGCCCACATTTTGCACAAGCAAATACTTGAACAGGGATCATAGCTTCTTGTCCTGTAGGGGATAGTAATGCTGATAATTTACGCATTTGATACACTTGTACGAATGTTTCGTTTTCGCAACTTTCACATGTTTCAGCTGATGTTTGGCTGAAATCTATATTCATTTGGGGTTGTTGTGGGTTATTCATCATTATCTCTTCTGTATTTGTCTCTTGCTATTGCTTTTTCTCTTGCTTGTCTTTTTGCTACAGACGGTTTGGTATATTCTTTCCGGTCTCTAAGTTTTTGAAGTGTTTTAGTATCTCTAAATTTTTTCTTAAGCATTTTAAGAGCACCATTAATATTACCTTTTTTAACTTCTACTTTTAACATATTTCTAATAATTTATTTAGCATTGCTGCTATGCATATTTCTTTTTCTAACACAAATGTATATTCATACTGGTATTTGGCAATAATTAGTATTGCTTCTCCTTCCCTATTAGTATATTTACTAACATTATCATATAATACTTTAAATAACCCATCAAATTCACGAGCACCTGAATCTGCTAACATTTGTCTTATGGCAGATAATTTAAGTTTTTTCTCTAATGCGTCTACTATTTGATCACCTAACTGTGAATTTTTAAGTGAATTATCATCAATTTTAACATAACCATCTATAATAGAACCTTGTATAGTATTAATTATTTTTCTAATGTCAGGATAGTGTGTATTAACTACTTTTTGTACATCTTCAATTTCTACATCAAATAATTTTTCTTCTGCTGTTATATTTGATATATGTTCTATTACTTCTGTTTTTGAAGGTGGTGTAATTTCAAATGATTGACATCTACTTTGTAATGGTGAAATTATACGCTCTAAATAATTACAAGTTAAAATAAAACGGGTTGTAGCACTGCATGATTCTATTGTGTTACGTAATGTAGCTTGTGCTTGTGGTGTTAAATAATCTGCTTCATCTAGTATAACAATTTTAACATCATTAAAACCCATAGTTGAAGCAAATGGTATGATTTTTTCTCTAATTGTATCTATACCTCTTTCATCACTAGCATTTAAATATAATAAATCGCAATTTAAGTTTTTAGCAATTAATTTAGCTAGTGTGGTTTTACCTGTACCCGCAACACCATGGAACAATAGATTTTGAATAGATCCTTGTGTAAGATAATCTGCTATTTTATTTTTAATAATTTCATTACCTACATAATCCTCTAATATTTGAGGTCTGTATTTTTCTACCCATAACTCCATTTACTCGTCTTTTAAAAATAATTTATTTCTAACTCTATCGCTAATTGGTATAGCTTCACCTTGTTCATCAATTCTAACAAATGTAATATATGTTTCTAGTATGATATTTTGTTTACCATTATAAACATTATGTGATCTTGCTTCTAATTTCAATTTTATACTTGTATCACCTATTTTTTCAACAGCCCCATATATTTTAATGAGTTGACCTTCTTTAGCTGGTCTTTTAAAAGTACATTTGTCAATTGAAATTGTAACCATTCTAGGTGTGTCACAAAATTCACATGCAAAACCTGCAGCACTAGCATCTAACCATGCTAGTAATTTTCCGCCAAAAAGGTTTCCGTGGAAACCTAAATCTGATTTTTTTACTGGGTGTGTGTTTAATAATTTCATTAATTAAAATACTCCTTTATAAATGTATAGATGAATAAAGCAGTACCTAGGGGCCAAAATAATATAAACATTATTCTAGCTCCCCAGTTCCACTCAGGCACATTTTCGAATGATGGGTGGTCTGCATATTTGTCTGATATAAAATCTAATAAAAAAGTACAAGCAAAGCCTATAAATATATAATTTAATACTATATCCATTACATTCCCATCATTGACATTGGATCCGCTTCTTTATCGTCTTCTGGATCATCAACTATTGTACATTCTGTAATTAACATTGTTCCCGCAACTGATACTGCGTTTTCAAGTGCTGTTCTAGTTACTTTTGTTGGGTCAATGATTCCTTCTTCTACCATGTCAATATACTCGCCTGTTTTGATGTTGTAACCATAATTTTCTTTATCTAGGTTACTAAAACTACCTTCTACAGCAGATAGAATATTGTGGTATTTTAAAATACCTGCATTTAGTAAAATTTGGATGAATGGTTTTTCAATAGCACTTAATAAAATAGTTGAACCAATTGTTTCATCACCTTCACAAGTTAATTGATTTGCTTCACATAACATGTGTTTAGCTCTTAGTAAAGCAACTCCACCACCTGGTACAATACCTTCATCTAAAGCAGCTCTTGTAGCGTGTAGTGCATCATCAACTCTATCTTTTCTTTCTTTCATTTCAGTTTCAGTAAAACCACCTACGTTAATTACAGCAACACCACCAGCCATTTTAGCTAATCTATTTTGTAATTGTTCAACAGCATAATTACTTTCTGCTCTTTCAATTTGGTCTTTTACTTCTTCTAAACGAGCTGCTATTGCTTCTTCAGAACCATTACCATCTACAATTGTAGTTTTTTCTTTACCTACTGTTACACCTCTACAAGTACCTAACTGGTCAAATGTAGCTTTATCTAAACGCATACCTTTTTGTTTAGAAATAACAGTACCGCCTGTTAATACAGCTATATCTTCTAATATGTGAGTTCTTCTTTCTCCAAAGTCAGGTGCTTTAACAGCACAACACTTTAAAATACCTCTCATTTTATTTACAATCATAGCAGCTAATGCTTCGCCATCAATATCTTCTGCAATAATAAGCATTGATTTGTTTTGTTGTGAAACACCTTCTAAAATTGGAAGTAATTCTTTTACAGCACTGATTTTACCATCATATAATAAAACGTATGGATCATCTAATTGTGCTTGCATTGTTGAATTGTCAGTTACAAAGTAAGGTGACTTGTAACCTCTGTCAAACTCCATACCTTCAACTGTTTCTAATGTTGTTTCGTATGATTTACTTTCTTCAACTGTAACAACACCATCTAAACCTACTTTATCAATAGCAGCGGCAATTAAATTACCTACTTCTTCATCATTATTAGCTGAAATAGTAGCTACTTGTTTGATTTGTTCTTCTGATGAAATATCAGTAGACATTTCTTTTAGGTGTTTAACAATTTCTTTGGCTGTTTTATCCATACCTCTCTTGATAGCAACTGCGTTGTGCTTTTGAGATAAATGATTCATTCCTTCTGTGATTAACTCTTTAGCTAATAATGTAGCTGTAGTTGTACCATCACCAGCATTGTCAGCTGTTTTGATAGATGCTTGTTTAACCATTTGTGCACCTAAGTTTTCAACTGGGTCTTTTAGTGTAACTGTTTTTGCAACTGTGACACCATCTTTAGTTGATTGGGGTAAATTACCTCCTTGTTGTGCAATTACTACGTTACGCCCATTAGGTCCTAATGTTGTAACAACTGCATTGGCTAATTGTTCAACACCACTTAATAATTTCGCTCTTGAATCAGAGCCCGTTTCGATAATTTTACTCATTGTCTTCTTTTTGTTTTATAATTCCTAATACATCATTTTCACTTGCTATAATGTATGTTTCATTTTCTACTACTACTACTTGAGCACCAAATTTAGGTACCATTACTGTAGCTCCTACTTCAATTCTGTTGGGGATTAAAGTACCGTCTGTACTTATTCTACCAGGACCTACGGCCAATACTGTTCCCATTTCTGGTTTTTCTTGACCTGCATCAGGTATAATAATATTTCCGTAAGTTTGTTCTCCTTCTTCTTGTGGAAGAATTACTATTTTATCTCCTAAGGGTATAATTGGACATTCCATATTAAATATTTTTAAAAGGTTCTGTTAGTTTATTTTTTATATTATTATAACTCTCTATAAAGCCCGCTAATGTATAATCATCTTTTTGATTAGCCAAGCTTAAGCGAGATATTTTGTGAATAACACTATCTAGTCTACTAAAATATCCTACTGGTTTGTCTTTTTCAGTATCCACTAAAACATACTGATCTTCTTCTATGTAAATTTCGTAAGGTGCAATTGCTGCATCTTTAATCTTGCTCATTCTTTTGGTTTGACCTTTTTGTCTGCCTCTCATAACTCTATTTTTGTTTATTAAATTCTGTTAGTTTTTCTAGTAAATAATCTATTTTACTATTTACTTTATCGATTTTACCTTCGACTTTACGAAGTTTGGTATTTAATGATTTTATATCCATATTTTAATTTATATTATACGCCAATATACGAAAAATACCTTGCTTCTCCTAGTTATTTTCCTGTTTTCTTACTAAATAATATCCCGTATATAAAGGACCACCACAATGAAAATGTGCATCTATTAAACCATTTTTATTAATACGAATTTCACCACTGTGGTAATTTTTATTTGCTTTTAGGATCTCTTTAAAAAGATTAGAATCAAAAGGTATAGAATTAAATGATTCATTTATGTTTGCTTCTACAGCAAATTCTACTGAGTTTGTAATATCAGTACCTACAGTAAACACTAATTCTTCTCCTGTGAATCCCTCTCTAGTTTCAATTGTAAATGTGTCTAAATCACTTAAAGCGTCTTTTGATTTAACAAATCTTGTTATAAATTCATCGTTTACACTAAATGATACACTCCATTGATCTGAATTATTAATGGTTGGTACCTGTGGAAGTACCTCTGGTTTAGATAATGAAAATTTAATTTCATAATTAGTATCTGCTATATTAAGTTTAGAAGAATTAGCTTCCATTAATATATCTCCATCTAAAATATTTAAACATTTAATAAGTTGGGATGTATTAAAGATACCATAATTTCCATTTTTAAGACCAATATCGTCTCTATATTCCACATAACCCACTAATACTTTAGAATCATTAACAAAATTAATAAGTAGTTTTCCATCTTCAACTACCCATTTAACTTTTTCTATAACATTACCTAGTGAATATTTAGATACTATATCTGATATAACCTTTTTACTTATCATATAACCTTTTTAAAACTTAAAAAATTGCTGAACATACGTATTGAGAGTTAAATTCCCCCACCCGAGATCTTGGTAAAATGATTCCAATTTGTTCTTAAGTATTGTATCAAAAGATCTTGGAATATCCACATATTCGTTAATAAAACTTTTTATTTTTTCGGGAAGATCAAAATCTAAAAACCCCATAGTATCAATTTTATATGGGTTATCTCTTAAATATACCCATTTAATTTTATCTCCTTCTACTATTTGAGTGTGTTTTTTATCTAAATTTTTAAACTTAAGTAAATCATTATATCTTACAGCTGCTTTAACACCTACGGGTGCTTTATTTTCAAATTCACTAAATATACTACCTGCTGCTGGGGGATTAGCAACATATTTTTCTATACCTTTTACTCCTGTTGGTTTAGATATATCTACAAAATCTTTGTCTTTAAGTGATTCTTTAAATTCTAGTATTTCTTTATCTATAGTTTCTCTTGTAGCACCAAATAATATTTTATTTAATATACCTTCAAAAAATTCTCTAAATAGTGGTGGGAAATTTGATTTTTTAAAGTCAAGGCCTTTTACATCAATTTCATCACAAGGTACACCTTCTTTCTTTGTGATATACTGTGCATATCTACGCTTACCTGAAAAGAATGCAGAACGTATTGTACATTCTGTTTTCATTTCTAATCTATGTTTGTCTACAGGAACATTGAATGCATCTAATGCTAGGTCGTTATAGTATTCGTTGATTTTCTTTTCATACTCTAATGACATAGCTTCTAATTTATCTGCTCTTTCTGACTCTTCCATATCATCAAAATTAGGATAAATTTTACGTAATAAAGGCTCAGCGTTAACATAACAAGAATCTGTATCTTCATACATTACAACACCCATACAATCTTCATATCGTTGACGAGGTGTAGTTCTAATTTCGTATACTTCTTTTCCTGTTTGTAGTGTTTTTTCTGCTTCTTTATTTATAAATGTACCTGAATCTTGAATAATTCTTTGTCCTGTAAGTGTAATACCTTCACTTAATAATACAGAACCATATCTAAATGATGGTAAAGCAGTTGCGCCATACAGTGAGTTAAGTAAGATTTTCATAGTGTATTGTCTTAAGTGATTTAAATCACCTCCTACTTTATCACCTGATTTGTATGCTTTTTTCATAGCATTTTTATACTCAACTCTTTCATCAAACCATTTTGCTAATACTACTGATAGTGTTGATGGTTTGTCTGTTCTAAACATTACACCATTTGCGGTGATTGCTAAATTATGTTCTTTTATTAAAGATATAATTTCTTTAACAGTCATAATTTTTGTTTGGCGATTTAGATTTTCAATTACAAATTCTAAATCTTGATCCATTTCTTTAAGATCATTAAGGGCTAATCTATTATCTCTATCATCAGTAGTAACAATACGACCTACGAGAGTTTCCCGGCCAATATTAAGAGACATGATAATAGAAGGATATAGACTAGTAAGATCCTCATCAAACATGTAGTTGAAAATACCCGTTTTAGGGCAGAATAAATATCCTCCAGCATAATTCTTTTTTACTATGGGGTTAGGGTCTTTGTTTGGTGGTATTATACCTTCATTTAATAAATATGCAGATATTGCACCATCTTGTGTTTTTGAAGATTGATATACATCTTCATATAATGTTTTTCCTTTATGGGATATATTTTTAGTTAAATCTAGATACTTAAACTTTTCATCTAGTTTTTTTAAAATTAAAACATCCACAAAGTTATATTCAATAAACTTTTGTTTGTCTTCTGCAAATAATCTGTCTAGTGAACCATTATATTCTATTTTCTTTTGACCAACGTATTTTTCACCTAGAAAATCTAATTTCATAGATGGTTCTTGTTGAAAAGAATACTTTTTGTGTAATCGCATATAATCTAAAGACGCTACACCTGCTATTCTGATTGGTTGATCTTGGCTCCATTCTCTTTCTTCTACTACTCTAATAGGTGATAAACGTCTAGCATGACGCTCACCTAATCGATTTTTTATTCTGTAGTAAAGGTAAGGGATATCAAAATAGTCACTATTGTAACCAACTAGAATGTCTGGTTCAATGGCTTCCATTCTAGTTAAGAATATATCAAGTAAATCTGTTTCTCTACTTACTGGGATGATTTCTCTCCCATCTTGTATACCTTCTTTAATTTCACCTGTTTTATCTAGTATAATAATAGCCCATTGGTCTACTTGTTTATCCCACCAGGCAATTGAGGTAACAGGTTTAGGAGCTGACTTGATGTATTTGTCTGTAAGTGCTCCTCCTATTTCAATCTCAATATCAAAAAATACTTCTCTATGAGTTACAGATGTTTCATCATTATTACCATACTTGTCAATTAAGAACTTAGTATGGATATTTCCTTTAGTGTGATCTGTGTAGTGTAATCCTTCGTCGTTTCTTTGCCAATTGGTTATTTTTTTAAGATGTTCTCCTTTCAAACCAGTATGAGTGGCTTGAGAGGGTAAACACTCCATATAACCATAATTTTGAAACCTTTCTACAGTGTAACCTTCATCTGTCCAAAGATGAACATTATACATAAAGTAGTTATCAGGGTCTCTTACAACATAACAATTTTTATACATTAAACTAATTCCTCTCCTATTCCTACTATTTCTGATAAAATTAATAAAGTGGCAGCAATATCAATGCTCCACCATAACGCAGCGTATCCTAAAATACGGATACCTGATTTGATAAAACTAACTTGTTGGTGTAATTTTGGATCTGGGATTTTATGCCCATCAACTTCAATACCTCTAGGTTTTTTAACTTTGGTATCGCTATACGCCCAATTTTGCTTTTTCGATTTCTTCATCTGTAAAAAATTGTGTTAAATCTGGTCTAAAATAATTAATTGATTTCAATACTTTTCTGTCTCGTGTTCTGTAAACGATCCAATATTCTCCTACTTGTTCATAATGAGTATCTTCACCAATTCTAGCTGCTTCAGATTTAGCTGTTTCTATAGCTTCTTCTTCTGTTTTACATGCTTTAGACATATTTGATGCTTGTACCTCTTGATATGCTTTCCATATCTTTCCTTTAAGACCATGAAGCATAGTACCGTTCCCAAGGGAAACGTAAGTAATATCACACAAAGCATCCAAAATTTCCACGATGTCTCCGTTCTCGCACGCTTCTTTATATTCTGCAAGTTCTTCTTGTATGAAGTCATAAACGAACATCCATTCTTTTCTTTCAGGAATACTTGGTTCATAATTGTTTGGTTTACCAAATGTTTGGTTAAATTCTTGTACTTCATCTACAAAAGGAACATTCCAATATTTAGGGCTTAATTTTGCATCTTCAAATAAACTTAATTGCTTCCCCATTATTCTAAAATTTTAAGGATTTTTGATTCTTTTACTGCTTTAACTTGGTATTCTACACCTGCACCTTCGAATTCTTGAATTACTTTAGCTTCTGCTTCTGTAACTGATTCTGCTTCTACACAATAAACTTCGTTTGTGCTAGTGATTCTACCTCTTTCGTTTTCGTCTTTTACTTTGACTGTTGAAATATAATACGCCATAATTTTTAAATTTGATGTCCTCCGTTATTAATTTTAATACTATCGAAATACTCTTTACGAGCATCATTTCCATTGTGTCTAAACACACCTGATGCCTTTGTTGTAACCATTGATGCACCTTTATGTTTAACACCTCTACAACTTACACAATTGTGAGTTGCAACTATTGTAATAATAACACCTAAGTTATTTTCACAAATTTTATCTACTGCTTGATGAATTGCAGATGTTAATTGTTCTTGGATAGCTCCTCTTCTACCAAAATGCTCTACAATTCTATTTAGTTTTGATAAACCAATTACCTTACCATTTTCACCTACAACATAGCCAACGTGAACCACCCCACCAATGGTTTGGTGGTGGTGTGAACACATTGAAGTTAGTGGAATGTTTCTTTCGATTACGATT
>LSRR01000113.1_pt1 | contig 32632 bp, 48 predicted proteins | sample 1162981 | NCBI WGS metagenome assembly LSRR01 (sample SAMN03256433, study PRJNA305521) | marine metagenome | biome: Estuarine; feature: Estuary; material: Brackish water; isolation source: iron chloride precipitation of viral particles from surface water samples | place: USA: Chesapeake Bay ... | reverse complement strand
TGCTAGATGAGGAACCAGGTTACGAAGCGTATTTTCGTCAAGCTAAAGCAGAAGGACGTTATATTATCATGGATAACTCACTTCATGAACTTGGAGAAGCCTACGATACAGAGCGTTTGATGTATTGGATTAATGAACTTAAACCAAATGAATTTATTATTCCAGATGTATGGGAAGATTGTACAGCATCTATAGTTAATGCTCGTGTTTGGACACTTGCTAACTTACCTGAAGGAGTAACTAAAGTAGCAGTTGTACAAGCTAAAAACATTAGAGAAGCAATTACCTGTTACCAAACTTACAAAGATTTAGGATACCAGAAAATTGCTTTTTCATATGGTGCTAATTATTACTTAGATCATTCAATGCATCCAAATAAAAATTTAGCTAAAGCATTAGGTCGAATTGAAGTAGTGACTCGTTTATATAATTCTAAAATCATCAACCATGTAGATAGAGTACATTTGTTAGGATGCCAGGTACCACAAGAATTCAGTTGGTATAAGGATATGCCTTTTATTGAAACAATTGATACATCAAATCCAATTATGGCTACTATTGATGGTTTAGCTTACACTACAAATGGTCTAACCGAAAAACCAAAAGCAAATATGAATGATTATTTCTATATGGCTGCTGAGGATTTGGATTGGGAATTGTTGGACTGGAATATTAAACACTTTAGAAAATTACTTAAATAATGCAAGTATTTCTTCCCACTACCCCGACTTTAAAAAATCACTTGAATACCCAGAACCATAACGTTTAGGTAAACAAGAGTTGAAATTTATAACTTATAGCAGGACTAGAGGTAGAACCAAACCCATTACTGGCAAACCATACTCTAAAGGTAGAGTAAACATCCTATAAGCAAGATGTTTCGAGATAATATACTGCGTAAAACATTATTTAAATTGTCTATAGACTTTGGGTGCTCGAGGTAAAAATAATACTATGCAAAAAGAAGTGATTAATGAAGAAATTATTATGCCGTTTTGGTTTGGAGATGATGATTTTCATAAGTCACATAGAGCTAATTTGTTAAGAAAAGATGCTGTTTATTATGGTGCCCATGGTTGGAATGATAATCCTGAATTACCTTACAGATGGTATGACATGAATAAAAAACAATGGTATGACCAAACAACAGGAACAAGAAAAAATTTATTTAATGAACACCATGATAACAAATCCAAGGCATGGGAAAAAAATGTTTAAAGAAGTTTTAGACGAAATCCTTAAAAATTGTGCCTTCCTTAGCTTGGAAGACTATCAAGAATTAGTTAAATTAGCAAATAAAAAAAACAATGAATAAACAAGCAGTATTGTCACTAAGTGGAGGTATGGACAGCTCCACATTGTTGCTTCATCTACTTGCCGAGGGCTATGAAGTGACAGCACTGTCTTTTGACTATGGTCAAAAACACTCTGTTGAACTTGAAAGAGCTAAAGCATTAGTTGATTATTTAAATCATGAACTTAGACCTCAAGGTTACTCTAAAATTAATTATCAAGTAATTAAATTAGATGGATTAAGTCAATTATTAAACTCAGCACTTGTAACTGGTGGAGATGAAGTTCCTGAAGGTCACTATGCTGAAGAAAATATGAAAGCAACAGTTGTACCTAATCGAAACAAAATCTTTTCATCTATTATCCAATCAGTTGCTTTATCAATTGCTACTCAAAAAGATACAACTTGTGCAATAGCAATGGGGATACATAGTGGTGACCATGCAATTTATCCTGATTGTAGACAAGAATTTAGGGATATTGATTTTGAAGCATTTAAATCAGGTAACTGGGAATCAGAAAGAGTAGAAATGTATACTCCTTATCTAGATGGTGATAAGTTTACTATTTTAGAAGATGGTGAGAAATGTTGCAACCAGTTAAATATTGATTTTAATGCTGTTTATAAACGCACTAATACGTCATATAAACCAATTCAACATATTGTTTATGACCAGTACGATAATCCATCTCCTGAGTGGTTTAGTGATTATAAGTCAGCATCATCTGTAGAACGAGTAGAAGCTTTTATTAAACTAGGTAAACCTGATCCTGTAAGTTATGCAGATGAATTTGGTCCAGTAACTTGGGATTTTGTAAAAGAGTACGTATCTTCAGTATTAGATGATTACGCGAAGACAGTATAAAAAATCAAAACCATACCCATCAATGTATGTGGTAATTAATAAAGAAGGTGAAGTTTACACTGGTTTAATAAGAGGTAATATTAATTGGTCTTATAACTGGTCTGAAGCAAAACCTCTATTTAAAGAATCAACAACTTGGCTCCTGAAACATAACCCAGGAGCTGAGTTAATTAATGAAAAAGAATTATGAAACACCCTGATCCAAAAAAACACCAAATTATTAGTTTTGTAAAATCAGCTATTAGAATAGTTGGTTATGGACTTATCCCATTTAGTTTGGTAACAGCAACTATTGTACTTATATTAAGTGAATTAATCGGAATTATAGAAGAATTAGTATGAAGAAATTATTTTATTTTACAGCTCCATGGTGTGGACCATGCAAAATGTTAAGTCCTACTATGGAAAGAGTAGCCCAAGACATACCAGTAGAAAAAATCAATATTGATTATGAAATTGATAGGGCTAAGGCAGCTAATGTTATGAGTGTTCCTACAGTAATATTAGTAGAAAATGGACAAGAAGTTCGTCGATTTGTAGGAAACAGAAGTTATCAAGATATAATGAATTTTGTTAATGGGTAGTTTTAGATCAACAAAAGTATTTGATGGTTACTCTACAGTATTTCGTCAATGGAAAGCTGAGGGAACACATTGTAGATTTCTTCATGGTTATGGAGTAAGTTTAAAAATATGGTTTGAAGGTGAACTTGATGAACGTAATTGGGTTTGGGACTTTGGAGGTATGAAACGTGCTAAAGGTACTATTGATGGTATGAATCCTAAAGCATGGTTAGATTATATGCTTGATCATACTACAATTATAGCAGAAGATGACCCACATTTAAATACATTTACTGAACTAGATTCAGATTGTATTATTCAGTTACGAGTTATACCTGCTACAGGAGCAGAGCGTTTTGCTGAATATTTTTATAATAAACTAAACGATTTTGTACAAGCAGAAACTGATGGTCGTGTTAAAGTAGTTCAAGTTGAATTCCGCGAACATGAAAAAAATACAGCATTTTATAAAGGTTAATTATGGATAGTAAAGTAACAGAAAAACAATGGAATATTCAGGAACCAGGTCGTATCACAGATTATGATAAAAGGATTCCTGTATTAGAAATTTATCCCTGTGTTCAATCAGAAGGTTCAAGACAGGGTAGACCTACAATAGCTGTTCGAGTGACAGGTTGTACTCATAGATGTTGGTTTGGTGCTGGTGGTTGGTGTGACTCTTGGTACACAAGTATTCATCCTGAAAAAGGTGTTTATACATTTAATGATATTGTTAAAGCATATGATGAAAATCCTCATATTAGAGAGATGATGTTAACAGGAGGTTCACCAACAATGCAACCTGCCTTAGTAAATGAATTAACTCATTTTGCTCACCAACGAGGTATTTTTATTACAATTGAAACTGAAGGATCTCATTTTATTAAAACTGATTATCCAATTGGTTTGATTAGTTTGTCACCTAAGTTTAGTAATTCAATTCCTAAAATTGATGTTAATACTCCTATGGGTAAATTAGTTGACCAAAAAATGATTGACCAACATAATAAATTCCGTTTGAATTATGACGCTATGAGAATGATGTTAGACCAACATGGTGATTATCATTTCAAACCAGTATGGGATGGTACTGAAGAAAATTTAGCTGAAATTGAAGCATTTAGAGTTAAAATGGATATTCCAAAATGGAAAACTTGGTTAATGCCTGCTGGTGATACTAGAGAGACATTAATTGAAATGTATCCTATCTCAATTGAAAAATGTATGGAAGTAGGTTATAACTGGACTGGTAGGGATCATATTATCAGTTACGATACTAAACGAGCTGTTTAATATTTATAACAATATGATGAGTTTAAAATTTAAGTATTTTTACAGTACAGGATGTGATGCTTGTAAACAGTTAAAACCTTTTATCTCTCAGTTTAAAGAAGAATTAAACATAGAGATGATAAATGGAGACGAAAATGATCTTTTAATGGAAAGTTATAAGATTGATTGGTATCCAACTTTAGTTATGGAACATGAAGGCAACACTTGGAAATTTGAAAGTCCAAAAGCAATAGAAGATTTTTTAACAAAAGCATCAAATGGTTCTCTTTAACGAATTAGAAATTAAAAATAAAGTAGGTGAGATTGCTCACATAATTAAAAAAAGACATCACGAACAACCTCCGGTACTTATTTGTGTTTTAAACGGCGCTTTTATGTTCTTCACAGATTTAGTGAAACATATGGATGACTGTTATATAGACTTTATACGTGCGAAATCTTATAATGATACCACACAGGGTGAAATCTATATTACAAAACAAATAGAAATGGATGTTACTGGAAAAGATGTTTATATTGTTGATGACATTTATGATTCAGGCAATACTATGAACCGTCTAGTCAAACATGTTAGTTATGGTAACCCAAAATCAATTACCCCAGTAACATTATTTAAAAGACACACTGCTAAAAATGATGATTTAATTTATGGTTTTAATTTAGAAAATGAATTCTTTTTAGTAGGTTATGGTTTAGATGGAGTAGGTGATTTAAAACGAAATCAAAAATACATTACTGGTATTACGGCTGATGATTAATCATATTTATAATATATGTCACTAGAACAAGAATACCCAGACAGACGCTTTGTTATATTTAATGTAACAGAACTTAACCAAATTGATTTTAATCAAGTATTTGAAACAGCAATTGATACAGTTAGAAAATCAGTTGATGAAACAAAAACATTTGTTAAATTTGATTTGCCCCTGCCTTCATCAGTATCTAGTTTAACAAGTAAATCTCAAGAATATACTTACGATGATATTTTAACTATTTTAGCTACACCCGAGTGGACAGACCCTAATCCTCTAATGTAATTTAAATGCCTAACGTAATAAAATACTCAACAGGAGCTACTCCAACAGGTTGCCTTAGAAAAGGCAATATGTTGATTGGTAATAATACTGCTGATTATGGGTTAACATTTTTTAATGGTATCAATCCTCCATCAGGAGGTTACACTATTTATTTAAATAAAGCTAGTGGTGGTCCTAGTATTTACTGTCCTGCTAATGATACTCAATTAATTTTTATTACAAATCAAATTGCTGGAGCTAGTTATACCACAGCAGCTCAATGTTTAAGTTATTTTGCTGGACAAACTGACAAATTATGTGTTAATAGAGATTATGAAGGTATTGTGACAGACGGACTAGTTCTTAATTTAGATGCTGGATTTACACCATCTTACCCAAAAAATGGGACTACTTGGTATGATTTAAGTGGGTATGCTCGTAACGGGACATTAACTAATGGGCCTACTTTTGATTCTAATGGAGCTATTGAGTTTGATGGGGTGGATGATTATACCCAGTTAAATCAAACTATAACATTAACAGGTGAATTCACTTTAAATTTATTTATATTACCAACATCAACAAGTGGTAAAGTCTTATTAGGTAATAATGGGGTAGACTATTTACAAATAAACAATGCTGCCGCTTTAGGACTATTCTCATCAGCCCAATCTATAACATTAAATGGATATAGTTGGGATCTCTCTAACCCCAGTATGGTTACAGTAACTAGAAATAGTTCTAATATTATACAAACATATAAAAATAGTGTTAGTAGTTTAACAGGAAGTCTGACAGGAGATTTTAGAATAAGACAAATAGGGCAAAGAGGAGATTTAAGCAGATTTTATCAAGGTAGTATTTACATTATTCAAGTATACAATAGAGCACTATCAGCAACTGAAATTAAACAAAACTACTATGGTGGTCCAATCGTTACAGATGGTTTAGTATTAGCTGTAGACGCTGGTAATTTAGTCTCGTATGAAAGCGGTTCAACTATCACTTATTCATTAACTGGTTCATTGAGTGGATCTTTAGTAAATGGGGTTGGGTATAGTAGTACTAATGGAGGGAGTTGGGTGTTTGATGGTACTGATGATTATATTACCCAACCTTATGATATGTCTTCTATGTCTGAATTTTCTATAGAATTCTGGGCTAAAACATATAATACTGGAAGTATATCTGCTGATAATAATGCAGCTTTAGCTGGACCCAATTTTGGAGGTACTTATATTAGAGTTGGATTTAGACATAATTTTCAAGATATGGGTATATTAATGTACGTTAATGGGAATGAAAGTAATGTATTTACTTCAATCCTAATACCTTATAGTGAATTTGATGAATTAGGGTATAACCATTATGTTTGTACTATCCAAGATAATGATAGTATGAATATTTATTTTAATGGGGAGTTGAAAAAAACAGTAAGTATAGGTCCAACTCTTACTACAGGATTAGCTTCATGGTATCAAAGATTAGGAAATTATGCGGGTGCGTTTAGGTGGACTGGAGAAATATCAACATGTAAACTTTACAATAGAAAACTAACCTCAGACGAGATCCTACAAAACTACAACGCTCAAAAAGGAAGATTTGGACTTTAATTTGGTTATCAAAAATCAATTTATTATATTAAAGTATAAGTTATGAATAATAAGACATTTAAACTAGATTTAGAAGTAGTAAAAACAGGTTATGCAAATGGTATAGCTCCTGGTTTTCCATTAACTGAAAAAGAAAAATGGTCAATGGTAGATGAAGCAGCTGAAGCGTATGGTAAGTTTTTAGATGCTTTAGGATGTGATTGGAGAAATGATCCCAATAGTTCAGATACACCTCGTCGTGTAGCTAAAGCATATGTTTTTGATTTGTGGAAAGGTCGTTATGATGCTCCTACAGATATTACCTCATTCCCAAGTGATGGTTATGATGGTATTGTAATTGAGCGAAACATTCCTCTTACCTCAATGTGTTCACACCACCACCAAACAATTGGAGGAGTAGTTCATATTGGTTATGTAGTAGGTGAAAAGGGTTCTGTAATTGGATTGTCTAAATTGAATCGTATTGTAGAACATTTTGGTCGTCGTGGAGCTATTCAAGAACAACTTACATCAGCAATTCATCAAGCAGTAGATAAAATTTGTGAAAACAATAAAGGAGTTATTGTTACTATAGTTGCTACTCACAATTGTGTTTCATGTAGAGGTGTTAAACACCAAGGAGCTTCAATGGTAACTACTAAAGCATCAGGTGTGTTCTTAAATAATGAAAATCAAGCACGTAAGGAATTCTTTGATAGCTTGAAAATCAATAACGGAGGTCATCAAATCTAATGAAGCTAGGTGGTTTTGTAGAAAAAGTAATTAACATTATTACTTTAGGACAGGGCTACCGTATTGCTTTGTTCATAGCTAAAAAAATGGGCTATAATGACTGTGGTTGTAAAGCAAGAAAAGACAAACTAGACTTGTTCTGGGATAAAGTTTTAAATAAATTAAAATAATATGTTATTAAATTCAAATCAAATTTCAAATTATATCATTGAGTCAGATTTTTCAAAACGAGCTCAAATTGGTATTGACTTATCAGCAGCAAAAATTGAACGTATTGATGTAGGTTCTTCTGTTTATACAGATAAAACTCATATCGACCCTACAGGTTATGTAGAAATGCCTACTTGGAACATTGATGGTAAAGAATGTTGGCGCCTAGAAAAAGGTATTTACTCAGTTACTTTTAATGAGGGAATTAAAGTACCAGCTGATTGTGCTGCTAAAATTACTCACCGTTCTTCATTATACCGTACAGGAACAATTATTGAATCACCTTGGTGGGATCCAGGTTTCCATTGCGAACAAATGAATACAACAATGATAGTAAATAGTATTATTATTATTGAAAAAAATGCTCGAGTTGCTCAAATTGCTTTTTGGCGTGTTGAAGAAGTAGGTGAGCAGTATGATGGACAGTGGCAAGGTCTTAATACAGCTTATAAAAAATAAAAAAATTCCCCATTTCTGGGATACCAGATTTGGGGAACTTCATATGTATAATCATCAAATCAATTAATTAATCAAAAAAAAATGAAAAAATTATTATTTAGCTTATTAGCAATCGGAATGATTGGTACAAGTGTAGCACAAATGGCAATCCCTGGTGAAGTTTTCGCAGGTAACCCTTCACGTTTCAATGGTCGTAAAGTTACCATCAAAAATGTAGAAGTTGTAAAAACTGATGTTCATGGTGGACCTTCAATCAGTGGACCTGCCAGTTCTTTGTCAGGTGGTCCTGGCGCAATTAATACTCCTAGTGTTCCTGCAACTCACCCTTGTCGCCCACCACGCGGATTCTCTGAAGTATCTGTATTCTTTAACAGTAGTCCAGAATTTAAAGGTTGTTTCTTTATGGCTGATAACATGAAGCAGCAATTAGATCGTGAAATGGGTCATGAAAATACTCCTGCTCAGTTGACTTTCCGTGGTGATAGTCGTACTGGATACAATGTAACTTTTTACCGTTTAGGTATGTAATTATTTTTAACTATAAATAAATTAGGCTTGGGCAACCAAGCCTTTTTTGTTATGTTAACGTTAATGTATCAGGCTTTATACTACGATAAAGAAGAAAGACAATATTATCTGAGAGATGATAGAAGTAAAAACTTTAAAACACTTCAATATTGGCCTACTTTCTATCAACCAGACCCAGATGGTGAATATGAAACATTAGAAGGTACTAGAGTGTCACCTACTAGAAAGATGCATGATTGGAAAGATCCTAAATACTTTGAAAAGGATGTAGATAAAATCACTCGTTTTTTAGTAGACCATTACTATGAATCAGATGAAACTCCTAAATATCATAACACAGTTTATTTAGATATTGAGTGTGAGGTAGCGGGAGCATTAACACCTGAAAATATTAGTGATCCAAAAGGTAAAATTACAGCTGTTGCTTTATATGATGCTAACTCTAAAAAGTATTATTGTTTACTTTTAGATGAGAGTCAAACACTTAAAAGCATAACTGAAAAAGATAAAGAAGTTATTCCATTTAGTAGTGAAAAAGAATTATTACATGGTTTTCTAGATAAATGGTATGAATTAGATCCAACTATTATTACAGGTTGGAATAGTGGTTTCTTTGATATACCTTATCTTTATCATAGAATTTCTAAAGTACTAGGAGAATCAGTTGCTCAAACTTTATCTCCTATTGGTAAAGTAAAAATTACACCTCAATTTCCTGACCAACCTGTTAATTTAGGAGGTATTAATCACCTAGACTATATGCTTTTATTTAAAAAGTATATTATGAAACAGGAACCATCTTATCGTTTAGGTGACATAGGTAAAAAATATGCTAAACTAGAAAAGATTGAGTATGAAGGTTCACTTGATAAACTATTTAAAGAAGACATTCAGAAATTTATTGAGTACAACTTACGAGATGTAGAGATTATTGTTGAATTAGAGAATAAACTTAAATTTATTGAGTTAACAGTTACCATTTGTCATTTATGTCATGTTGAATATGAAAACATTTATTTTTCAACTATGCTAAATGAAGGTGCTATTTTAACTTATTTGAAACGAAAAGGTATAGTTTCACCTAATAAACCTACTACTTATAATCCTTTACTAAGAACAATAGAGGAAGAATATGCTGGTGGTTATTTAAAAGATCCTGTACCTGGTTTGTATGAATGGGTTATTGACTTGGACTTTACTTCATTGTATCCCTCCATTATACGTTCTTTAAACATGGGTATTGAAACTTTGGTTGGACGTGTTGTTAATAGAGGAAAATTTGATAATCAATGGTCTTTGAGAGAACTCAAGGAAATGAATCAAGACCAAGTACTTAAAATTGAAAAAATTAAAAAAGACAGGTCAATATCTACCTCTGAAATTACTGTAGCTGATTTAGTTTCTATTATTGAAGAAAATGACTTAATTATTTCAGCACCTGGAGTAATTTTCAGAAAAGATAAATCAAGTGTTGTTTGTGAAATTTTAACTGACTGGTTTGCTAAAAGACAAGAGTATAAAAAACTCATGAAAAAAGCATATAAGGAAGATAATGATCCAGTTATGGGAGAGTTTTATAACAAACGTCAACACGCCTATAAGATTAAATTAAATGATGTTTATGGTGTATTTGCTATTAATGGTTGGAGATACACTGATGGTAATAAATTTATTAGTAAAGCAATTACTTTAACAGGTCAACGTTTGACTCAAGAAAGTATTAAGTTTGTTAATAAATGGATGAATGAACAACTAGGCACAGAAGATAAAGACTATATTGTTACTTCAGATACTGACTCACTTTTTATTCAAGTAAAAGATTTAATTTTACAGCGTAAACCAGAGTTAGAAGGTGCTGATAGAGAAACAATTGTAAAAGAAGTACTACAAGTAGCTACTGAGGTTCAAAAAGTAGCAAATGAAAACCTACATGTTCTAGTTCAAGAATTGTTTAATATTAAATATCCTGATGAACCTCATTATTTTGAGCTGAAACAAGAAGTTGTACTTGATAGAGGTTATTTCGCTGGTAAGAGGAGATACGCCCAACATATTGTTAATAAAGAAGGTGTACCAACAGATGAACTAGATGTTAAAGGATTAGATTTGATGAAATCAAATTTTCCACCTTTGTTTAAGAAGTTTGGAGAGCATCTTATTAATGAAATTATGTTTGGTAAACCTAAAGTTGATATTGATAAACAAATATTAGATTTTAGAACTGAATTAAGAACTATTGATTGGAGGAAAATTCTTAAACCTACTGGTTTAAAGAAAATGAGTGAATATTTAGCTGCCCCTCCTCGTTCCGGAGAAATATTTTCTAAGTTAGGTTTAAAATGTCCTATTAATACTAAAGCAGCTATTATATATAATGACATTTTAAGATTTAAAAAATTAGATAAAAAATATCCAACATTTCAAATTGGTGATAAAATGTATATTGCTTATTTAAAAGCTAATCCTTACCGAGTTGATGTTATTGGATTTAATGGTTTTAATGATCCCCCTGAAATTATGGAATTAATTGAAAAGTATATAGATAGAGATGGCTTATTTGATTCAGTTTTGAAAAACAAATTAGAATCATTATATTCAGATCTAGGATGGGGTGCTGTAGTACTTAATCAAAATATAAATAAGTTTTTTAGTTTTTAATATGATAGAAAAATTAGATTTAGTATCAATCATTTCAAAATATTATTTGAATGGTATGATTGAAGCTGTTAAATGGGAAATCAAAAATAACAAGTTGACTATTAAGTTTACTGCTCCTGATAAAACAATGATTGGAGTTGTAACCTGTGATGACTTCAATTTAGAAGATTCAGATATTGGAATTAGTAATACTACTCAATTAAATAAGTTACTTGCTATTACAAATGGTTATTTAACTTTAGAGTATCAAAAACAACATAAACTAATTACTAAACTTATTATAGCAGACAATCAATTTACTCTAAATTATGCTTTAGCTGATACTATGATTATTCCTAAAGCAGGAGAATATGTTGGTGATGGTAAACACAATATTGAAGCTTCGTTAGATAACGAAAGTATAAGTGCTATAGTGCGAGCAAAATCAGCACTCGCAGATACTGATACAGTTGTATTTAAGCCGTTTACTAACGATGATGGTGACTTACAGTTAGAAATGGAGTTTGGAGGCAATATTGAATACTCAAATAAAGTATCATTTTACCTACCAGACATTACAACTAATAATTTACCTGTTGATTTTAAAGTCAATTACAACTCTAATTTAATTAAAGAGATTATGTATTGTAATAAAGATGTTCCAACAGGAACTATGGAAATCAATTTAGATGGAATTATGAAACTTTCATTTGATAACAATAAAGTTAAAAGTGAGTATTATATAGTCGCAAAAGAAATTTAATATTTATAATCATGGCATATTCATCTAAAGTAATTGACCATTATGAAAATCCAAGAAATATTGGTACCTTGGATAAAAATGATCTAAGAGTAGGTACAGGTTTAGTTGGTGCTCCTGAATGTGGGGATGTTATGCGTTTACAAATTATGGTTAAAGATGGTATTATTAAGGATGCTAAATTTAAAACCTTTGGTTGTGGATCAGCAATTGCCTCTAGTTCTGTAGCAACAGAATGGCTTAAAGGTAAATCATTAGAAGAAGCAATTTCTATTAATAATATGGATATTGTTGAAGAATTGGCTTTACCTCCAGTAAAAATTCACTGTTCAGTATTAGCTGAAGATGCTATTAAACAAGCTATAGAAGATTATAAAAATAAAAATGAAAATATTTACGTTAACTGATAAATCAAAATTACAACTTAAAAAACTTATGTTAGAAGCAGGTTGTGATTCTAATTATTTTTTGCGTGTATCTGTTAAAGGAGGGGGATGTTCTGGACTTTCTTATGATTTAGATTTTGATAACGAATTAAAGGAAGGAGATACAGAAGACGAAGATAAAGGTATTAAATTAGTCATAGATAAAAAATCTATGTTATACCTTTTAGGAACAGAATTAGACTTTTCAGATGGCTTAAATGGCAAAGGATTCCAATTTATAAATCCAAATGCATCAAGAACTTGTGGGTGTGGTGAATCTTTTGCAATTTAAATATATTTATAACAAATAGTGAAACCTTAGGGAACACTAAAATCATCTTAGGAGATTAAAATTATGACACATTTAAAAATTTTTGAAAATTCAATTACACCGTTTGACATCCTATTTAAGGATTTCTTTAAATCAGAATTAAACTTCCAACCAGCCATTGAGGCTAAATTTCCCCACCCAGTAGACATTTATGAAAACAAGAATGGACTTCATTTTGAAGTTGCTTGTACTGGTCTAACTAAAGAAGACATTGACCTAAGTTTAGAAGGTGATGTCTTAAAAATCGCCTACGACAAAAAAGAAGAAGATAAATGTTGTGATGTTAATGATTGCAACTATATCAAAAAAGGTATTGCTCGTAGGTCCTTTAATTTAGGTTATAAAATTGTAAACAAGTTTAATTTATCAAAAGCTGAGGCTGAGATGAATAATGGCTTATTAAAAATTTCTATTCCATTTGCTGAAGAAGCTAAACCAAAAACATTAAAAATTAAGTAAAACCGTTCTCCTAAGGTTTCACTAAGTTATGAAAATGCATTTAATTAAAACCAATAATGATATTCTTTATCAGGTAATCCATCAAGAACCTGAAACTAAAGTATTTGATACTGAAAAGATGAAAATTAAACATCAATGTACAGATGTGTTCAGAAAAGATGGAATGTATTGGTTTGTTAGATTAATAGAAGAAGCTCAAATAATTGAGGAAAGTTTGGACAATTAAAAAAATTATGTTAAATTATAGTTATGACTAAAGAAAAAGAATACACACGTACTATCACTGACCCTGAAATGGAACCTTATTTCCTTTCAGTTGATGACAACAATGTTACTGTTAATGTTAAAGTTACACCTGATGCTCGTTATACTGACTCTACTACAGAGTATATAAAAACTATAGGTCATTATAGTAAAGTAAGTACAGCTTTAAAAACAGTTATTAATGAAAAAGTAAATAGTCAATCATATGAGTCTTTAAGAGACTATATGGATGAGTATAATACTATTACTGAAAAACTAAATAAAATATTAAATTTTTAAAATATGTTAGAAGCAATTTATAATGCAGTTATTGTAAAACCTGTTGAGGAAGAAGAAACCTCATATGGTGGAATTATTGTCCCTGACCTAGGGAATGAAAAAAATAAATTAGCTGAAGTAGTAGCAGTTGGACCTGGTTACTATTCAGCTAATGGTACTTTAGTTGAAACTGTACTTAAAGTAGGAGATACAGTAGTATTACCTACTATGGGTTTTAGTAAAATGGAGTATGAAGGTGAAGAGTATTGGTTGGGTCCTGAAAATCAAGTTTTAGCAAAAATAAATAAGTAATATGAGTAAAATTATAGAATTTGGTCCCGATGCAAGGGAAAAAATGATTAATGGTATTGATAAACTAGCTAATGCTGTGACATCAACACTTGGTCCTAATGGACGAAATGTAGTTATTGCAAACGGAGGTATTCCACAATCAACTAAAGATGGTGTAACAGTAGCTAAATCAATTACCTTAGAAGATCCAATTGAAGAATTGGGTGTACAATTAGTTAAACAAGCAGCTATTAAGACTGCTGATAATGCTGGTGATGGTACTACAACTTCAACTTTGTTGGCTCGTGAAATGGCTAAACAAGGTCTTAAGTATCTTAACCATGGAGAAAATGCTGTTGAAATTAAACGTAGTATTGATAAAGCAGTAAAAGAAGTAGTTGAACATCTACGTCATGAAATTAAAGAAGATATTTCAGATGAGGAACAACTTAAACAAATCGCAACAATTTCAGCTAATAATGATTCTGAAGTAGGAGAATTGATTGCTACAGCAATGCAAAAAGTAGGTCGTGAAGGAGTTGTATTTATTGAAGAGTCTAAAAATGGTGAGACATATCTTGAAACAGTAGAAGGTATGCAATTTGACAGAGGTTACAAATCACCTTATTTTGTAACTGATAATAACTCAATGAGTACTACTTTGAATGATGCTTTGATTTTAATTGCTGATAAGCGTTTTACTCAAGTAAAAGAGTTGTTGCCTATTTTAGAAGCTGTATCTAATCAAAATAAACCTTTGGTATTGATTGCTGAAGATATTGATGGTGAAGCATTAGCTACTTTAATTGTAAACAAAGCAAGAGGCATTTTGAAAGTTGTAGCTGTTAAAGCTCCTGACTTTGGAGACCGTCGTAAATTGATTCTTGAAGACATTGCTACTATGACAGGTGGCCAAGTATTCAGTACTGAAAAAGGTATGAAATTAGATAAATTCAGTTGGGATTGGTTTGGTCAAGCTCGAGTAGTTACTGTAGGTAAAGATGAAACTACTATTGTAGATGGTAAAGGTGATGCTGATAAAATCGCTGAACGTATTGAAGAACTTCAAACACAAATTGATAAATCTGTTTCTCCATATGAAAAAGAAAAATTACAAGAACGTTTAGCTAAGTTTATTGGTGGTGTTGCTGTTGTTCATGTAGGTGGATTTACAGAAGCTGAAATGAAAGAAAAGAAAGACCGAGTAGATGATGCTTTACAAGCTACTAAAGCCGCTCTTGAAGAAGGTATTGTACCTGGTGGTGGAATGGCTTTGCTACACTCTCGAAATGGTATTAGTGATTTTAATACTATTGGTGGTCGAATTGTTTATAACGCCTGTGCTGAACCATTTAAGAAAATTTTAGCCAATGCTGGTTATGAACAAGAAGATATCTATAATGCCTTATCAGGAGCAACAGGAGGTGATTATTGGTATGGATTTAATTTGAATGATGAAGATTTCTGTGATATGAGAGAAATTGGAGTAATTGATCCAGCTAAAGTAACTCGTACAGCTCTTGAGAATGCAGCTTCAGTCGCTGGCACTATCTTATTAACAGAAGCAGTTGTTGTTGACAAACCTGAGGATAAAAAAGATGATGCTGGGTTTGGAGACATGATGGGGATGATGTAATAAAGTATGCAAGACGCAGTATCACTCATAGGAAAAAAATTAACAATAGGAGGAGAACTTTTTGAAATAAAAGGAGTACATTTTGTACCACAAGCTACTCATCCTAAACATGATATCTACTTTAGTCTTAAAACAACAGATAAAGGTATTATAAATTATTCTTATGATGTGATACTGCCTTACTTTAAAACACAAATTAAGTTATGAAAAAAGAAGTTATAGAAAACCTAATAGAAATTGCAGACCGAATGCCACCAGGTGATAGATGGAAAGTGAAGGGGGTTGAAACAATTCAACCCGCCTTAACTGATGCTTTAGAAGCATATTATCAAGTGGCAAATAATAAACCTATTGCTTTTCGTTTAGATTTGGCTCAAGGAAAACTTTATGCTATCTTTACAGATGAAGTAGAAATTAAAGAACCTGAACCTAAAAAATATTCAATATATGGTGACTACCAGCTCTAAACAACATACCCTATGGGTTGAAAAGTATCGTTCTCAAGATCTCTCTACATATGTAGGAAACGAACAAATTAAGGGTACTATTTCTAAGTACCTAGAACAAAATGATATTCAAAATTTTATTTTTTACGGCACAGCCGGTACTGGTAAAACTACTCTTGCTAAACTTATTGTTAATAATCTTAACTGCGATTATCTCTATATTAATGCTTCCGATGAACGTGGTATTGATACTATTAGGGATAAGGTCCAGGGTTTCTCGTCTGTGGCATCTTTTAAGCCACTCAAAGTTGTCATCTTGGATGAGGCTGATTTCCTTACTATACAGGCTCAGGCGTCGTTAAGAAACATTATTGAGACATTTTCAAGAACAACTCGATTTATTTTAACTTGTAATTATATTGAGCGTATTATTGATCCGCTTCAGTCTCGTTGTCAAGTTTTAAAAATTGTTCCCCCATCCAAATCAGAAGTAGCTTCTCATATTAATGATATTCTTAAACAAGAAGAAGTTGAAATTGGTTTAGATGATTTAAAATTAGTAGTTAATCAATTTTATCCTGACATTCGTAAAATGTTAAATACATTACAAATGAGTGTTAATAATGGTAAAATATCCATTGATAAAGACATATTAGTGTCTAGTAACTACAAAAATAAAGTCCTCATGGAATTATGTAAACCAAGTTCTAAGTCGTTTAATAACATTAGACAAATTATAGCTGACTCTGGAGTTAATGATTATGAGGACTTATTTAGATTTCTATTTGATAATATAGATAAATATGCTTCTACTAATGCTGGTGAAGTAATTATTTATATTGAAGAGTATCAATATCATTCTAATTTTAGAATTGATAAAGAGATAAATGTAATGGCTTTAATTTCAAGAATATTATCAGTTATAGGTAAAAAAGTACTATGAAACAATTCCTAAAGTTCCTATTAATTTGGATTAGTCAAAACTTAGCAATACCTTTCTGGATGGTAGGTCATGTTCATTTGATGACAACAATTTATCAAGACATACATGAGATTATTATGAGTATGGGTATGAATATTATAGTAGCAATAGGATTTATTTTAGATTATAAACAACAAAAAAAAGAAATAAAAAAATGAAAGATCAACAAATGAACATCAATCTTGATTTGTCTAAAACGACAACTGTAGAAACATCAAATGGTAAAAAAGTTTGGAGTCAAGGAGTTATTATCCGCAAAGTATCTCGCTTTGTAGTAGGTGCTGATGAAGATGCTCTTATTCCAATCCCTGTATTTTATGATGCTGAAACAGGAGAAATTTTGCTTGAAACTTTACCTAAAGAATTAAGGGAAGAATATTCAAATGACAATCTTTGATTGGTTAAAACAAATCACAACAGATAAAAAATCTTGGTCCTCTTTTACAGAAGACCAGCGAGAATCATTCAATTCTTACATGGTTCATAGGTTTGTAAGTATGTATGAAGGATACACTGAGGTTGCAAATTACGGCCAAAGAATCCCCTATCCTGAAAAAGAAAAAACTTATAAATATTATTGTACTATGCTGCCTAAAAAGAATGTGTTCCTGAAGTATGTTAAGTCATCTAAGAAGAGACCTAATATTGATTTATTAAAATACATAGCTGATTACTATGTTGTTTCACTTGGAGAAGCTGAAGATTATATTTATCTTCTAAAACGAGAAGGAATAGAACATGTTCTTGAAAAATCAGGAGTTAATGAAAAAGAAATTAAAAAGTTATTAAAAGAAATAAAATGAGAGGAAAAATTATTGAGGCTGTAAAATCACATGCTCAAGGTCATGTTGACAAACATTTAGCTAACATTGAAGTCTATCTTTCTAACCCAGTTGGGGTAGGAGAACATCCAGACATTATTGAAGCTATTGAAATGGAATTAGAACAAGTAGCTAAATATCAAGATCAATTAGATATTATTAATAAGTATTTTCCAAGATAAGTTATGACAAAAAATAGTGATATTTATGGAGTCACACATAGTGATTCATTAATTGAAGCTTTAGAGAAATCTAAACGACAATATGAAGAAGCAACTTTTACTCCTGACTCTATTGTCCAGTCTGTTATGAATAAATTTCATACTAGAGCTGAAATGGGTTATAAAAAATACAACAATACTTTAGATAGAAATGATTTCACAGTATTAGAATGGATTGAGAATGCTCAAGAAGAACTAATGGATGGAATTTTATATCTTGAGAAGTTGAAAAAAACACTAGGTGGGTAAAAAGAAAAAAATACCAGCTATTGTAAAGCAAATCAAACAGCATACTCTTAAAGAAATCAATTACGCTTTTGAAAAGTCGATTTCTTATAGTCAGTTGTCAATGTTTAATGCTTGTCCACATAAATGGAGTCTTCAATATAAAGACGGCTATTATGTTTCTGAATCGTCTATCCATATGACTTTTGGAACTGCGTTACATGAAGCATTACAGCATTATATAACAACTATATATGAGGTTAGTGGGGCTGAAGCTGACCGTATCAACATAGAAGAGTATTTTGAAGACCGTTTTAGAGAAGTTTATTTAAAAGACTATAAGTCTAATAAAAATGTTCATTTCTCTAACTCATTTGAAATGAGGGAGTTTTTTGAAGATGGTTTAGCTATTATAAACTACATCAAGAAAAACAGAGGTGGTTATTTTGGTAAACGAGGCTGGTATTTAGTAGGATGTGAAATCCCCATATCATTAAATCCTCATTCAGAATATAAAAATGTATTCTATAGAGGATATCTTGATGTAGTATTATATCATGAACCAACTAATAAATTTAAAATTTTAGATATTAAAACATCTACTAAAGGTTGGGATGATTATGCTAAAAAAGATGAGATCAAACAAATGCAATTAATTTTATATAAAAAGTTTTTTGCTCAACAGTTTGGTGTTTCTGAAGATAATATTGATATTGAATTTTTTATTGTCAAAAGAAAAGTATGGGAAGATTCACCTTACCCTATATCTAGAGTACAAGAATTTAAACCAGCAAGTGGTAAAGTAAAGATTAATAAAGCAACTAATACAATTAAAGGATTTATAGAGGAAGTATTTAACAATGATGGTTCTTATAAAAATAAACAATATGAACCAAATGCTAGTGATTGGAATTGTAGATTTTGTCCTTTTAAAGATCGCAAAGAATTATGCGATAAAGGCGTATCTTAGATGAATCCGCATATATTTATATATAACAAATAAATAAAAGCTATGAGTAAAAAAGATATGACATTAACCTCTGTAAAAGTACAGAGTGAGTTATTTGACAATTTCAAGATTGCATGTGTTAAGTACAAATTTTCTTTACAAAAACTTGCAGACCGCACTATTCATTTGTATCTTACAGATGAAGATTTTAGAAAAAAAGTACACTCACACAACAATTTAGAAATTAAAGATTAAAAATGGAATCACGTTTTGAATATCTTCCTCCTGAGAAGAGGAAGAAAATTGTTTTTATCTCTGATGATTTAAGAGTTCATTCAGGAATTGCTACTGTAGCAAGAGAAATTGTAATTCACACAGCTCATCATTTTAATTGGGTAAGTGTAGGAGGAGCTGTTAAACATAATGAGGAAGGTAAAAGATTAGATTTATCTCAATCAACTAATGAAGTAAATGGCTTAAAAGATTCATCAGTTATAATGTATCCCGTTAGTGGATATGGTAATCCTGATTTTTTAAGACAATTAATTGAATTTGAGAAACCAGATGCTATAATGATGATCACTGATCCTCGTTATTATATTTGGTTGTTCCAAATGGAAAATGAAATTAGAAGAAAAATTCCTATTGTTTATTTAAATATTTGGGATGATTATCCTGCTCCACTTTATAATAAACCATATTATGAAGCTTGTGATTTATTAATGGGTATTTCAAAACAAACAGTAAACATTAATAGACTTGTGTTAGGTGATAAAGCTGATAAAAAACTTCTTAAATATATTCCTCATGGATTAAATCATAATGTGTTTAAACCTTTAGATAAAAAAGATCCTAAACTATTAGAGTTTAAAAACAAATTATTTAAAGGTAAAGAATATGATTTCGCTTTATTGTTTAATTCTAGAAACATTAGGCGTAAACAAATTCCTGATACTATTTTGGCTTATAGGTATTTCATTGATAACTTACCTAAAGAACAAGCTAAAAAATGTTGTTTGATTTTACATACTGAAAGATCATTAGAGCATGGTACTGATTTGGAAGCAGTGATTGAATTGCTTTTAAATGAAGATCATTATAATGTAGAATTTACAGATGCTAAATTCAACCCAGAACAAATGAATTACTTATATAATAGTACAGATGCTCAAATATTATTAACTTCAAATGAAGGATGGGGTTTGAGTATTACTGAAGCTATTTTAGCAGGTAATTTAATTATTGCTAATGTGACAGGTGGTATGCAAGATCAAATGAGGTTTGAAGATGAAAATGGTAATTGGTTTACTCCAAGCGCTGATGTGCCTTCAAATCACACTGGAAAATATAAAAAACATGGCGAATGGGCATTCCCCGTTTATCCAACCTCAAGAACATTAGTTGGTTCACCTCCAACACCTTATATTTGGGATGACACTTGCAAACCAGAAGATGCTGCTGAACAAATTATGAATGTTTATTCTTTAACTAAAGAAGAAAGACAATTAAAAGGTTCTAAAGGTAGAGAATGGGCCTTAAGTGATGAAGCAGGTTTCACCTCTTATCATCAAGCTGAAAGAGTGATGGACTCTATAAATGAATTATTTAATACTTGGGAACCAAGAGAAAAATATGAATTAATAAATGTAAATACTTATCCTGATAGAGTTATAAATCATAAATTGTTATATTAATGAAACCGTTATTTGTAATAAGTTCTCCTTTTGACACCTATAGTGGCTATGGTGCCAGAGCAAGAGATTTAGTTAAAGCCATTATTGAAACTGATAAATACGAGGTAATGTTAATGTCTCAACGTTGGGGCAATACACCGTTTGGATTCTGCAAAGACAACCCAGAATGGGGATTTCTTTTAGAAAAAACACTACCAGGTAATCAATTAACTAGACAACCGGATATTTGGGCTCAAGTAACTGTACCTAATGAATTTCAAAGGGTAGGCAAATTTAATATTGGTTTTACAGCTGGTATTGAAACAACTGTTTGTGCGGGAGAATGGATTGATGGGTGTAATAGAATGGATTTAAATATTGTTTCTTCAGAACATTCTAAAAAAGTTTTCCAAAATTCTAAATTTGAAAGAAGAAATAAACAAACAAATGCTGTAGAAGGAACAGTTGAATTATCTAAACCAATGGAAGTATTATTTGAAGGAGCAGATTTAAATATTTACAAACATCTTAGTTATGGTACTTATAAAGATAATTTATCTGAATTAAGAAATATTAAAGAAAAATTTGCTTATTTGTTTGTAGGCCACTGGATTCAAGGTGATTTAGGAGAGGATAGAAAAAATGTAGGTTTGTTAGTTAAAGCATTTTTTGAAGTTTTTAAAAATAAAACCAATAGACCAGCTTTAATCTTAAAAACATCTCAAGTTGGTTCTTCATATCTTGATAGAGAGGAAGTAATTAAGAAAATTAAAAAAATAGCTAAAACAGTAGGCTCTAAAAATTTACCTAATGTTTATGTTTTAAATGGAGAGTTAAGTGATGAAGAAATGAATGAACTTTATAATTATCCTAAAGTAAAAGCTATGGTTAGTTTAACTAAAGGTGAAGGTTTTGGTCGTCCATTACTTGAGTTTACTTTAAGTAAAAAACCACTATTAACTACAGGATGGTCAGGACATATAGATTTTCTTGATCCTAAATTTGTTACTTTAGTTAAAGGACAATTAACTAATGTCCATCCAAGTGCTGCCAATCAATTTTTATTATCAGAGTCTCAATGGTTTAGCCCAGACCATGCTGAAGTAGGGTTTTACTTAAAAGATATTTTTGATAACTATAAAAAATATACTGAAGGAGCTAAGAAACAAGCTGAAAAAACTAAAAATGAATTTAGTTGGGATAAAATGAAAGATAAAATAGATCAAATCCTAACTAATCATATTCCTGAATTTCCAAAAGAAATAAAATTAGAATTACCTAAATTAAATAAAATTCAATTACCTAAATTAGAAAAAATAGATGGATAATTTAATAACATGTGACCGCTGCCAATCAGATGCTTGCTATGTATCTGAAGTAAACGCCGACATTAAAACTTATTTTTGTTATGGGTGTGGCTTCCAAACTAACTCTTTAATGATGGAAGGAGAAGAGTTCCTAGAACAACAAAAAGAAAATCTACCAGAACTCTATAAAGATCTATTTGATAAAGATGAAAAAGGAAAAATTTGGATGCCATCAGCAGTAAATATTCCTAATCAAGGAATGATTTTTGCTAATGGAGCTAATATTAGAGATTGGAATTGGAGTGCTGTTAAAGCAGTTCCTGTGACAGAAGAAGAAAAAGAAAAATACCCTATACCAGGAAAGGAAGGTCAATACTATGAATGGAGAATGGATATGACCACACTTAAAAACTTCCCAGAACGTGAGTATATGGATGCTCTTTCTTACATTGGAGTATTACCCGAATGATTAGTTTAGCAATTACAGTTTGTAACGAACATAAAGAGTTAGAGACTCTATTGGATTATTTATCCGATAGAGCTCTCTTTCCTGATTATGAAGTTGTAATTCAAATTGATAAAGACAATTACACTGATGATGTTGTTAGTGTTATTGTTGGAAGGGGAATCAAACATTGGTTCTATCCATTAAATAAAGACTTTGCTAGTTACAAAAATGAACTAGCAAACCACTGTGAAGGAGAATATATCTTCCAAATCGATGCTGACGAATTGCCCTCAGCAGATTTACTTAATATGCTTCCAAGTATATTAGAAAGTAATCCCGAAGTGGATGTATACTTAGTTCCTCGAATTAATACTGTAAGTGGTATCACCGAGGAACATATCCTCAAGTGGGGTTGGAGATATGAAAATGAAAGAGTAAATTTCCCTGATTATCAATGGAGAATTTATCGCAATAATAAATCAATCAGATGGAAAAATAAAGTTCATGAGGTGTTAGAAGGTTATAAAGGTTATGCTGCTTTACCTGCTCAAGATGAATTTTGTTTATTACATCCAAAAACAATTGAGCGCCAAGAAAAGCAAAACCAGTTTTATAATACAATATGAAAATAAAAGTAAATCATTTTGATAAAAAAGTTTTTGAAGATAAATTACAACATTTATCCCATATTGACTTTTCTTTATTTGTAGATGCTATTCCTGAAAGCCAAGAGGAATTATCTTCTGTTAATATTATTTCTTTTCAAGAACCAAATGAATACTTCGGTTTACATGATTGGGTTATAAAAAATAAAGACATATTTTCAGTTATATTAACTTGGGATGATAAAGTATTAAACCAATGTGATAATGCTATTTTTCAACCATTTGGACATACCTGGTTAAAACCAGACCAATATGAAAAAGAACATAAAAAAGAATTTAAATTAGCTCATTTACAAGGTAAACTACTTAAAACATACGGTCATTCTTTAAGGCATGAAGTAACAGCTAGAGAAAATGAATTTAAAATACCTACTAAGTTCTATGAAACTTATGGAGATAGAAACAACATTGATGATGCTCGTTTAGGTAAAGAATTTATATTTAGTGATTCACAGTATGGAGTAGTAATTGAAAATACTTCTCATAGAGGCTATTTTACTGAGAAAATATTAGATTGTTTTTTACTTAAAACTATTCCTTTATATTGGGGTTGTTCAAACCTATGGAATTATTTTGATACAGACGGTATTATAAATATTAATAACGTTGATGACTTAATTAATGTAGCAAATAATTTAACTGAAGATTTTTATGAATCTAAAAAAGAAGCTATTAATAAAAATTGGCAATTAGCTTTAAATTACGTACATTACGAACAAAACATAATTAACACAATTACAAACATTTTTAAACACAATAATCTTATATGAATTATTACTCTCAATTTGAACAAGATAAAGTAGTATATGAAAATTACTTCCAGGGAAAGACAAATGGATATTTTGTGGATATTGGAGCCCATGACGGGGTAACATTTTCTAATTCTAAATTTTTTGAAGAATTAGGATGGACAGGAGTTTGTGCTGAACCTAATCCTATTGTATTTGAACAATTACAATCTGTTCGTAAATGTAAGTGTGTAAAAAAAGCAATTGCTGATAAAATAGGTCATGCTCAATTTTTCCAAATAGTAGAAGGAGCAGATATGTTAAGTGGATTAGTTGATGAATTTAGTCAAAAAGGTATAAAAAATATTTATTCTAATTTAGAAAGTAAGGATAGTGGTTTTGATTATATTGATGTAGAATTAGATTTATTCGATAATATTGTAGATCAAATTGAAATTGATTTTTTATCAATTGATACTGAAGGAAATGAATTAAAAATATTACAAACTATTGATTTTAGTAAATATAACATTAAAGTAATAACTCTAGAAAACAATGAATATGATTCTAGATTTGTTAATTTTTTATCTTCTAAAGATTTTACTTTTGTAAAACGTTTAGGTTGTGATGAATTGTATATTAATAATAAATTTATATGAAAAAAATATGGTATGCCCCTTATAAGTTTGAGTCTTATGGGGAAGAAGAAATCAAAGCAGTAGAAGAATCACTCCGATCAGGTTGGTTAGGTGGACAAGGACCTCGTTCAGTTGAATTTGAAGAAAAAATTGCTAAACACTTTGGTAAAAAGTATGGTGTGTTTGTAAATTCAGGTTCATCAGCTTGTTTACTTGCTTTAGCTAGTTTACAATTACCTAAAGGTACTAAAATTATCACCCCAGCATGTACCTTTTCAACTACATTAGCTCCTATTATTCAACTAGGACTTAAACCAATATTTGTTGATGTTGGAGTGAATGATTATGTAGCCCAAGTAGATGAAGTATTAGCCGCTATTGATGATGAAGTTAAAGTCCTTATGTTGCCTAACTTAATTGGTAATAAACCAAATTGGAAATTAATTAAAGAAGGTTTAATGTCAATGGGTCGTGAAGATATTATTTTAATTGAAGATTCAGCTGATACTGTTACCCACACTCCAGAGTCAGATATTGCCACTACTAGTTTTTACGCTTCACATGTTATCACAGCGGGTGGTTCAGGCGGTATGGTAATGTTTAATGATAAGAAATTAGTAAATGTTTGTTTACAATTCCGAGATTGGGGACGAATGGGTAATGACTCAGAAATTATGTCTGATCGTTTTAATCATGATGTTGATGGTATTGCTTATGACCATAAATTTCTATATAGTGTTCTAGGTTATAACTTTAAATCATCTGAAATGAATGCTGCTTTTGGTTTGGTTCAATTAGATCGTTTTAAAGAATTTGAACAAATTCGTAGAACAAATATTGAGCGTTATATTGAAAATCTTCAAGGTGTAGGTGATATTGTATTGCCTGATGATTCAATTAAACCAAATTGGTTAGCAATTCCTCTTCAAACAGAAAAACGTTTTGAACTATTAAATTTCTTGGAAGATAATAATATTCAAACCCGTGTCACATTCGCTGGTAATGTAACTCGTCACCCTGTTTATAGAGAATATCTACAACCATTTACCAATTCAGATCTCATTATGAAAAATGGTTTCTTGTTAGGTGCCCATCATGGTATGACTATTGAGGATGTAGATTACGTTTGTGACAAAATCAAAGAATTTTTCAATAAATAATTAGTGAAAAAAACATTAGAACATTTAGTTGACTCTTTAGTCTATAATAATATAGATACCTTTTTTCTAGTTACTGGAGGTGCTATTGCTCCTATAGTAGATTATATAGGACAACACCCAAAAACAAAATATTATTGTTTCCAACATGAACAATCAGCTGCTATGGCTGCTGAAACATATTTTAGAACATCAGGAAAATTAGGAGTAGTACTAAGTACTAGTGGTCCAGGAGCTCAAAATTTATTGAATGGCATTTGCGGATGTTGGTATGAATCAATTCCTTGCTTATTTATAACAGGTCAGGTTAGTACTTATGAATCTATTGATTGTATAGAATCAAATCCAAGACAATTAGGTTTTCAAGAAATGCCTGTTATAGAATCTTTTAAACCATTTACTAAATTTATTAAAAAATTAACTTCAAATAATAATTTTAATCAAACTTTAAAACAAGCAATTGAAACTTGTTTTATTGGAAGGTTTGGTCCTAGTCTATTAGATATCCCAATGGATATCCAAAATCGACTATTAGAAGATACTTCTTTAATTAAATTTAATACATATAGTCCTATTATTGATGAAAATTTAGAAAATAAAATAAAGAATATTAATATAAAAATCAAAGAAAGTAAAAGACCACTTTTATTAATAGGTCATGGGGTTAGATTATCTAATTCAATGGATGAAGTATTAATGTTGATAAATAAATTAAATATTCCTTTTGTTGTTAGTTGGGGTGGTTTTGATTCTATTCCTCATAATCATCCTTTATTTATAGGAGACATAGGAGTTTATGGAAGTAGAGGAGGCAACTTCGCCATCCAAAATTGTGATTTACTGTTATCTATAGGTTCTAGATTAGATACAAGACAAACTGGAGGTGATTTAAAAACATTTTCAAGAGAATCATATAAAATTATGGTTGATATAGATGAAAATGAAATAAAAAAAGGTAGAGGATTAAATATAAACCTACCGGTAGTTTGCGATGCTAAGATCTTTATTAATCATTTATTTGGTTCTTGTGAACCTCAAGATAAAAAAGAATGGAACCAAAAATGTCAAGATTATAAAAATATAAAAGAAAATAGAACTTTAAAAGAAGATGTTTTAACTTCTTATGAATTTTTAGAACAACTAAATGATAATCTCCCTGAAGACTCAGTTATTATTCCTGATGAGGGAGGTCATTTAGTGTGGGCTATGCAATCTTTAAAAACAAAATTTAAACAAAGAATATTTTCTAATTTTGGAAACTCATCAATGGGGTATGGATTACCAGCAGCGATAGGAGCAGCTATTGGGACTGATAAACCTGTAATTTGTATTGATGGAGATGGAGGTTTTCAAATGAATATTCAAGAACTCCAAACTGTTAAACATTATAATTTACCTATTAAGATTTTTATAATGAATAATAATTGTTACGGTATTATTAAACAATTTCAAGATTTAGTCTTCAACTCCAGATATATAGCTACTGAAAATAAAGATTATTCAGTTCCTGACTTTATTAAAGTGGCTCAAGCATATGGTATTAAAGCAGTAGAAGCTAACAAAAATAACTTTAAAGAAGTAATAAATTTGGCTTTACAAGAAGAAGGAAGTATATTAGTAAATGTTATTATTGATAAAGAACAAAAATTATTACCAAAATTAGAATTTGGAAATCCTTTAGAAGATATGTTTCCTTATCTAGAAGAAGATATTTTAAATAAAAATATGATTATAAATAAAATTCCAAGAAAAGAAAAAATTAAAAGTTGGGTTACATTAAAATAAAATTATGGCAGCAGATAGTAAAACTAAAAAAACAATTCTTACCCTTAATCAAAATAAGAGTAAAGGAAACAAAACTGTATTAGTCACTGCATATGATTACCCTCAAGCACGTATGGCAGACGCCGCTGGGGTTGATTGTATTTTAGTAGGTGATTCATTAGGCATGACTACATTAGGTCACAAAACAACTATTCCTGTAACTATGGATGATATGATTCGTTCGTGTGAAGCAGTAAGTAGAGGTAATGAAAATGCTCTCTTAATTGGTGATATGCCCTATATGTCCTACCAACCATCAGATCAAGTAGCAATTGAAAATGCAGGTCGTTTTATTGTTGCTGGGTGTGATATGGTTAAAGTAGAAGGCGCTATGGTTGACCGAGTTAAAGCCATTGCTAGCTCAGGTATTATGGTTATGAGTCATTTAGGTCTTACACCTCATACTCGCGCTAAATTAGGTGGTTATAAAGTTCAAGGTAAAACAGCAGCCCAAGCTGAAATTGTTTTAAAACAAGCTTTAGCTCTTCAAGAAGCAGGCTGTTCAGCCTTATTACTTGAGGCGATGCCTAAAGAACCAGCAGGAATGATTGCCCGTGCTTTAGATATTCCAGTTTATGGAATTGGCGCTGGTGATGAAGTGGATGGCCAGTTAGTTATTTTTCATGACTTAATGGGATTATTTTGGGAATTTAAATCAAAATTTGTTAAACGTTATTGTGAAGCCGGCCAAATTATGACTCAAGCCTTAACAGATTATGCTAATGAGGTTCGTAATGGTCAATTCCCATCACAAGAAAATTTCTATGAAATTAAAGAAGAAGAACTTGAAAAATTACTAGGAGATGAAAAGTGGAAATATGAGTTAGATAAAGATTATTATAATAATAATAATCATAGTGTAACTCCAATTACTAATAATCCTACAGTAGTAAAACGTTAATGAATATTTTGATTACAGGGGCGGGGGGGTATATTGGAAAAGTTTTTTATAATTATTTTAAAACTGAGTATAATATATCTCTTTTAACCCGAAAAGAAGCAGATTTAACTAATTTAAAACAAGTTAAAAGTTTTTTTCAAGACAAATATTTTGATATTGTAATACATTGTGCTATAGTAGGGGGAGGTAGATTAGATGAGGATACTCCTTCTGTATTAGATGATAATTTAAAAATGTATTACAATTTATTAGAATGTGAAAATCATTTTAATAAATTAATCCATTTCGGTTCAGGAGCAGAATCACAAGAAAGTTTTTATGGATGGAGTAAAAAAATAATTCATAACTCAATTCAAGATAAAGATAAATTTTATAATATTAGAATTTTAAATGTATTTGATGAAAATGAGTTAGATTATAAATTTATTAAAACTAACATTCAAAAATATATAAATAAACAAGATATAGAAATCTTTCAAAATAAGTTTATGGATTTCTTTTATATGGAAGACTTAGTTACTTTAATTAGATATTATATTAACAATAATGGTCCTAAAGTAATAGATTGTTGTTATGACTATTCTCCTACATTATATGATATAGCTCGAATAATAAATAATTTATCTGATTATAAGGTCAATATAAATTTTAAAAATTGGAATATGGCTCCTCCCTTTAATGGAAAATTTACTAATCTAAATTTAAAATTTATTGGTTTAGAACAAGGTATAATTAACACTTATAATAAATTAAAATGAAAATTTTAGTCACTGGTGGAAAGGGATTTTTAGGTTCTAGTTTAGTTAAAAAAATATTACACCATAACCATGAAGTATCTATTATATCTAGAGACACTTTAAACTATGAACAACATATTAAAAACTTCAACCCAGATGTTTTTATTCATTGTGCTTGGGATGGTGGTAATAATTATAAAGATGTTAATGATTTAAAACAAATTAATAATGTAACTTATGGAGTTAATATTATAGAAATATTAAATACCCTTCCAACAAAAACTAAATTTATAGGATTTGGTAGTTTCTCTGAATATGGCTATTATGACACACCTATAGAAGAAACATTTATAGAGAATCCTATTAACCTATATGGTTTATCTAAATATACTTTTAAAAATTATAGTAAATTATTATGTAGTAACTATAACATAGAATGGGGATGGATAAGACCATGCTATGTATACGGTCCAGGAGATGTTAAAACAAGATTAATCCCCTCAGTTATTACAAAATTGTTAAACAATGAAAAAATAGAACTAGATAAATGTAATAAAATAATAGATTATATTTATATTGATGACTTTGTTAACTTTGCTTATAGTCTTATAATAGGTCAAAATATTAAAGGTGTTTATAATTTAAGTTCCGGAGAACAATATAAACTCAAAGACATTATAACCCAGATAGGATTATTAACAAATAAATTAAATAATATTAGCTTTAACAAACCATCATCAAGAGATTTAACATCTTCTATGATATGTGGAGACAATAGTAAAATAAAAAAATATAGTAAAATAAATAAGTTAGTGAGTTTAAATGAAGGATTATTAAAAACTATTAATTATCATAAAAATATTTAAAAAATGAATATTAAAATATCTTGTCATATAATGCCCTGGGATATAGATTATGCTTTATTAACTTTTACCCAATTAAAAAAATCATTTCCTTATATACCAAAAGATATTAATATTACTTTAAACCCTGAATTAAATTTATCTAATTATCTAGTAGATTGGGATAATAGTAAATTACCTAAAAATTATTTTATAGATAAATTTAATACCCTTCTCTATCTATTAGAAGACTACTCAGTCAATTCAAAAATTAATGAAGAAGATACTCTTTATGGCCATTTAGATCAACAAAGAAACCTAATATCAGAGGAAGTAGATTATTATATGAGTATTTGTCCTGATGTTTATTTTAGTGAATATACTCTTTATTATTTAATAGAATCAGCTAAACAAATAAAAAATAAATATTTTGTATTAAGTCCCCAACATAGAAAATTAACTGATAATAGTTGGGATCCAACTACTGATAAAGATTATTTAAATATACCTTATGAAAAATGTGATGAAGTTAATATTTTTGATATAAGATATAATAATAAACAAAAAAATGATTTAACAGTAGAACCAGTTCACACACCTAAATTTGCTGGTTGGTGTGATTTATATAGTAAAGCATTTTATGAAGATTTAGTTCCTATACATGATGATTGGAGTGGTTATGGCCCTTGGGATTGGTATAGTATGATTTTAATAAATTACACTAAACAATTTAACCTTGACTTTCAACAATATGTTTTAAGAGGACTTACAGTAGGAGATTACTGGACAGGTAGTTGGAAAGAAAAAGATGGCTTATCAGGTTACTATAAAAATTTAATAGTTAAAAAAGATATACCTGATCAAAGAGCTAATTTTGAAGCTAATTTGGAAGAATATGTTAAGAAAGGTATTTTAATGTTAAAAGAAAAAAGGATCATATGATTAAATTAATTGTATTTGATTTAGATGGAGTTTTAGTAGAGGCTAAAAATATTCATTTTGAAGCATTAAATAAAGCTTTAGATGAATATGCTATTGAATGGAATGAACATTTATCTACTTATGATGGCCTAAAAACAAACCAAAAATTAGAAATGCTTCATAAAAATAAAGGTTTACCTAAAGAAAAATTTGAAGAAGTATGGAATAATAAACAAAAATATACTTTAGAGGCATTAGCTAATTTAAAAAAAGATGATGTTTTATACTCAACTATTCAAAATTTATCATTAGAGGGATATAAACTAGCTGTTTGTTCTAATAGTATTCGTAAAACAGTATTAACTGTGTTATCTAAATTAGGTATTATTGAGTTTTTTGATTTGATATTATCAAATGAAGATGTCCAAAACAGTAAACCCCATCCAGAAATGTATTGGAAGGCTATTTCAAAAATGAGTTGTCTGCCTGAAGAGACATTAATTGTTGAAGATTCACCTTACGGATTGTTAGCTGCTTCTAGAAGTAAAGCTCATATACTTAGAGTTGGATCCCCTAAAGAAGTTAATTATATTAATATAGCTCAAAAAATTAAATCAATTAAAGAAGGATATATTATGAAATCACCCGCTTGGAGAGATGAAAAATTAAATGTACTTATACCAATGGCTGGTGCTGGTTCTAGATTTGAACAGGCTGGTTATACATTTCCTAAACCGCTTATTGATGTTAGGAATAAACCTATGATTCAAGTGGTAGTTGAAAACCTTAATATTAAAGCTAATTACGTTTATATTGTTCAAAAGAAACATAGAGAAAAATACAACCTAGATACTCTACTTAATCTAATTACTCCAGGTTGTAAAATAGTAGAGGTTGATGGTTTAACTGAAGGGGCTGCTTGTACAGCATTACTAGCTAAAGAATATATTAATAATGATGCTCCTTTATTCTTTGCCAATTCAGACCAGTTTGTTGAATGGGACTCAAATGAGTTTATGTATAAAATGAATGAAACAAATACTGATGGAGGTATTGTTACATTTGAAGCCACTCATCCTAAATGGTCATTTGCTAAAGTAAATGAATTAGGATTAGTAACTGAAGTAGCTGAGAAAAATCCTATATCAAATATTGCTACTGTTGGTTATTATTATTGGAAACATGGTTCTGACTTTGTAAAATATGCTGAACAGATGATTAATAAAAACATTAGAGTAAATAATGAGTTTTATGTTTGTCCTGTATTTAATGAAGCTATTCAAGATAATAAACAGATTAGAACATTTAATATAGATAAAATGTGGGGGTTAGGAACACCTGAGGATTTAAAATATTATTTAGAAAATTACAAATGATACTAATTAGCCATAGAGGAAATACAAATGGTCCTAATCCTGAAAAGGAAAACCATCCAGACTACATTATAAAAGCATTATCTGAAGGGTATGATGTTGAAGTTGATGTTTGGTATGTCCTAAATAAAATTCAC